>Ga0308169_10002318_pt1 | contig 19946 bp, 31 predicted proteins | sample PhyBR1_2_FD_202139 | JGI IMG/M metagenome (GOLD analysis project Ga0308169, IMG submission 202139) | Phyllosphere microbial communities from UC Gill Tract Community Farm, Albany, California, United States - DLSLSB.R1 | ecosystem: Host-associated > Plants > Phyllosphere > Unclassified | place...
TACACCGTGCTGAGCGAGATTCTTCCGCCTGAAAGCCGCCATTTGAAGGTTGAATTTGATCACAAAGGCGCCGTACAAGCCCTTCATGTGAGCAAACGATTCCTCGATCATTAAGTCCACCCTCACCCCAAACAGGCCGATCAAGATGTATGCCGGGATCTCAAAGTAGTGCCAGTCGCGGTCATATGAGACCTGGAACAAGACGAGTTTGCCGGTCCGGAATGGGTCCATGGACTGCTTGTGAGCTTGTCATTTGACGACACGAGGGACGAGCTAACAGCAAGGGTGAAGGTAGCTACCAAAGCGCAGACAAAGCTCTGCCACATTGTCCTCGTCGAGAATGTCTGGTTCATCTCCTGATAATCAGCTTCGCTTCGAAGACCGCAGCATGTGAGCTGACCTCGATTGCAAACAGCACGCCTCCGATGGGAGAGCCAAAAGCGACGGCGACTCCAGCCGCACTCGACGCAGTAACAATCTCTCGCATCTTCACTGCAGCGTCAGCTAGGCCTTGTGTGTCCAGATAGTCTGAGGCAGCTCACGATGACTCCGGTCGTACCGTTGGAACAGCCTCGCCGCGATGTTGCCGAAGCTGCACGCAACGTGCACAGACGGTCCCTCCTTCCCGATAGACAAGCCTGACGCGATACCGAGGGGCTGTCGTCAACTCGTGCCAAACAGAGACGCCGGCAGCTCACCATTGTCAACGTCTTCAGGGCAAATGTCTCCGCGCTGAGGAAACCCTTGATGATAAATCCGCCCAAGATACACTTGATCTCCGATATACCTGATCCGGCCGCATATGGCGCAAATGACTTGACCAGAAATGCCGCCGAGAACGAGAACAGCCCCTGGACATCAGCTCCGTCTGCAGCCCCGCGGCAAGCCCGACTCACCGCAAAGAGGATGTAGGCAAGGTACCGAAACGGCTCGACCCCTCCCCAGTTACGCCATTCCGCACATGCCTCTCCTTCGTCCGATATCTCCAGGCAGCAGAACTTTTGCGTCAACCACCACCCCGTCGTACAGTATCCCATCTTTATGTCCGACAGCCAGACAGTCATGATCGACATGAGTGCGGCGCTGATACCGATCCCGACGCCTGCATCGTGAGCCGCTAGTCCTTCCGGCGTGGCCCAGGCCATCAGCTCACCAACAAGGGATATGACGACCCATGTCTGTCCGTCGTCCAGTATCCGGCTGAGAGCGTTCCACAGAGCGCCCGGCACGCCGTCCATCTGGTCCAGTCGGGCTTGGACGCCCGACCTCGTCGGAGGCCCCTTCCGCCTTAGCCGCTGCTCGTGCAGTGAGTCCTGGATCCAATCTAGAATCAGCCAACATGTTGCTTTCTGCGTGGGACGACAGTGAAGCTCCTCACAGCGTCTCACTCACCGACGGTGCTGAAATCCTCGTACCGCCGGATGAGGTTCAGCTCAACCTCGTCCAGCTCCGCCTCGGGCGATTCGGAATGGGCATCGCCATTAAGCATTCCATGTTCCGATTGGTTGACCTCTAGATGTACCCTCCGCTCATCTTTGGGCGGATACGACATGGCAAGCGTCGCCGGGATGGGAGAGATGCACACAATACACGGCTGCATGGACTTGTGGTTGCGTGGATGTCCAGTTCCGGACGGCGGCGAGCGCCGCGACGCGTCCGGCACATCCCTCGCTTGCCTCGGCTTGGGCCCCACGATATCGTGATCGGCGTCCAGATCACGGGGGAGTGATCAGATGTAGCGTAGAGCTCCGCGCATATCGATCCATACAGGCATACAGAGAGAACGTGTGTTTACGTCAATTCCTTCCCGCTGACAAAATCACCCTTGAGCCGAACCAAACCACCCCCCGTTGCCGAAGGCACCAGTCCCGCCACTCAGACCTGAACCGCCTCAAGGTGCTTGACAGTTTCCTTGCGGTCCGTGATCGCTTCGATGCCGCCCGTACGGACAGCCTCGGCCGTCTGTAGGGCTTCGCCATCGAAGATCTCCTTGATCTCCTCCAGAGTTCTCCCCTTCGTCTCCGGGCTGCAACCATCAGCGTCAGATACGCGGTCGGGATCCGCGCCACTCACAAGAGGAAGTACTGCAAAACCAGCATGCCAACCAAGATACAGTCATAGACGATGTAGTACTTCCACCCGATGCTGGACAGGCCGATAGGGTTGACGAACTGGTTGAAGAAGAGCGCAAGGTAGATGCAGAACTGGGTGATGCAATAGCCCTTCGCACGCAGGGAGAACGGCAGAACCTCGATGGGGTACGCGGACTGCAGACCTGTGAAGCCGAAATCGTACGCTGCGAAGAAACAGAATAAGAAGGCAACTTGGGCGTATCCCGTGGCGCTGTGACCGGTGGTGGCGTAGCTACCTGCGAGACCCGTGATGATGATGTAACAGATCAACATCCCGCCGGTGGAGATGAAAAACAGAGGACGTCTGCCGAGGCGATTGGCCGAAAGAGCTCCCGCGATCGCCCACGGGTAGTTCCAGATGTTGATGCAGACGTTGATGATCGCTTGGGTGGCGGGGTCGGTGACTCCTGCGGAGTTGAGGATGGGCGAGAGGTAATATGTGACGATCCCGTTGCCAGCCCATTGGCACATGAATCCGACGAGGATGCAGATGATGAGACGGTGTCGGTTGCCCTTTGTCTGTACAAAGGCTGCCCATGATCCTTGCGACTGGGCGGTCCGTTCCAGCTCGATCGCTTCCTGGATCTCGAGGAACTCGAGCTGGACGAGCGGGTCGTGCTCCTCTCCGTTGGCGTGGTATCTAGCCAGGATCACAAGGGCTTCCTCCTTGCGGCCTTTGGAAATGAGCCACCGAGGAGACTCTGGGATGAAGAAGAGCGTGCTTGTGATGAGCTCAAATCCTATTCTCGGAAGAGGATAGAGTGGTCCTGTTCAACTCACACTAGACCGAGGTATACTTCCGGCGTGATCTGGATCAAGGATGGCAAGCGCCATGACCAGGAGCCAGCCATGAACAGAGTGCCGTATGTGACCCATCCGATAATAGTCGCGCCGATGTACCATGAGCAGTTGTACAGCAAGGAGGCTTGTCCACGGAGACGAGGATGCGCAAGCTCCATCAGCAGAGTGGGCGCAGATGTACCGGTCAAAGCAATTCCTGACGATCAGTCAATGGACCTGGCGGGACCAACAGGACGACAGACCGAATCCGATGATGAATCTCGTGCCAAAGTACTGCCAGGGACCGTTCGTCCAGGTCTGACCGATGCCTCCGGCACAGATGGCCAAACACCCGAGTAAGAGCGGGAAACGTCGCCCGAGGTGGTCCATCGAGTAGGCGGATACGGGCAGAGCAGGCAGCGCGCCAAGCGAGAAGCTGCAGAGTCAGCTCGACCTCTACTATTGCTTGACCGGCTTCACGAAGCAATGACCAATCCCACTTCGTTCGACGTGAGGGAACTCAGCATGTCATTGACTGGATGGAATCAGCGTGAATGTGGTTATGCAGCTCATGGTTTCGTCTCACATTCGGGTATGATCTGAAGGCCGTTGATCAGAGAGCCATCGACGCCGCTGCCAACCTTCCATCAGGCTCACTGCGGTTGTTCCCAGCTGCGATACGTACCGCCGATACGGTCAGTGTAGCCATGAAGAACACGAGCTTTCGCAACCCCGGGTCGCGCCACCACGAGGAGGCCGTGTTGTTGGGTACATTGTTAAAAGCGAAATCTCCTCCCATAACGCGAAGACAGTTTGGTCCGAGGAGCTGCTTGGAAGATGCGGGGCATCATTGCGCAGAGCAGCAAGCATGATAATATACGTGCTCAGCCGGGTCACAACTTCGTCGGCTCCTCAGCATGCCGAAGAGATAGTTCACAGTCGGCCCGATGAGCTCGAGGGTTCCTTGACGAGTTGGTTCGTCAGATCCTCCGTCTCCCGACGGGTCGTAACCCCTTACTGCAAGGGCCTGCTGGTCTCCTTCCAACTGTACTGCGGGTGTCATGACGCCACGGCTTCCGAATAGCCATAAATAAACGTTCGGGAACGCTCCGCCTGCGGCGCCGCGCGAGCCGGTCAAACTCCCCCGGAACGGCAAATATGCGGCGGACCTCGGTATAGAGGCTCTGCGCTTGCCGCATGAGCGCATGAGTGCGCACCGTACATGGCATTCGGTTGTTGGGAACCGAATTGCTGCGCTGTCAATCTGAGTCGTGGACCCAACAACCGATTCGGGAGATGCCGAAGGCTCGGAGACAGGCTGTACTCTCGAGGTCTTGAGCTGCATGCTGACTTTCGGCATCCGAACGCACCGACATTTGACTGACCCCAATTCTTTGGACTGACCAAGTGATCCTGGCGCTGTCAGCCGTTAGCATCGGGCCGAAGTGACGTCGACGACGTTTGCAACAGCGACAACGAGGCCGAACCAGCTTTGACAAAGCTGTCCTGTTGCTGCACCATCACCTTGCATATTCCCGATGACCGACTTGCTGTCAACGGCTCACCTGTGCTCGTCGAGCGACCCGGACCACCCCTATGCTTCATGGCCTTCTTTGCGTCCAGACCCGCTCGGACGGCTGGTCCTCCTCACTCCAGAGATCACCGCTTCAGCAGCAAAAGAGATCAAGACAGGCAAGCGGTTCGCGCTCGATCATTCCGTCTTCCCCTCGGGAGCGCTTCTCAATGGACGTATCGAGGCGTCTCACCAGGCGATACGCGTCGACGGTGGACCAATGTCAAGTGCTGAAGCAGAGGAGCAGGGAGTGACCTATCAACCGATGTTTGACGATATCGTCCATTTCAACACCCAGTCATCAACTCAGTGGGACTACTTCATGCATTATAGCTATCCCGGCTCCGGCGAGTTCTACGGCGGTCTGTCCGCACACGACGTGGAGGCGCACCGCACAGGCGACGTCGGGATCGGAGGTACGCACCAAATGCATCCTGGGACCCAATCCTTATGATGCAGCAATAGCTCGAGCGGGAGGCGTGCAGACGAGGGCGGTCCTCCTTGATATCCCGCACTACCTCTCCTCGCACAACCGCCCGCCCCTGGATCCAGTGTCATACCCCTCATCCACAACCATAGATCTTCCTTTGATCCAGTCCGCCTTGGGCTTCTTCAACCTGGCACCACGTGCTGGCGACGTCCTGCTCGTCCGGACGGGATTCGAAGACGCCCTATCAGCCGACAAGGTTCGCCTCAGAGCAGGAGAGGACACCCACCTAGTCGGCAAGTGGGCGGGCGTACAAGCGAACAGAGACACCCTCGAATGGATCTGGAAGACGGGTTTTGTTGCTGTGGGAAGCGACAATCCGACCTTTGAAGAGTGGTGTGAGTCAAGCGGTCATCCCCGTGTCTATCGCACAAGGTTGACCGGCAGACTCAGAACCACCCGCCATGTGCTTCCATCCGATACTGCTGGCCGGTATGGGCATCATGATCGGCGAGCTGTTGCGGCTAAACGAGGTCGCGGAGGAATGTCGGCGGCAGAATCGGTGGGCTTTCTTCTTCAGCAGTTGTCCGCTCATGCTTGATCATGCCGTCGCGAGCCCGCCCAACGCCGTAGCCATATTCTAAGAATAATGCTAGAGTCATGCATGAGAGACTTCCCTGTATGCTGTTCAGAGCAAGTACAGACTCAAGGGTAATCGGGGTGATACCGCCTGTCCATTGTCAACCCATTCTCCATCAACTCGCCCGTCTGCAACCATATCGCTTGATCGTGCGACCAGACATTGCCGAGTCCATCATGCGCTGGCGATCCCATTGGTACACTCGCTGGAACACCTGCCGCTGTACCAAGGCGGTCCGCGAGCACGGTCGGATGCCCAGAGGCAGTGGTAATCGACGTGTATACATCATGCGCCTGCTGCGGGAGCTCAGTCGGCCGATACTGCGGGGAATGCGAGTATGGCGGAGGCAGTCCGTGGTGAACGTTGGAAGGATATGGAGGATACTGTGGGAGGGCCGGAGGCGGGATCGTCGAAAAACCGTCGTAAGAGAACGACTGAAACGACATGGACGGCAGCATCGGAGTCGGTTCGACCTGCGACGACACGCTCGTGGGGAGGGCGGAGCCGGGAGCGGAGATGGCGTGTTTCGGAATCCGGACGATGTTGGCTTTCGGGGGTGGCCGCTTTCGACGACGGGTTTCTCCCGAACTGGCTGACGATTCTCGCGACGGAGGTACCGGTCGAGCCTGACCCGGTGCATGTGGCGTGACTGGCGAGACGGCTGTCTTCTCGCTTATGCCTGCATGCCCTGCTATGACGGGTCGAGGCGGAAAGGCGAATCTGGCTGGAATCGGAAGGTCGCCTTCAGAGTCCGACAAACTTGTCAAAGACGATCCATCGCTCTTCGCTGCGTCGTCCGAGTAGCCGCCAACGGTATCACCATCCGAGTCTACCTCCTTCTCTCGCACCGGTTTCGGCACCTTGAGCTTGAACAACAGCGGCCCCATCGTCGGTTTGGACGCCTTTGTGCCGGCCTCATTCGTGCCTTTCCCCTTCCTGGCCCGTTTCGCCTCGGGCTGTCCGGTGACTTTGTCCGCCTTCGTCTTCCTTTTATTCGTCGCCTTGACCGGTTCCAGTTTCTTCTCCGGCGGAAGTTCTGGCGATATGATGTCAAACGCCTGGTCCACCAGCCGCACCCGCTCGAACGGGGCGTTGCCCTTGTCCTTGATCCCCTGCTCCAGCCACGCCTGGACCGTCATTCCGTCGATGCTCTTCGTCTTGACGCCCATTTTTCCGCCTAGGAGGTGAACCAATTTGCGTTTGCGTATACAGCTCAAACAGTTGCAGCAATCCTTGCAGAGTGGACATATGAAGGAGCGTGACTCTGGGTCGAAATCGAAATACGAGTATCTGGCATCAGCCCGCGAAGCGATCACGGAGGGGGTGAAAGGAGGGGTCTCGTCACGGAGATGGAGGAGTTGCGCAAAGGAGGAGCAAAGGCCTGGACCAGGGGCCTGCAACAATGCGCGCACTCACCGCTTACAGCACGTCTCGCAGAAGACTGCTCGACATACGGGGTCGACGTTCCGGCAACGCATCTTGAGCTTCTCCGATTTTCGGCGACATTGGTGGCATGGATCTCCAGGAATGAGCTGTGGCGTGAGCCCTAATCGCAAGCAGTCCGAATACCATACCGAGTAGGCTGAGACTTCCCCGACCTTGACCGGCGGGATGGGCACACCTGCCTTATCCATCTTGTTCGACTGGGTGACTTGCTTCATCTCCTTCATCAACTCGTTCTTCAAGCCCCTCCACTTCCTCCATCGGAAATGCGGCGTCACGCCTCCAAGTTCGACGGGTTCCCCCTCGGCCAACACGCCGTTTCCATGCCCGAACCGCCAACGTCTTTCTTCGCCAACCCACCACTCCTCGCAGTCTGCGTAATCGCCAATCTGTATACGCCTCGCGAGCTGTCGGTCCGCCGGCATCTCCACGCAAGCTATGCGCTGCCGTTCGCCCGGCCCGGGCGCAGAGACGATATAGCCGGACCGGTCGTACACCCGGCGATGTGATTTGGCCGTTTTGCCATTACGCTTCGCTGTCGCTTGAGAAGGTGTAGGCATCGAGTTTGAGGCAGAAAGCGGCGTCGACGGGGCGATACCGAGTGAATCTAGCAACAGCTGATTCTCTCGTATCCGGCGTTGTCTTTCTCGCTCGTCTATCGTCAGCCTTGAGCTGTGAGCCACAAGAGCACGAGCAAGCTCACAAACCTCGGCCTCATCCTCCTCGTCCGTACTCTCGACCTCATCCACTTCTCCTCCACCGCCCGCCGCTCCTGAACCATCTTGCCCCACCAGCTCGCCCTCGGGTCGGTCCTGGGCGAGGTCATCGAGGGTGACGCGGGACGAAGTAGCAATGTTTCTTTGCTCTTCGTGCAGGTCCATCCTAGCGGTTCGACGAGGAGATTGTAGAGTGAGACATCTACGCGATACCTGCTCGCTGAAAGCAATGGTTGTGTGCAGCTGTGAGACGAATGGAACGGAGCTGATGCTACCTCGGCTACGACTATAGACGGGGACCAAAACAAGCCATGACGTGGTCTCCGGGGTGGCGGTATCAAGAATGACCCACCTAGGATGCCCGGTTACGTCGCTGCGGAGGGCGAGACCTCCTTTGGCCGTACTCGATCACTCCATCGCTCTCTACCCCTAGTCCTCCCCACCTTTCTCACCCGCATCATTCCAGACGACCACTGCGTTTGACACGCTCTTTCGCCGCTTTTGAACCAATCTCTGCACCAGGCGGTGTGGACACATTCTCCGACCCGACCTCACACGACAGCACAGACCGCGCTCTCCTTCACGCGCTCCTTCACGCGCTCCTTGTCGATCGCCCTTTCGACAGAACCCCTCCACTTAGTCTCCTGATCACCACTCCCAGCAAACAGCATGTCCATCTCCCTACCGAACGGCACCATCCTGGCCGCGCCATCATCTTCCAACGTTGCCGTCTCCGCCGCCGTCACCCGTATTCTCCACCTCTCCAACTTTTCAGCCGAGTCAGTTGTGTCTGCTCTTTCGCAGCGCTTCGTAGCGCGGCGCTGACCCACAGGCTGAAGACGCGAGACATTCAAGCAATCTTTCGCGATTTTGAAAACGACAAAGGCGGCTTCAGGATCAAATGGGTCGATGATGTCAACGCCCTAGTGGTCTTCGCGGACGCGAACAACGGTATGTTCATCACCGAGCTTCCGCAGCATGCTGCCTCGTCGCTGACCCAATAGCGAAGCGAGCATACCTTTTCATCCTCCTGCACCCTCCTCCCTTATTCTCCCCACCTGCAGTCATCAAGCCGTACGACAGACCGGACGCCTCACAGATCATCGCCTCCCTCGCAGCCCGCACGCTCGGCCACCGCGCATCAATGTCCAATGCCATGTCGCAGTCGACCATCACACCCCAGATCAACGGTATCGAAGGCCATGGTCGCGCCATGTCGATGTCCGGCGGCCTCAACTCTGGCTTCACCATGCCGCTCAAGACACACCGCGCATCCTCCTCCAACGCGAGCATCTCCGGTCTGCCACACCCGGGCGCCTCGAACGGGCTGGCCGGTGCGAGAGGTCACCAACGCACTGGTTCGGCATCAAAATGGGCGCAACAGGGCTTCGGCGGCGGGGGCGGAGGGGTCTTGAACTTCTCCATGCCCACTGCGTCCTCCGCTCCTCGTCTTCCCGCTACATCCTCTGCTCCGCGCCTTGCGACTCATTCGGAAGCATGTTCCGCCGACCCCAGTCGGTCTAGCTCTGCCTCGGGATCAGATCCCATCGTTGTGATGGACAGCGCTTTGCCGAGAACGGGCACCATTCCAGCTGCGACCTCGGGAGGCCGGAGGGAGAGCGTCAGTGCGGATAAGGCGCTGAACGAGGTGCGACAGGCCCTTGCTAGCGTGAGTGTAGGTGCGCAGGGCTGATCGTAACCGAGGAGGAGCTGCATATGTTGTATCGCCATTATCATCGCATCTTTCACCTTGATTCGTGGTCGCTTGACTCCATACTGTCCTTACCTCTGATCGAAATGTATCTCCTCAGTTCTCTGCGCCGTTCAGATGTGGCATGAGATCCGGTGCTCACTTGCGACGCACAACTGCACTCAACGCGGGAACAGCTGGTCAAGGGCGGTAGCGTTATTGGGTATCCTCTCATTAAGTCACATGCGAGCTGCCGTAAGGTATTTTCCAAGTGCTGTCCACCTTTCCCACTCCGGTGGTGTACATGGATGCCCTGCGCGACGTGTTGTGTATTGCATGCTGGGTATATACAACTGTGGGAGAGCGGGACCGCCGTGCAATCATCTGTTCCTGGTCGCTCTACTCATTAGCATGCGTGCTCTCGCCGGATCATGACGGACGACGCACCGGTATGAGAACCTCTTTCGCGTTGGCGCAAATTCGCCCAGCTTGTAGCCAACCATATCCTCCGTGACCTTGACCGGGATGTACTCCTTGCCGTTATGCACCTGGAACTCGACGCCGACGTGGTTGGGCAGGATCGTACATGCTCGCGCTTTCGTGTAAATCGGTTTGTTGTTCTTGACAGCAGTGGGGAGCGAAGGGAAAGCGACAAAGTAGGGACCTTGTCGTCAGCTTTGCCGAGTGTCCGTGGCTCACCCTTCCACACTGATCTGCTCAGAAGAGCGAGAGACGGTCGCATGGTGATGATGGAGAAGGACGAGTAGGGCAGTGGGATATTTCAGTGAAATGAAAGAGAAGAGTGATACCGTGCTCGAGCGGGTGACGTGTAAATTTCCGTCGAAGCGCGCCGCGTCTTTCCCATCTCGCTGTGGAGGCTCTTGGAAGTTCGACTGATATTCCAACGCGTATTGCAGCCAAAACTCACCCACATCACACCCCTCGACTTTATCCGCATAGCTGCTCAAATCATCCCAAAGAGCAGCAATCGATCAAAATGGCGATGCCAGGAGGAATGCCCATGATGGTGATGAGTGCGTCGGCCCAGCAAGCAACGCATGCTCAGCACTGACCTTCAGACACCGGACCGGAGCGACAGCAAGGTCGAAAGGCTCAGACGGCCAACATCGTCGCTGCCAAGGTGAGCTAGTTGACCGTCAAAGGGCTTCTTCAAGCTCACGCCAGACCGTCGCCGATGTCATCCGGACTTGTCTTGGTCCGCGAGCCATGTTGAAGATGATCCTCGACCCTATGGGCGGTATATTGCTGACCAACGACGGCCACGCCATCCTGCGAGAGATCGACGTCGCCCACCCAGCGGCCAAGTCGATGATTGAACTGTCACGGACGCAGGACGAAGAAGTCGGCGATGGAACCACCAGTGTTATCATCCTTGGTCAGCTATCCGGTACCCGCGGTCCGTACAAAGCTCACGAGCAGCCGGAGAGATCCTCGCGTACTCCCTTCCCCTGCTCGAGCGCAACATTCACCCCGTCGTCATCATCAAAGCCTTCAAGGCCGCTCTCAACGACGCCCTCGAGACGATACAACGCATCTCTGTCCCGGTCGACATCCAGTCCGAAGAGGAGATGATGGCCCTGATCAAAACTTCGATCGGCACAAAGTTCTCCTCCCGGTGGTCCGACCTCATGTGCTCGCTGGCTCTCGAGGCGGTGCGAACTGTTGCGGTGTCGGCGGAGGCGGAGAACGGCACCATCGGCGGAAACACCGGCGGAGTTATGAACGTCAAGACGGTCGACATCAAGCGATATGCCCGTGTGGAGAAGGTGCCAGGAGGAGAGATTGAGGACTGTCGGGTCTTGAAGGGTGTCATGCTCAACAAGGACGTCACGCACCCGAAAATGCGCAGACGGATCGAGAACCCCCGAATCATCTTGCTCGACTGCCCGCTGGAGTACAAGAAAGGGGAGTCGCAGACCAACATCGAGATTCAAAAGGAGGAGGACTGGAACAGGATTCTACAGATCGAGGAAGAGCAGATCAAGGCCATGTGCGAGAAGATCATCGAGTTTAAGCCGGATCTCGTCTTCACCGAGAAGGGTGTCTCTGGTGAGTCTGAGCGATACGTTTGAAGCGCCGCGCTGACGCCAGACCTCGCCCAGCACTACCTGCTCAAGGCCGACGTCACCGCCATCCGACGTGTCCGCAAATCCGACAACAACCGTATCGCCCGAGCCGTCGGCGCTACCATCGTCAACCGGATCGAGGACCTGCGGGACAGCGACGTGGGGACGGGATGCGGTCTGTTCAACATTGAGAAGCTCGGAGACGAGTACTTCACCTTCTTGGACGAGTGCAAGTCGCCCAAAGCGTGTACGATCCTGCTTCGCGGTCCGTCCAAGGACATCCTCAACGAGATCGACCGAAATTTGGCAGACGCCATGTCGGTCGCGCGAAACGTCGTCTTCAACCCTATCCTCGCTCCCGGTGGAGGTGCTACCGAGATGGCAATCTCGGTCGCGCTGGCGGAGAAGGCCAAGAGTCTGCCGGGTGTCGCGGGCGCGCCGTACCGAGCGATCGCGGATGCGTTGGAGGTCATCCCGAGAACGCTGGTAACGAACGCAGGAGGAAAGGCGATTCGCACGTTGACAGAGTTGAGGGTGAGGACGAGAATGCTTGGCACGGACTCGCGCTGACGTTCAGGCCAAACACGCCGAGGGGCAACATACTTTCGGTGTGGATGGTGACACTGGTAAGGTGGTGGACATGAAGACGTATGGCTTGCTGGAGTCGGCGAGTGTCAAGATCCAGACGCTGAAGACTGCGATCGAGGTGCGTGCGCCCCTTTTCTCTCCTCACCCCGCCTCTTCCCCCTTGCGTGTCCTTTCGCTGACTTTGACAGTCCGCAACGCTACTTCTGCGGGTGGATGACGTCGTCTCGGCCAGGAGACCAGAGGAGCAGGGCGGAGGAGGGGCAGTGCAGACGATGGGAGGCGAAGGAGAGGGCATGGGCGAGGGGCCTGAGATGTAACGAGCGAGAAGCTACACGATGCATTGATATCCACGTACGAGCACATTGATATCTGTCGATGTCAGAGCGTTGCTCGATCTGACGCATGCCTCTGCTTGTATCCCACCTGGAAATACTGGTGGACGGTGTAAATTCGACGCGAACCTGAAACCGGCGCATCCGTTTCAAATAGCCGACCAGTCCATCACCTTCAACTTTTCATCATGGCCCTGGTTACTATCGTCGGATTCCCATGTTCGGGCAAAAGCCGGCTCGCTGAGTCTCTCATCGACAGCATCAAACAGCGTCTCGAAGCGCCGGAGTACACAGGTCCTAAATTGGAGGTCGTGCTCGTTTCGGATGAGACGAGCCATGTCTCGCGAGCAGTGTACGACAGTGAGTGGCCCTCCGACCGCAAGACCTTTGCATTCGCGCGACGGGAGGCTCACGTCAGCCAGTCTGTCGGAGAAGCCTGGACGCGGAAACCTCTTCACGAACGTGACGCGTAACCTTGGGCCGGACAAAATCGTGGTCTGCGACAGTCTCAACTATATCAAGGGCTTCCGCTACCAGATGTACTGCGCGGCGAGGGAAGCTCACGCGAGAACGGTTACCGTGAGGGGAGCAGCCCTCGAATCTCTTTGAGAAGCTCATGTACAGGTACATGTCGCGACGCCGCCGGACAGATGCAGGGAATGGCACGAGAAGCGGGGAGAATGCTCGTACAAGCCCGAGACGTGTGTGTGGAAGCTCACACACCGAGTCCGACTGACGTCAGGTTCGACAACCTCATCATGCGGTTCGAGGAGCCTTCGTCGATGGTAAGGTGGGACTCGCCGTTGATAACGGTCGCATGGGATGAGCCATACCCGCTGGACGCAATATGGGAGTGCGCGACGACGGGGGGAAAGAAAGGCCCGACTGCGGCGGTCCGGCCGGTGAGCAAGATGCCCCGCGTGGTGAGCCGAGCTCATGCCAGCGAGCACAGCCTGCGCCTAACACGCTGCAGACACTGACGAACACGACATCCACGATAACATCCTCACTACTCGCACACATCAACGCTGCCCCTACATCCTCGACTTTCCCCGTTCCTTCGCCGCCCGCGGCATCTCCTGGCTCGCTAGTCCTGCACTTGCCGATGCGCAGGGTCACTCTGCCCGAGATACAGCGACTCAAGCGGCAGTTCGAGACGACACATACGAGAGCGCAGGCTTCAGGCGGTATGGCAGGCGGGATTCGGGGTGAGGCAGAGGTGGCTAGCGCCTTTGTGGCCTTTTTGGAGACATCCTGGGACACGGCATGATGCACTGGAATCCTCGTCAGTCGCTGCAGTTCGCAAACGAGCACTTCGCCGGACAGTCCCTGGGCCTCCCAGGCGCTGGCTCCAGCTCCTCCCTCATCAGAAACTTCGCTTAAGAATTCCTTCGCTTCGGCGGAGCTCGCCGCAGCCTGCCTGCTTGCTATTTAATCTAGTCGATGACCTATGATAAGGATGGAGTACCAAGCCTGTCACAATGCCGTCTTTGCCTCAGCTGTGAGGAGTCATGCCTACATCTGAGCCGGGAGATCGTTCATCGAGCATCCATGCGTGCAAGGGGATGATTGCATTGATTAGGGGGGTGGGTGCGAAGTGCCACTTAATTCCACGTCGGATATCTCCATTCCAGATTGTCCGTCCCAAGCGCGTTTGCGTGATCGATGCGTTTCCCTGAATATTTCGCGCCGTCGTCCGATTTTCCACAACCCCCCCAACTCGATCAAACTTCTTTCTTCTTCTCTCTTTCACCTTCACCCCCCCTTCTCCTCTCACAACTTTCAAAAAAACCACTCTACAAGATGGCAACGAAGTCGGCTGTCCTCGGGTACCCCCGTATCGGTACCAACCGATCCATGAAGAAGGTGAGCTGACAGCTCGGTCCCATTCAGTTCCGCTCGAACTCCCGCACTGACACGTTCGTAGGCCATCGAGTCTTACTGGGCCGGCAAGTCTTCTGCCGAGCAGCTCCAGGAGGTCGCCAAGAGCGTCCGAAAGGAGCGATGGGACTCGATCAAGAACGCTGGTGTCGACATCATCCCTTCGTGAGTACAGCTCGTTGCCCGATCCGCACCTCGCTGACCCTCAGCGGTGACTTCACCCTGTACGACCAGCTCCTTGACCACTCGTTCAACTTCGGCGTCATCCCCGAGCGATACGCGTCGCAGCAGCTCAACGAGCTCGACACCTACTTCGCCATGGGCCGAGGTCGACAGGACAAGGCCAAGGGTGTCGATGTCGTTGCCTCCGAGATGGGCAAGTTCTTCGACTCGAACTACCACGTCGTCAAGGTCCAGCACGGCCCTTCCACCGAGTTCAAGCTGAACAACAACCAGCAGCTCAAGGAGTACGAGGAGGCCAAGGCCCTCGGCATCACCACTCGACCGGTCCTCTTCGGTCCCATCACCTACCTCGCCCTCGTCGCCAAGTCGCGAGATGCCCCCGCCGACTTCGAGCCGCTGTCCCTCCTTGACAAGCTTGTCCCCGTCTACAAGGAGCTCCTCCAGCAGCTCAAGGACGCCGGTGTTGAGCACGTCCAGATTGACGAGCCCATCCTCGTCACCGACCGAGCTGAGGCTTGGGGTGACAAGTACAAGAGCGTCTACGAGGCTCTTGCCCCCGTCTCGCCCAAGATCACCCTCACCACCGCTTACGGCCGAATTGGCAAGGCGATCGAGTTCCTCAAGGACCTCCCGATCTACGCCCTCCACCTCGACCTCAACCGAGAGCCTTCGCAGCTCGACTCTGTCCTCGCTGCCCTCAAGCCGACCAAGATCAACATCGAGCTCGGTATCGTCTCGGGCCGAAACATCTGGAAGACCGACCTCAAGGCCGCCAAGGCCCTTGCCGAGAAGGCCATCTCCGAGCTCGGCGCCGACCGAGTCGTCGTCTCCACCTCGTCCTCGCTCCTCCACACCCCGATCTCCCTCAAGGTCGAGACCAAGCTCACCGCCGAGCAGGTCAGCTGGCTCGCGTTCGCCGAGGAGAAGTGTGAGGAGGTCGCCACCCTCGCCGCCGCCCTGAACGGCAACGAGACCGCCGCCTTCGAGCAGAACACCAAGGACATTGCCGCCCGACGAGAGTTCGAGCGAACCTCGGACTCTGCCGTCCGAGACCGAGTTGCCAACATCACCGAGGAGCAGCTCAAGCGAAAGTCGCCCTTCCCGACCCGACGAGAGGCCCAGAAGAAGCACCTCAACCTCCCCAAGTTCGCCACCACCACCATCGGATCTTTCCCCCAGACCAAGGAGATCCGACTTGCCCGAGCCAAGTTCGGCAAGGGTGAGCTCACCAAGGAGGAGTACGAGAAGGCCATGGAGAACGAGATCAAGTACGCCGTCGACTTCCAGGAGAAGACTGGTCTTGACCTCTTCGTCCACGGTGAGCCGGAGCGAAACGACATGGTCCAGTACTTCGGTGAACAGCTCAACGGCTTCATCTTCACCCAGCTTGGTTGGGTTCAGTCTTACGGTTCGCGATACGTCCGACCCCCCATCGTTGTCTCGGACGTTTCCCGATCGCAGCCGATGACCGTCCGATGGTCCGCCTACGCCCAGTCGCTCACCTCGAAGCCGATGAAGGGTATGCTTACCGGCCCGGTCACCATCCTCAACTGGTCGTTCCCCCGAGCCGACGTCACCAAGGAGGTTCAGTCCAAGCAGCTCGCCCTTGCCCTCCGAGACGAGGTTGTCGACCTCGCCAACGCCGGCATCAAGGCCATCCAGGTCGACGAGCCGGCTATCCGAGAGGGTCTCCCTCTCCGAAAGGCCGACTGGGACGCGTACCTCAAGTGGGCCGTCGACTCTTTCCGACTCTCCACCTCGGGTGTTGAGGACGACATCCAGGTCCACTCCCACTTCTGCTACTCCGACTTCGGAGACATCTTCCCGTCGATCCAGGCTCTCGACGCCGACGTCATCTCGATCGAGGCTTCCAAGGCCGACCTTAAGCTGCTTGACGTCTTCAAGGCCCACGGCTACTCGAACGAGATCGGCCCCGGTGTCTACGACATCCACTCGCCCCGTGTCCCGTCGGAGCAGGAGATCAAGGACCGAATTGCCGACATGGCCAAGGTCCTCCCCGCCGACCTCCTCGTCGTCAACCCGGACTGTGGTCTCAAGACCCGAGGCTGGAAGGAGACCGAGGAGTCGCTCCAGAACCTTGTCGCCGCCGCTCGATGGGCCCGACAGACCTACGCCTAAACGGTGTAGTGTATCGCATTGCATTAAGAGGCCTCAACAGCCTCTCCCCATATCATTGTCACGCTCTCATATCCTCTCATGTTTAATACCCCATCCCGAATTTCTCCTTTTGTGAATTATCTTTGTTTATAGGTTTACTATGCGCGCAGTCCGAGTACAGTACGAGAGGAACGAGCCGACGAGGCGGCGGTCAGGTGGACGAGGCGGAGGAAGCGAAGAAGTAAAATAGGAAAGAAGAAATGCAGTCTGTTCAACCGGCACCGTGCCCCTGGGCGTTTCCACTCGAGACTGCATTGTGACTGATGTGCGTGTGCTGAAGAAGCGAAAGAACAGTGAAGGAGTTGATAAGAGCCTGCTCGGCGTGGCCGCTGATCCCCTTTTGCACCTCGCTTGGATTCCAGAAAAACAGTAGCTTTGTGGGATGACGACGATACGCGTCGGTTGACGACGGGGAAGTGCCACTTTACTTTGTACCATGTCGGTGGCAGTAAGCGACGGTCGCTTCTCGGCGCAAAATGATCGTTCGGCGTGATTCGTTGAGCCCACATTGTTCCCCCCTGCGTCAAGGCCGTGTGGGCTGGCCTACCTGGCGGGCGATTCTACCGGACCCTTTCCCTGAATGGGTCGCGTTGCCGCCTCGGGCGTGATGCGTATTACCCGGACAACCGTGATGACGCTCGGATCCCCCGCGGACCATTTGCTAGGACCTCAGCCCGGCGAATAGCCTATCGCCATCGGTCCCAATCGCCCAGACGGACAGATCCTGCCAGCCCACCCAGCTCGGCGCATCGGTATATATCCCCTCCCCACGCCACGCCTCTCCATCGTTCTTTCCATTTCTTTCTGCACCTTGCCCATCATACTTTCTCCTATCCTTCGTACAGCCACCAAAAGCAGAGCACTCGCCACGACATCTAAAATGGTCGCCTCCACTTTCAAGCTCAACAACGGGAAGACGATCCCCACCGTCGGTCTGGGAACATGGCAATCGGCGTGAGTGTCGTGGCCTGCGCTGTGGCTAGCGACGCGATCGAGCGAGGGGCGCACAACTGACGAGCAGCCCGGGAGAGGTCGCCAAGGCCGTCGAGGCTGCTATTCGAGTGAGTGAACACGGGGTCTTGTCATCAGAACAGGTGCTGACGACGCAGGCTGGATACAGGCACATCGAGTTGGTGGACCCCTTCTCCCTGCTCGCGGCATAACTGACGCGCAGCTGCGCCTGGGGATACCAGAACGAGGGAGAGGTCGGAGAGGGTATCCGAGCCTCGGGCATCGACCGATCCGAGCTCTTCATCACCTCCAAGCTGTTTGAGATCCACCACCACCCGGAGCACGTCGAGCTCGCCATCAAGGACACGCTCAAGAAGCTCGGCACCGACTACCTCGACCTGTACCTGATGCACTGGAACGTGAGTCTCCGGGAACGGGAACGGGAGCGAAACCGGACAGAGAGCTCGGCGCTGACGCGCAGATCAACTTCCAGGTCGATGCGCCCGAGGGAGTCTGCCCCACGTGGGACCACGTCGTCCGAAACTCGGAGGGCAAGGTCAAGCTCGACGTCCCCCTGTCCGACGACGTCACGCCCACGTGGCAGGCCATGGAGAAGGTGAGCACGGCGCTCGGATGCTAGGGACCGGCCGAATCCTGACTCTAGCTCGTCGAGAAAGGCTTGACCCGATCGATCGGTGTCTCCAACTTCAACATCAACCGAACCAAGAAGCTCCTCAAGATCGCCAAGATCAAGCCCGTCGTCGGTGAGTCGTACTGCGATGCTAGGCTGGATGGCGCTGACATCACAGACCAAGTCGAGCTGTCAATCCAGTGCCCGCAGCCCGAGCTCGTTGCGTGGTTGAAGAAGAACGACATCCTCCCTTGCGCGTACTCGCCCCTCGGCGGAACGGCCGGACACGACCTCCGAGAGAACGCCGTCGTCAAGAAGATCGCCGATGCGCACAAAGTCCAGGGAGCGACCATTCTCCTCAGCTGGCTCCTCAAGCGGGGTATCGTCCCGCTGCCCAAGTCGGTCACCCCTTCGCGAATCGAGGCCAACTTCAAGAGTGAGTCGGGATCACCAGGGGACATGCAGGGCGTGACTGACCCGCAGCCGTCGACCTGACCGATGCCGAGTTCGAGGAGATTGAGAAGCTGTCCAAGAGCCAACCGGCCAAGCGGGTGTGTGACCAGCGAACCCTCCATGACCCCGAGTACGACATCTACCAGGAGGAGGACCCCGAGTTCAGCGACAAAGCTCAATGGGCCAAGGAGAACTAGAGTCGGGGCTGTTTACATGGGAGAAGTCAGTAGCTGTAAAACATGCATTGCGTGACGCGCCTGTACCGTACGCCGAGTGAAGAGGGATGTACTCGAAGGAAGAACGCCAAGAACGCCGAAAAGCGGGTGGCATTCCTGGCTCGGACACTCAGTCCGCTGGGAAAGGTCACAAACGTCGGCGCGGAAAAGCGGCGGAGGAGGAGGGGTACACGCGTTGTATCTCGAACTGTCATAGAAAGCTCGAGCGACGGGCCAGGGTGGGAAAGACAGGGAAAGCACCCAGCTTCGGTGTAATCGTTGTGACAAAAGGTAGTCAGCGACCAGGGGATGTGAAGCTGTCAGCCGTTTTGGCGACCCCCGACGACCGCTTTGCACGACCGCACGGACAACATTGCGTGCGTGTACGGGCCTTTACGAGTGTCGTGCCATATTTTATGCATGGGCTGCCACTTGTCCCGTCTACGTTTTCTAGACCAATCGCCCAGTCGCCTTCTCGCTTTCCCTCTTCGCCTTGACGATAGGTGCGGCCCCGCCTGTATACGTCTCTCCCCTGACGTCTCCGCCCACGACGCCCAGTCCCGCATTCGGCAGACCGGCAGCTTGTCCCTCTTTGGCAGCCTCCACGCGGTCCACGACCTGCTCGCCCGTGTGCTTGATCCGCTCGCCAACGTCCACCAGCTTCTGCTCCACCTTGTGCTCGACCTTTCCAGCCTCGGCCCCAAGCTTCTTCAGCAGACCAGCGCTACTGTCCACCAATGCGCCGCTCGCGGCTGCCCAGTCCGTCGTACGAACGCCGTCAAACGCCCGCGTGACCGCGAGGTTCCATCTCGATCGGAGCGTCTCGGAGAAGCGCGGTTCGCGTGGGTATGACGGACCAACGAGCGCGGAAGCGGCGGGAGGAGGGGCTTGCGAGTCGAACGACGAGCTCAGGACGCGGGATGAGCTGGCGAGGCTGCGAGTAAGCGGTGTGGCATGCGCAGTGATGGGCCGCGGAACCGGACGTACTCTCCACGCAGGGCGGCTGTCTGTTGCGCGAGATCGACCGACAGCGTGTAGTACACGGC
>Ga0308169_10002319_pt1 | contig 19942 bp, 36 predicted proteins | sample PhyBR1_2_FD_202139 | JGI IMG/M metagenome (GOLD analysis project Ga0308169, IMG submission 202139) | Phyllosphere microbial communities from UC Gill Tract Community Farm, Albany, California, United States - DLSLSB.R1 | ecosystem: Host-associated > Plants > Phyllosphere > Unclassified | place...
CCCTCCACCCCACCTTCTCCGCCTCGATGTCGGGCCGCAGAGCCTAGCCCCGCAAGACCCCTCATCAACCTAACGATCTTTCGGGGTCAAACCTCACGCCGTCCGCACCGACCCCGCAAGCACAGTCTCCCTGTTCTTACGAGACAGTAACAGTCTCGTACAAGTTCGGCGACTGCGCGGCGTAACGTCCGCTGCTGGAATCCTCGTCAGCGGCGCCGATCGACTAGTGCATGTGGGTTCGGACCGAAACTGTGTAGGCGGGACACCCGAACATGCCAAACACGGAGGATAAAAGGCAGCATGGTGTTCGACTACCGCATGTGCCGCGCCCGCACGCGTTTGCCGGCGGAAAGAGATTGATCAATCTTGATGACGTAGGGGGAACGAGGCGTCGCATCTATTTACGTCTTCCGTTCGTCTCGCGCGTGGAGTTAGACGACTTGGCAACGTATGAGGTGGACTCAAGACGGTCGAGTCAGAGCAGCATTCAGACCGAGAGAGGCCGTAACAGTCCGCGCTAAAACTCGCTTGCAAGCATGGCCGGATGGTTAGCGCATTCACCGTTGCCTGGCCGGCTTCTTCCGGCACTGGGGCACTCTTTGTTAACCGGTTCGGCAGTCGGTTCTGGGGCAGAAACATCCCGGTCGTTCGATGGCAGGGCAAGAGCCGTAAAGTCACCTCTGGAGGGCCAAAATGAGACCAGGCGCTACTGCAAGCCGTGGTCGACTTCGGCATGGCAGGAATGGAGCGTACCAGAAACTTGCCGAACCCGACACCGTCCCGACTCGCGGTTTCGCCTCCTTCGCTTCCTTGCTTCCCTGCTGTCACACTACTTCAGTCGGGTCTTCTCGTTCCCGGACGTCCTAACCCGATTGTCGGGCTCGCCTTGTGACTCGCAGCGGCTGAGCATAGGCCATGTTAGACAAAAGAAGCGCTCACCCACGGTACCAACCTGAAACACGGGACCTTCTTGTTCGTCCACGCGACAAAAGCTCGTTTCATCTTTGTCAACTTTCCGCTTGTTGTTGCCCCTTGTGTCTGCAATGTATGCTGTTGACTGCAGATCTCTTTGTCGATGATACGGACGGGCACGGAGGGGTATGTGCTAGCGTCAGAATGCATGCACTGAGTGAGTATGTATAAGTGACGGCTTCACGGGGAATGTCGAAACGGTCCCGCTCACCACTTCGACTCGACACATTCCGCTATTGAGAATATCTGCACTATCGCTGCGCGGTAGACGACATGCTTCTGGGCGGCCTGTGGATTGTGGTGGGGACGACCGGTAAGCAGACTTGCACCCAAATGAACGGTTGACGAATTCGCAGTCGCCCTCGGCAAGGTCTGCTCCCCTCAGACGTGCATTTCAGGCTCCTCAGACTCACCCCGTATGTTCCCACCTCGGCGTGGTGGCCCACTGACCGCAGTGCTGGCATACGACCGGGGGCAGTTGACGTATCTTACGCCCGGGACGTATGTTGCACCGACTCCTCTGTCCAATTACGACTTGTCTCTCCTTTATCCCAAGTCGAGCGCCACTCCCGCAAACATCACCTCGTTACATATCGGCAGCTCGCTGGTCGTGGTGCCACCGCCGAAAGCCTTGCTCTTCTCGGAGAGTAAGTATAAAGGGGACATGACTGAGGATCCTACGGCGTGGAAGAGCGGCTACTTCCCTGATGGGTTTTATGGACTGGTCGAGCCTGGCAAGGTTGTGTGGGGGGCCGTACCGGACGTCAAGCAGCTCCGAGGGGCTTCGACGACCCTAAGGAGGGTCGGACTCAGTTCGTCTCCCGCTCGGAATCTTTCAGTCGAGGCTGACTGACAGCAACGTGCGATCCACCTTGTGCATCGGGAGGTATTTGTAAGCTTGATTACGGCAAAGCAGTGTGCGCATGCAACGAGGGATGGGCAGGTTCCAGTTGCGGAGTATGCGCCAAGGGGTTCTTTGGGAAGAACTGTACTCGTGGGCTTTCTTCTGTGCCCCCACAGCTGAGCTGACGTATGAAGCCTGTACCCCGGTCTGCTCGATCTGCGACGATGGCTTGGACGGGACTGGCAAATGCCTTGGAACATCGACAACACCATTGCAGAGTGAGTGGCTCATCGGTGGCTCATGGAGGACTGGACACTCAGCGGTGCAGCTTGCGACTGCGCGCATGGGTCTTGTACCGCCTCGGGCGAGTGTCTTTGCGCCGCTGGATACGCCTCACACTCGACTTCGGGCGGTAGAAGATGCTCCGAATGCGCTGCTGGGTTCTACAAGGACATCCACGAGAACTGCCTTGGTGAGCTACGGAAGGGTCCCTACACAACAAGCTGACCCTCAGCATGTCCCCTCGGCTGCGTCACGTGCTCATTGCGTGACGGAACGGCGGACGAGCCGAAGTGCACTTCCTGCATTGCTTCGTTGGCCTTGTCGTCCGCCAGTCCGGCGACATGCGAGCCGAGCGGTGCTTGCGGCACCGGACAGTACTTTGATGCGGTACCTGGATCGTGCAGGAGGTGCCCCTCAGCTTCTTCGTTACCGCCGCTCGAGCTCACGTCCCAGCTGTTCCCCTGCCTGCGCATCGTGTACGGGACCGTCCACAACCGAGTGTCTGGCTTGCGCTTCACCGCGGATCAACCTGGACGGCGGTTGTGTCGGCTTTGAGCCATCCACGGGCGTCTGCGATTCGAGCCTGAGCGGGTTGCAGGGAGTCTTCGTCGTCAACGACGCCAAGAGCCGGTGCGACGGTGAGTCCAGGCTGAAACCTGTTGAGCACATCCTGATTCCTCAGCGTGCCCTGCCGGATGCACCTCGTGTATCATTCCCAGCTTCTCATCCGGCACAGCATACTCTTCGGCCACATGCCGCACGTGTCAAGATGGCTACCTGCTCGAGAATGACCGATGCGTCAAGACCTGCTCGGAAGGGTGGTTCCTACCAGAGGGATCAGCAGCCTCCAACGGCACATGTCAGCGTAAGCGCTGAAGTTTCGTCTCATCAGCGACCATCTGACGTCAGGCTGCGACGAAAGCTGCACGTCTTGCATCGGCTCCGCTACGACATGCACCAAGTGCCCCCCTCCCACTTTTGCCTCTGGCGGGGCGTGCATCTCCCTCTGTCCGTCAAACACCGCCCCCTCCAACGGGACCTGCTTGGCCTGCTCGCCGGACTGTTCGACTTGCTCGTCACCCACGACATGTCTCACGTGCCGACCCGATCGGCCCGTCCTGCTCAACGGTCGATGCGTCGACTTCTGCCCTCGCGACCAGTTCTTCGACGGATCAAGCTGCTTGAGATGCGACAGCTCGTGCGGCTCATGTCTCGGCCCGTCACCCTCGGACTGCTCAACCTGTCCGGAAGGCTCGATGTTGAACGCTGGGAAGTGCGTGACCGCCGAATGCCAGAACGGTTTGGTACCGGGACTGTCCATCTGCCTTGAATCGTTCGTGGCGGCCAGCTTCGACGAACGGTACCTCGGCTTGTTGGCCCTGGTTGCTGTCCTCGTTGCGATCGGGTATGGTGGGTGGTGGTACATCCGGCGCCAGCGCCGACGGACACGCGAGGCCACCCGCGAGTTTGCCGATGCGCTAGACGAGAGAGAGGTCGGCGACAGGATGATGATCATCCGGCTGGAGAAGGTGCTGGGCCTGGACCGCGTGCGCCCACAGCCGGCCCTGGCGCCCCGACTGGCGGAAGAGGGGGAACAGAAGGCCAGGGAGAGGAAACGATTACGCGACCTGCTGCTCGTCGCCCGGCGGAAGAGGGAGGGCGGGGAAGGTTTCGGCAAGGTGAAGGGAAGGGAGGAGATCCAGATGGAGCAGCGCGTGAGAATCACATCGACCGTCCCGGCCGTATCGAAAGGAATCGGTAGCGAGAAGAAAGTCGGATGGGCCGATCAGAGGGAATCGCACGGATTCGCCCCTCCCCCGCCCTACGCCCTCGCCAATGAGGCGTCCGCCTCCTCTTCGTCTATCGCTTCATCGGCCTTACACTCGGACGCTGGCAATGCACCACTTCCCCCTCTGCAGACAAAAATCGTGTCCATGTCGTCGCCCACTTCCCCCGATCACGACCTCCGCGCCCTTCGCCCACCGCCCAGGCGCACCGAAACGTCCTCGTCTTTCGGTCCGAACGTCAAGGTCCCACTAGGCCAGGGGGAGTCAGACGGGAAGGAGTTGGACAGGAGGAGGAGTCTGAAGAAGCTTTGGCCGGTCATGCCGTCGCCTGTATTTGGGCAAGCGGGGGCAAGATCCGATCGCAACGCCGAGGCGTGGCTTTGAGCATGAAATACGCGTGGACGACTACCTCAGGAGATTGTATGACTGACGTCGGATTCAGAAACAACCATGCATCGTCATACATCGTAGCCTCACTGTACAGGCCCCTCAAGCATCACGCGTCACGCATCCCGCGCACCGCCGACTCTGCCCACCGTGTCCTCCATCCACGCCATCATGTCCTCGTTGGGGAAGCCGTCCAAGAGCTTGATGGTCTGGCATGAGCTGGGGCAAACACGAGGTGCAGGCGAGAGCTCACCTTCTCTAGCTCGACAACGCCGTCCGAGACCGACCCTTCCAGTTCCCGCAGCTGCGCTTGCTTCGCTAATATCGAAGCATACCGGCGGCGGCTATCGTCGTGCAGCTGTCCATCAGCATTTGTCCCGCCAGCCTACTTCGACTGGTCGTTCCAGGCTGACCTCGATGTACTCTGTCCGCAACCTCGTCCACGCTTCATCGTACATCTGCAGGTTCATTGCGGCCGTCAAGGCGTCCGGGCTCAGGTTCGATCTGCGCATCAGTGATATGCTACATCACCATGAGCGACATGGCCACGCGTCTGGACGTGCGTCTTCTGACGTCCGGGTCTTCTCGTACTCGTCTCCCTCGAGCACCACACGGTCGATGCTTTGCAGCGAGCGGCCCATGCGGTAGTGTTCAAACAGCGTTTGCGCCTTGTTCTGCTATGTGAGCCCCCGTTTATCAGCTGGAGACACTGCAGACGAACCATGATGTTTGCCTGCAGGTCGTACGCCGCAGCCCGATGTATGCTCTCGATACCCCGCGGATCCTGCTGCGCCAATGTCGGCAAGCTCTTCTTCAGGTCATTCGCGCTGAATGTCAGCTTCTGGTGCACAGAGTGAACAAGACGGCTCACGTCCACTTCCTGACGACACGCTCCGTGACAAGCCTGAGCGTATCATTCGCCATCTTCCACCGCCTGCCATAGTCCACCTCCGAGATCGTTGCGCCGCCCTCCCGCGCCGGGATTTGGCTAGACGAGAACGACGCCGACTCGTTCTGACCTGTCTCTACCGGCTCATCTGCGGGGGCTTTGCGCTTCGTCCCTGGTGTAGTCGGTGCTCGAGCTGGTTTGGGAGTGACAAATGCGGCCGCGTCATGAGCGGTTTGACGGGGAGGTGAGTCCGGGGGAGGCGGTATGCCGGAGAGGGTCAGGTCTTGCACAACATCGTTCGCACTGTCGGATGTTGCCGACAAGTCCGCTTCGCCAGACACAGCCTCGAGCTGTAGACCGCGCGAAAGTCCAGACGGCTGGATATGTGTCACGCCCGGCGGTGCAGGTGCAGGTGTTGAAGCCGCTGGTGCTGGGGCTGCCGGCGAGGGAACGGATGGCGTGGGAGCAGCTCGGGCGGGACGTATCGATCGCGAAGACGGAGGCGTGGACACCACAGCGGGTCGACGCGTGGGCGTGGATGGTCGCTGAGTCGAGGATGAGGACCCATCGAGCTCCATGCTTATCTCGTTGTCGTCACCCTGGGCACCGGGATTAAGAATCGAGGCACGCTCGACGGGAAGTGCCATGGGCAGCGATGGATATATCGATGAGCCTGCGGGCGGCGATCGGACGACATTCGGCTTGCGAGGGACGAAAGCATGTGAGGAAGTCACGGATACGGTCGTGACGTTCCCGACATCCTCTGATGGCCCTCCTTCGGCATCATCAGGAAGCGATTGTTGCGCTTCCGGTTGCGATTGAGGTTGGGGTTGTTCTTGGGTAAGTGCCGGTGCAGGGGGTGACCGCGACCGTCCGGGCGATGCGGGGCGCGCTTGCGATCTTGGCGTGCGTGCTGTAGGGTTGACCTTCTGGGGTGGTGTTCTGAGCAGGCCCATATGGATGACAGTGGGAAGGATAACAGTCGATTGTTGTTGTCAACATGACCGGCATCAAAAAGTCGGACGCGTCGGATCCTCTGTGTTTGTGTTTTTATGTAATGACGATTACAAACGAGCATTACACCCCGGATCCTATTGCAAGTCCACTTGGTCGCACAGCCGACCATCCAGTTTATCCCGTGAGTGGGGATCCAGTTGCATCGTATCGAACCAGCTAGCAAAGCCCCAAAGAACACATGCAGGTACACTGGGAAAGCAACCCAAATATCCAGACTTCGAGATCCTTCTAAAGACGTCCTGGACCTTCGTCCCTTTCAGCCGCCATCCATCCATTCCCGACCGCCTCCGACCAGAGACAGAGGTCTGATCAAGCCCGACGGCGTTGCTGGCACCTAGTCGTCTAAAGTCCGTGCTCGGCCTTCCATTCGTTGTACTTGGCCCTATACTCGGCAGCCCGGGTGACCCACGGCTTCAGGTCAGCCCACGCCGGTGGGTCATCTCGCCGCACGATCATTTTGACCGTGACCGCAGGACTCACCTCTTTTTCCTCGTCAGACATCTCCTTCCACTTCGCCGCGGCGAATCGGGCATTTTTCGCAGTAGAATCCCTTCCGTCCGTCGCCCACGTCGCCGGCAGCTCGCCCTTCTGGTGGAGCTCACGGTAGAAGAGGAAGTAAGGGCTGAGGGGCTTGGCCATGTCGCCCGACGCGTCCCTTTGCTCCTGTGCGCGGTTCTTGCGGCCACCGGGGAACAAGATCTTCTTGCCGAGGATGGTCTCGATGGCGTCCAGCTGGCCCGGCTGGAGGACGTTCAAGAACTTGGTAAAGTCCTTGAGGTACTGCTCCCGCAATTTTTTGCCCCTTGCCTGGTAATCGGCCTTGTCTTCCTCGGACATCGTAGTCCATCTTTCACGGAGTTCCTTGCCGACGGCTCCGATTCCCGACGAGCTTACGGCGGCCTGGAGCTTGTCGCGGTTGGCCGCGAAGTACTCGCTTGCGAATATGGTGTACGCGTTCGAGGGTGCTTTCGGCGGAATCGGCAGGCCTGCCTCTGTATTTGGAAGTGGATGTTGCGAAGGGATAAACACCGGAGGAGTAGCGATGACGGGATGAGGGATACGCCGGTAGCATGGCAAGGTCATAGTTATCGGGCCGGATCCCAGGTGATGTTTGCGGTGTTTTTGCGCGTAAAGGTGATTGTCGGCGGCACACAGCGCGGTGGCAGTACAGGGAAAAGGTACGATTGTCGAGGACAAGACGATGATCAGCGAACATGCTTTCCAGATTCGTCGTCACGTCAGGACCTACTCTCGAGTTTCTCCTGAAGTTGAACGCCGGTCTTGAGGGCTACTCTCGTCGTAGAGAAGGCACGCGAGACCGGGATCAGACCGGATCTCATGACGGTGGAAAGGCCGAGCATAGCGTAGCTATGTGCGTATATGTGTGTGAAGTAGAAGTGAATGTATGTGTTCAAAGCAATGAGCGGACGGTGTATGTTGTGACCGGAACGAGGGTGAGTGATGGGTGCATGATGGTACGTTGAGTTGCCCGGAGCGGCACCCGCCGAAACTCAATCTCCGCCCGTTACATTACGTCACCTGACAACCGGCTGCGTCCGTAAATGCGGGTAAACAACCACCACGGCTCGACGCGTCGTACTTTTACTGATGCGGTGGCAGATGCATCCATACCGAGCCCAGAGGAACAGGTCCCGAAGACATGGATACACGACAAACTCCGTGACATATGGCTTTACAACATGCGTGAGATGGCTGTGGCAAGTGACCCATATCAAGACTGCGACATTTCCACCTCTTCCAGCTTGCCTCGCGTCCATGGCCACCGGTAGATGCCTTGTCGCCACTCCTTACCCTTCCCTTGCAGTCAGTAGCTACTCTGGAAGGGAGGTGGGGGAGTCTTCGCAGGCGAATACTAGTGTTTGGAGAGGAAAGAGGGGGAGGAGAGGGGTGGCGCCAGACGACTCACAGATCAACAACAGTATTCCTGCTGACGACAAAGCCAAGAGTCCCGCAACGATACTGTACAAGCCGCCGTCTCCTATCCGCTTCTGTATAGGGATGGCCACTTGCGAAAGCACACAGCCACTGATTCCACGGAAGAACGAGTTGGTCGATACGGCAGAAGCGCTCCGCCCCTGTCATCAGCATCCCATCCATGAGCACAGTATCGGCCACGACTCACGGGGTTCGCGTCGACGAGATATGCAAGCGTGCTGGAGTATATGAGCCTGCGAGTCAGTGCGTCCGCTCCAGGATCAGACGCGGCTCCTCACATCAAGGACAGCCCGCAGAAGACAAGCGAGATAATCAAGCCCGCTATGTGGGTATGTGTCCCGGCTGTCCAGGCATAAGCGAGGAATGAGGCGACGAGGAGCGGCATGGCGGGGATCGTGCTATGCAGTCGCATCTGACATCAGTCAGGCCGCCTCGCTGGTCCCCACACGCCTTTGAAGACGCATGACCCAGTACTCACTTCAGGGATCGTGACCCCTCCATTGGCCTTCTTCAGTCGCCGCAAAGTCACGTCTGACCATTTGCCGCCGACGAAAGAGCCGATGATAGATCCTACACCGAAAGAGAGGATGATGATACCGATGAAGAGGGCGTTGTAATTGTAGGCGGAGCGCTATAACCCCCTCCGACGTGCTGGTCAATGCGAACTCACGCAGCAAGAGTGACCGAGGCAGTGTAAGGGATAGTGTACTGGGCAGCGAAGAGCAGACCTGATCGTCAGTGCAAGGACTATAAGGGAGGGGCTGATAGTACTGGATGAGCAGAGGATAATGGCATTCGTAGGCTCTTTGAGCAGACTCCACATGGTCGGCAAAGGGTTTATATCCCGCAAGCTCGGGCGAATGACCGCATGTCCCGTCTCTTCCTCGGTCTGTTTGGCCGGCAACAGGCCAAACCACCTTCTGCGTTTCACTGTGACTTCTGCTGCGTCCCGATTAATGTCGATCTCGACATCGCCGCCGTGAAGAGTCGTGCCTGCGGACAGGGGTACGGAGTGGCTGTGTCGGCGGGTATGCGCGCCGGGGGTGGGCGGATTGGTCGCAGGCGGGGTGGGAGCTGTTGAGGCTAACCCTTTGGCCAATTTCCGCTGCCGCTTCTTCTCATTCACTTCGTCAGCGTGCATGGCGCGCTTGATCGCATTCTCCATCGCCTTCTGGTACACCCTAGACCTCTGGGCGTCAGCCTGTGTAAAAGGCAGCTTAACGCTGTGCGCACCTCGCGACGCCACGTATCAGGGAAGAAAATGAACATGAGCTCGACGATGCCTGCGAAAGCGGCGAGGAAGTAGAAAGACGATCGCCATCCGAATGACTGGAGTGAGCGGCATCCGGATTGTGCGCAGAGATCGCTCACATTTCCGAGGGCTCCTCCGATCAGGGGACCGATGGACGGTCCCAATAGAGGCATTCCGTAGAACAGACCAAGCTGGCCGTCAGCACCGAATGATCCAATGGCAAATGTGTAACCACCTTTTGTCCCCTCTCGTGTACCTCGAAGATATCTGCCAGACTCCCCGCTCCGACGCTGACGACTGCAGCAGAGCCCACAGCCTGGACACACCGCATGCTGATCAGGGTCGCCACGTTGGTCGAGCGGGAAGCGATGATCGCGGCGATGGTGTACAACTGGCCGTCAGCGTCGAGCGCCCGGTGTCCGTGAGCTTGCTCACCCCGTATGAGCACAGGTAGACGATCTACGTGTCAGCCGGGTCCTGCTTCGACCTGGACGAAAGCTTACTTTACGGCCGATGATCTGTCGTCAACAATGGTCGAGGCAACTCTCAGTATGCAGCACTCACTTCTGCCGTAGATGCCCATATCACAGGTATACAGCCCTGGAACCTGCTCGTCAGAGGCTCGCTCGGATTGCCCATACGTGGCCCCGCTTACAAGATGTACAGCGACAGACTCAACCCGATCTCCGTGTCCGACGCCCCTAGACTCGCCTTGATGTCGTCGATCACGGGATTGTATATACTCGGCGCAATGAGTGGTCCCAGCTGCTTGTCAGATCTAGCACGAGGGCATTGCAATGTGCAGCCTTCGCACGCACCACCGCGGTCGTCATCATTGCCAGCACAAGATTTTTCTTCTTCCGGCTCCACTCTCTCGGGTCGTCATCGCACGGCATGTGCTCGATATCAATTACAGGCCGCCCGGCACCATGCGGCTCATCTTCGCTCCCCCTGCCCGCTCCGCTCGAGCCATGTCCATGTCCATGCGCGCTCCGGGTCTTCTCTGACCCCGCCGCGCCGTCGTGCTCGATATCACCCTCGTCAGGCGTCTCGGCTCTTTCCGGGACATCAAAGTGCGCATGATGGGGTGGATGCGCTTCGATACTGCGTACGTGTTTGAGTGCTTCTCCAAGGCGGCTCGTACGAGACGTCGAGCGAGCGACCGGGCCAGCAGTTGGAACTGCCGTCTGCTTGGTCGAAGGGCTTGCCACCTCTTTCTGTTCAGGCAGCGACATTGTTCAGAATATGCTGAAGCGCGATGTACTATAAATGCGACATGTGATGATGATCGTACATGTGAGTGAGAGTGAACAGCATACATCGCTCCAAGCGATGCTGCCCACCGAGCAATCCCGACTCGGACGCATGCATCGTCAGAGATGGGGGTCAGACGAGCTGAATGTCCAAATAAAGCGCTACAATGCCGAATCCCGGCCAAAGTTTTGGGTGCAACGTCGGAGATGGCCGACTGGATCGTGTGTCACCTCTGTCTCGGCCGACGTGCGCCGAGATCATGAATGAGTGAGTCCAATCACCGCGCCGTCATTTATGCGTGGATGGTGTGCCGAGGTGCACATGCGTTGTGAGGGGGAAACTCCCCCTGTCGCTCGCCTTCCACCTACCTTCCCACCTTCCCGCCTGTTCCCCTCCCCACATCGCGGAGACTGAGTATTCGGGCGCGACGTGTTCGCCCACCCAGCCCAGCGACGAAAGCTCCTCCACATCTTCGCCGTATCGCAGCATTGGGATATGTGCATGATGCTCGTCTATTCGTCGCCTACCATGGACTGTGCGTCGCCTGAGCGTTCCGGACCTACGGCCCATCCTCATGAACGGGCGGCACAGCGTCTTCCTTCGTATGCTCGGGCAAGATGAAGTCCTGGATATCAGCTCCTCGGCCCCTGAGATGTCATGCGCGACACGCAAACGCACCATCTTGCCGTTGTCCCTGTCTGGGCTGACTAACCGCCCGTACTCGAGATAGAGCCTGAACATGTACGCCTGCAGATCCTCTCTTCGCCATGCTGCGCGTCAGATTGCATCCCACCGGCTCCGCTTCCCGACTCACTCCGCTCGACCCAACATTGTCCGTTCAGCGCTATCCTCCGCGCAACCTCGTCGTGCGATCCCTTTCCGCTCGGCGTGCCACGGAAGCTGGCATCAGCAACGAGCAGACGACGGCCCGACTGGCAGGACTCACAACGACAAGATGGAGAACAGGTCCGAGTAGTCCATCTTGGACGGTACGTACGCGTACCACTCTGGCAACGATTGCGTGTCTGCCGTTAGCCCGCGTTTCGAGACCTCTATCCCGCTGCGCCAACTCACTCCACTCCGGGAAGACCGTGGCCTTGATGACGACGCTGACATCAGCGCAAGGATCGCAACAGAACTGTGTACTCACTTGTGAGCCGCCATGAGCCGCGGGAACCGAGAGCTCCAAGCGTTACCATCGGTCTACCATCAGCCCGGCCCCAGCGTTCAGAGCGGCTCGCCTGTCCACTCACATCAAAGACGTATTTATAGTCGTTGCTCCGCTCCGGGTCGTCCTTCTCAGCAAACTCAATCTCATGCTCCATCTCCATACACGTGCCATCTCCCCAGTCGCACTGCCAGTGACCGCCCGCGAGCTTGGCATCCATATAGTACTCTCCCAGCTCTTTCAGTGGCAGCCTCGAGAACTCAGCCTCACCCGTGGCGCCAATGGGCTGGAGCACCTCCTGGAAGGCGTTGGTCCGGTCATTGGCCAAAAAGTGCAGGCGCTCCCGGTGTGAGTTTCGCCAGTTGGCTCCGACGCCCTTGTTGTGGTTCAGACCCGTTGCAAGTCCCCGCTGGTTCGTCAGCATGGATCAGTCATTCGGCCGGAAGCCTGACGAACCCAGTACATCCTGCCCGACTTCTTGTTCCATGCAGGGTCGTTACCGACGTCATCCCGCCGTCCGTCTCGCCCGATGGGCGTCACGGGGATATCGCCGTTGAGCATCGTCTTGGACGGTACCAGTACAGGGAACAGCTTGGTGTGCGGTTTGGGATGCGTTCCCGCGTCCTTGGTCTCGATGAACATCCCGTGGTTCTCGAGGTACTGACGGTCAGCGCAATCCACCCGTTACAAGATCCACGACTGACCGAAGGATGTTGGCAAATGTCCATGGCGGCAGAGTGAGCCGCAATGAAAGTGTCCGCCTGCGCTGCAGGTTAGGACCTATGATCGAGATCTTCGAGGCCCTTGCGACTCACGCAGCTCCTTCTCGCCCTTGTTCAGCGGACTGTCCTTTGCGCAAGCCTTGTGCCAGTCCTGCTCGTGCCTGTCTACCTCGTTCGGGTGATTTGATACTGACATTAGCGGAAGGTCCTCCTGAAAGAGACACGAGCCGACTCACCGGTGTGCTTCCTTGCAGCCGTCAGGAGCTCCTCTTGTCGCTCGTGGTCCAGCAGGATGGACGGTTGGTCGTGGATTGTGAATGTGGCCCTGCTAGTCAGCGATGCACCTCGCGTCAGTCAACCGCCATATGGAGACTCACCTGATGCTCCCGATGTCGTTCAGGAACGGCTCCATCAGGTTGATCTGGGCGTCCGCTCTTGGTCGACTGGCCCACCACGTGTCCCTCGAGTAGTCGTCGTTCCACTGGAGCTCGACCTTGCCATCGTGGATGATCAGCGTGAACGTTTCCGCAATCTTCTCCGTCTCCTCCAGTCTTTCCTTGAGCGTCTCTATCGGCAAAGCGTGGAACGGCAGGAGCGCGGTCATGATTCTGCCATGAGTCCCATGGTAGCTCGGTGCGGCGCGAGACTCACGCATCATACTCGTCCGGCAGGAGCACGTTTCGCGATTGAGCAAAGTTCCACCACGCATCGAATCCCTTGGGAGGGTTCCGACCGTACCTCTCCTTGTACGTCTCCACCGCCTGTTCGAGCGTCGTGCTCTGCGACGCCATCCGGTCCTTCCACTTCTTCTCCCCATCCCGCAACAGCGCCAGGATCGGGTGCGTCAGGCCCATCTGCAGCCCGCTCGTCCCGTTCATGCTCGCCGGATCGTCGAAATCGGGATCGTCATCCCGCGCCGGCGGGCCGGGCTTCGTGCGTACGACACCGGCCGATACCTCCTCGAGCTCCAGCATCGCCGCACGCGCCTTCTCCGCTGCGGACAACGCGTCGAACGGCGAGACGAAGAGGCACTGCCCCTCCTCATCGAACTCGACCGGCCGGTCCGGCACGCTCGGGTTCAGGATTGGCGGGATCCATTTCGATGGGGAGAAGTAAGAAGCGTCAGGCTCGTGGTGGGGTAGGCTCGGTGTGAGCGCGGGGGGAAGCGCGCGGGGGGCGAAGGTGTGGAGAAAGAGGATGAGAGCGATGATGGTCGCGCCGAGAATGACGAACCGCCGTGGGATGGGGAGGTTGGTGCCAAAAGGCGAGGGGAACGGCATGTTGATGGCCATATCGCGCGATGTCGCCGGCGCGTACGTGAGCTTGTTGTACTATCTAGGTCGAAGAAGATGCAGCACAAGTGCGATCGAATTCAGATGTGACGGTTCGTTCCGCAGCCCAGCAGCCCGGTTTCGACGTGCTGGCGAGCGATTATAAGGGGTGAAGCGGGGCCGGGGCCGGCTGAGAATCGCAGAGGTCCGATTATAGCGCAACAAGGAGATCTTCGTGGTCGTCGAAACGTTTCAAATTGTCGTCTCTCGTCTCGTTGGTTCGCGGTCGTTCGCGTGGGCGTTGTACAAACACGGTGTGACTGCGATGCGAGGATTCGCAGCGAGGAAGCAAAGGTGACACTGGCCCAGATGTCTCAGAAGTGCATCAGGAGTGCATGCCGTGCCATGCCAGAGCTGTGCGGGGACGACCCGCAGACCATCCGCACAGCGAACGCGCAACGTCCGAGGCGCAGCAGATTACCAAAACGCCAAAAAAAGCGCCCGAAAGCCATGCGAGCGCCAGGGCCGAGCTCGTCCCCAGTTCCCTCCCAGGAACGCAGGGCGGGCGCGACTCATCGTGAGCACGAGAGATGTTATTCCGCGGTGAGAGCGAAGGGGGAACGAAGGCGTGCAACACGTCCAGCCTGCCTATTCAATCAACGTGGCATGGGCCGGAGCTCTCCGCCACCGACGTTGTCCTCGTATTTGGCTTCTCGGTCGTTCGGACCAGTTGAAACCTCTCTACCTCTATCGCGAACATCAATCATCAACTAAAGGTCACTTGTCGCGCTCAGCTCTCGTCGGGACGTCAACACACATCCATCGATTCTTCAGCATGCCGTCGCTCAAGTTCTGCGGAGAGTGGTGAGTTGGCCTGAGGATAGTGTCGAATCACAGCTGATCAAGCAGCAACAACCTCCTCTATCCAAAAGTATGTCCCGGCCGATCCTTGCTTGTCCCCTCGTCTTCTTCCTGCATCCTACGAGGTCGAACCTTGTGGCTCGAAGCACAAAGTGTCCAGAGGGCTGCTCCTGCGAGATTGCAGACTGCGATGAGCCGGCCCTCCCGGCTGACCTGCCTGAAGTACGCCATGTCATGTGCTGACTCACCAGTCCGACAACGAGCACAAGATCCTTCTGTATCAATGCCGGAATTGCAACTACCAAGAGAACGCCGTCGCAGAGCCCGGAATGGCGCCTCGGGTGTACAAGAACGATCTGGTCACTGTGTCACGGTAAGTCGCATCGTACAGTGCTTCAACGTCCCGACCCTCGCCCTCTCCCCTAACGTACCTCACCCTCTCCCAGCTTGACCTCCAGCGTTTGTCTAGGTACAAATTTCCTTCCTCTCTCCTCGTTCCCCTCTATATCTTCCTTCCCACCTTTGCCATCGTCCTTCTCCCAGGCCCCTCTGGCCAACTCGGGTCCAGCCCTACTGCCGTCCGCCTCCCCGCTCCTCATCCACACCCTCTTTGCTTGTCCATTCTTTCACTGCAGATCTGACCCTTAGTGAACAACCCGGAGAGACCCGGGACCTGGAAACAGACCCGACATTACAGCGTAGCAACATCCAATGTCCCAAGTGCGGAAACGAGGGGTGAGTCAAGTCGTTGTGTCGATGTGCGAAAGGGCAACGCTCACCCCAGCGCCGTGTTCTTCCAGGACCAGGGCAGGCGGATAACGACCAACATGACACTCTTCTTCGCCTGCACAGCACCCAAGTGCGGCCACGTCTTCCGAGATCCGGCGGCAGCGAGGAGATAGGACCGAGCGCTCTGACCCTCGATCAGAACCTTCACTGTCCATGTTCGTACACATCATATCACACGACGGTTGTATACTAGACCAAGAAGCCCGAATATGCATTTTGTGACTAGATATGACGCTGCTTGAGCTATGTGTGATCTTGCAGACAAACCGCTCAACCGACCGCGGCAGCCGACTTCAATGCCTCCTCGTCGGCCTCACAGACCTCCTGTGACTCGTGCGCCTCGCCCGCCTCGCCCGCCTCGACCTCGGCCTCGTCATGCGAGATGACCAGGCCCCTTTCCTTCAGGTGTGCCAAGAAACTCCTCCACACGACCGCCCCGCCAGCCGGCAACTCCGCCTCCGCCTCAACGCCCACCTTGGCCTTCTCGAGCGTCTCCGCCGATCCGACCATAATCAATCCCTGAGATCAGCCCCGGCCCTATCCAACCAAATCTCCATATCCAGACGTCCTAGCGTCCCAACTCACCCGCTTCGCTCGCGTGATGCCGACATTGAGCCGCCGCCAATCGGCCAAGAAACCGATATACCCCCTTTCGTTCGCCCGCACCGTGCTAAAGATGATGACTGCCTTCTCCCTGCCCTCAAACCCATCTACCGTCTTGATCTCGATGTCCTGAACTTCCTGCGCACGGTAAAAGCCTAGCACATCCGCCATCGCGTCCATGATAACCGGATCCGAGTTGAGCTTGGCGTCTATCGCTCGGATTTGCGCAGCGTACGGCGCGATGATGCCGATATCCGATCCCTTCAGATCCTGACATCAGCACGGCTCCGAATCAATTTGGCACGGTGCCCGGCTCACGGGGTTGCTGTGCAACAGGTCAACGACAATATCGCTGATGATCTCCGCGTCGCCGTGGTTGGCGATACTCCTCGATTCGGGGCTTTCGGGGTGGTCGTGGTCGATGAAGACCATACTGGACGGTCGGCCCTCACAGTCCTCGAGGTACCGGCTTTGCGGGATATCAAAGCCGTCCTTAACATTGCCGTCTGCAAGCCTCGTTCCGTCCTTCAGGTCCGAGTTGTAGAACGTCTTGGACGGAAAGGTCGAGATTGCTGGGTGCATGCGGTACTGCGTGTCGAGCATGATGGATGGCACGTCTGCGGGTGAGTGCGAATCGCAGCAGATGGCATGAGCACGTACGTCGCTCGTGGATCAATCGCTCGAATAGCGAGGTGGCAAGACCGCCAGCTTTGGCTTCTGGGCTGATGATCACCGGTGGAAGCTGCTTGTGGTCACCAATGATTGCGACGTGAGATGACTAATGTCAGTCGAAACGCCCGTCACGATGCATGGTCACTTACGCCCTTCATCAGCGGCACAAGCGATAAAGGCTCGGTCGCCATAGACGCCTCATCCAGGAAGACCATCGGGAAGTCGATATGCTTCAGGACGAACATGGACGCCGCAGACAAGCACGTTGTGCAAACCTGTCATCAGACTCGTTCAAGGTTGCCTGCGCACGCGGCGACTCACCACATCGGCGTCGAGCAGGATATCAGTGTACATCGCAGACCGCTTGACCGCCAGTCTGTTCTTGATGTCCCGACTCATGTTTTTGCGCTGCTCCGCCGACACTAACAGATTACCGTGCGCGTCGCGCTGCCACAGTTCGTCCTGCTGCAGCTGCAGCGATTCGACTTCGGGGTATAGCGGATGCTCTTTGGCGGCAAGCTCGTCTACGGTGTATTCTTGCAAGTCGGGTCGAACACGCTCCGTCGCACCGCACCGGACGGCTTTGAGGCCGTGTTGACGCAGACCGGCCAGCAGGTTGTCGACCGCGACGTTGGTGTGAGCCGTGACGAGGATGGGATGCGGGATCTGCCAGTGTTTCTACTCGTTAGCCAAAATCGACACGAGTCGTCGGACCTACCTTCAGCAGCTTGATCGTTTCTATGATCACACGAGTCTTGCCCTACACGTTAGCTCATCGTTGCATGAGGGAGTTACGCGGACGAACGGTTCCGGGCGGCTATGATCAGCTAGATCGCCCACAGTGAAACCACCAGAACTCACTCCCTGCACCAGACTGAGCCTCTCCGAGAGCATCATCGCAATAGCCCTCATCTGACTCGGGTTGAGCGGGATCTCCGGATCTCCCTCCGCCTTGATCACCTCGCCTTCAGCCCTATACCGCGTCGTCCAGCTCCGGATGAGTTCATTGCGGATAAAGCTCCCGCTCATGGGCTGATGCCTCGTCGGTGACGGCACCGCATCGACGTCGTCCGCATGCAGCTGCTTCGGCGGGGCGACGAGCCCATCGTTCAGCACTTCCGCTTGCGTCGCCTTGCCCTCGCCATCCACCACGTCGGTCGGCTGGTATGGCATATAATCCTCCTGGAACGCGCGGAGCAGTTTGTCGCGCAGCGCCGTCCCGGCCAAAATGGTCTGTTCTGGGCGTTTCTGGCTCGTATGCTCCGCCCAGGCCTGGTCCGCAATCGAATGCGGTTTGACCGGTACAGGCGTCTTGGCACGAGTAAGCGCGTCCGCCATGTCCTGCTTGACCGGATCGTAGTTCAACGCAGTGATCGCGTTGAGCTGAACACGGTGCGCCCAGGCGTTCAGGCCGATATCGAGCCGCCATTCGCCGGTGGTCAAGCCGTCTATCGGCGTGTCCACCTGAACGCGGATGTAGTATTTCGTGACAGAGTACACCTTGGCTTCGATGGGGTCGACATTACCGCCAGGAACGCCCAACGACCCATCTTGCAATACCGCGTCGATCAGCGGGTCCGTCCGGGACATGAGCACAGCATCACCGGTGCTGCCGTTAGCCCTGTCGCTATGCTGGACATGTCAGCCTACCTGAATCGATGGTACGGCAACGACGCATCTATCGATCGTCTGAACTCCAGGATGATGGCCCCGCCCTTGGCTCGGTACCTCGCCAAACTGCCCACCAATCCCACAACAGCATATCCCTCCCGGACGAGCTTATGCACGGGCCACTTCTTCAGCCGCTCATTGAAGATCCGTTGCGTCTCCCGAAATTCCGCTTCAAGCAGAGGTAAGAAGCTGACGTCAACATTCGATTGAGATGATGAAAGGCGAGCTCGACGCACTGCTGCTTGTAGCGTTCCAGCTCATCGTGGTAGACATCCCCCCACGTCAACTTTGTCTTCTCCGCTGCGACTCGCTCAAACGCTTTATCGGGGAACCATCTCGTCCCGTTTGTATTTCTCCGCTTCATCTGACTCAGAGCCCTGGTCCGCCAGTCGAACCTGCTCTCTCCATCCCGAGGCATCTCGCCGACGGGTAGAGGCGGCAGGTCCGGGATGAGATTCCGCCGAGCACGGACTTTCCGTTTCGCCTTGCTCTGCGCGGTGGGCCCATCGAAGGGCGGCTCGACATCGAGAAATCCAGGCGGAAGCTCGGGCAGGTCTGGCAGTTCTGGGCCCGAAGTCGACGCTGGTGCCGATCCTGCGGCAGACAAGCCAGTGCCATACTCGGCGTCAAAGTCGCTTTCGGACGGCAACCAATCGATCTCGAGCGGCTCGAGATCGTCACCGCTCGCAGGCGTTGGCGGCGGAGGAGGAAGCCATGTCTCCTGTCGATGCTCCGTAGCGATTTGTGCAAGCGCCACAGAAGACGATGAGAGCGCGCGGAGGCATGCCGCGCACGGCGGGTGGGTCGAGGTCGAAGCTGACCCTCCGACGAACCGTCGAAGGGCCAGCTGATGAAGTGATCGTGTGCGATGTATTTTCGACGGCCGCCTTGTACAGGGGCGAGCGGCTATCGATCGCGCCGGTCACTCCACAGTCGGTTTCGGTACGAGACTATAGCTGTCCAAGGACACAAGAGGTGACAATCGAGAAATGTGCAAGATGAAAGACTCGAGTCTTGTGAGCAGCGCGATATTGTTATCGACCGGCGGCAGGACCTTTTGCGCTTTGACGCGCCGGGTGGCGAAAGGCACGAATAAGGAAATTCTCCATCACCCAGATCGACCTCGGCTCCTTCATCGCAGCGAACAATCCAGTAGCAAGAATACGTGCAGTACTGCATAATGACGAAGCAGCTGACTGTGTGAAGGCCCAACTTTTGAACTCTATTCTACATAGCGGAATTAATCTGCGCTTCTATGTGTATTCCGCCCGTTCGCTGCGAGCCGTCTCCTGCCAATTCATGAACAGTCCTTTGGCGAGCAAAGCTTATGCGCCGTTGTCGGCCGCAGCCCGAGCAGCAGCCTGGATCTTGGCGGCTGCGGCCTCACCCTCCGGGGTGAGCGACTCGGGTCCGTGGGTGATCCCGAGGTCCTTGAGCCGACCGGTACCAAGGTCGTAGACCTGCTGGTGAGCTCGCAGAACGCTTCATTTCAGGCAGCCCGCTCACCCATCCGTGGACGTAGACCTTGTTCGGCTTCTCGCCCGA
>Ga0308169_10002325_pt1 | contig 19913 bp, 18 predicted proteins | sample PhyBR1_2_FD_202139 | JGI IMG/M metagenome (GOLD analysis project Ga0308169, IMG submission 202139) | Phyllosphere microbial communities from UC Gill Tract Community Farm, Albany, California, United States - DLSLSB.R1 | ecosystem: Host-associated > Plants > Phyllosphere > Unclassified | place...
TCGGCCAGGTCACCCTCGACGAGATGCGGGCGTACGCCGCCGCCGGCCACTTCGCCGGGGGCTCGATGGGGCCCAAGGTCGACGCGGTCTGCCGCTTCGTCGAGCGCTCCGGACGCCGTGGCGTCATCACCGATCTGAACACCATCGTCGCGGCCGCCTCCGGGCGGGCCGGGACCATCGTCGTCCCCAACCACTGAGTCCAACTGAAGGGAAGCTCTGACATGCCTGCAGCCATCGAGGTCCGCAAGGTCCCGATCCACTCCGTCGCCGACGCCTCCGAGCTGGCCAAGCTCATCGACGACGGCGTGCTGGACGCCTCCCGCGTGATCGCGATCATCGGCAAGACGGAGGGCAACGGCGGCGTCAACGACTACACCCGCATCATCGCCGACCGGGCCTTCCGGGAGGTGCTGGTCGCCAAGGGCGCCCCGGCCGAGCAGGTCAAGGGCGTCCCGATCGTGTGGTCGGGCGGCACCGACGGCGTGATCAGCCCCCACGCCACCATCTTCGCCACCACGGACGTGCCCGAGGACGACCCGAGCCGGGCCGAGCAGCGCCTCACCGTCGGGTTCGCGATGAGCGAGCCGCTCCTGCCGGAGGAGATCGGGCGGACGAGCATGGTCTCGAAGGTGGCCGACGCGGTGAAGGTCGCGATGGACCGCGCCGGGATCACCGACCCGGCCGACGTGCACTACGTGCAGACCAAGACCCCCCTGCTGACCATCCACACCATCCGCGACGCCAAGAGCCGCGGCAAGACGGTGTGGACCGAGCACACCCACGAGTCGATGGACCTGTCCAACGGTTGCACGGCGCTGGGCATCGCGGTGGCGCTCGGCGAGATCGAGATGCCGACCGACGCCGACGTCATGCACAACCGCTCGCTGTTCTCCTCGGTCGCGTCCTGCTCCTCGGGCGTCGAGCTCGACCAGGCGCAGGTCGTTGTGGTCGGCAACGCCACCGGCGTCGGCGGCCGCTACCGGATCGGTCACTCGGTGATGAACGACGCCCTCGACCAGGACGGCATCTGGGCCGCGATCAAGGACGCCGGCCTCGACCTGCCCGAGCGCCCGCACCACACCGACCTCGACGGCCGGCTGGTCAACGTCTTCCTCAAGTGCGAGGCCTCCCAGGACGGCATGGTGCGCGGACGCCGCAACGCCATGCTCGACGACTCGGACGTGCACTGGCACCGCCAGATCAAGTCCTGCGTCGGTGGCGTGACGGCGGCCGTGACGGGCGACCCGGCGGTCTTCGTCTCGGTCTCCGCAGCCCACCAGGGCCCCGAGGGCGGCGGCCCCGTCGCGGCCATCGTCGACCTCAGCTGAGCGCGAATGATGGGTTTGTCGCGCTCGAGTGATGGCTTGGTTCACGTCGGGTGATGGGTTCGTCCCTTCACCCCGTACGGGACGAACCCATCACTGGCAGGCGACAAACCCATCATTCGCGGGCGACGAACCCATCATTCGCGCGCGACGAACCCATCATTCGCGGGCGACGAACCCATCATTCGGCGAGCCAGGCGCGGATCTCGTCGTTGTGCTGGCCGAGCGTCGGGGGAGCGACGTGCTCGGGGCGACCGCCCGCGTACGGGTTGTCGTCGAAGCGCAGCGCCGGGCCGGGGAGCTGGATCGGGCCCAGGGTGGCGTGCTCGACATCGATCAACAGCCCCTGGGAGCGGGTCTGGTCCCACGCGTACACGTCGTCGAGGGAACGCACCTTGCCGGCCGGTACGCCGGCAGCATCGAGCCGGGCGAGCACGACGTCGGCGTCGAGGTCGGCGAGCAGTCCCTCGATCAGGGCGACCAGCGCCTCCCGGTTCGCCACCCGCTCGGGGTTGGTGGCGAAGCCCGGCGTGGTCGGGTCGATCCGGAATTCGCCGGCGAACGCCGCCCACAGCTTCTCCGAGCCACATGCGATCTGGACCGGCGCGGTGCGGGTGGCGAACATCCCGTACGGGGCGATCGACGGGTGGTGGCCGCCGGCCAGCCCCGGGACTTCGCCAGCCACGGTCCACTTGGTGCCCTGGAAGGCGTGCACGCCGACCATCCCGGCCAGCAGCGAGGTGTGCACCACCCGGCCGCGCCCGGTCCGCTCGCGCTCGTAGAGGGCGGAGACCACGCCGTACGCGCCGTTCATCCCGGCGAGCAGGTCGGCGATCGGGACCCCGACCTTGGTCGGCTCGTTCAGGCCGGTCAGCGACATCAGGCCGCCCTCGCCCTGCGCGATCTGGTCGAAGCCGGCGCGCTTGGCCTCGGGACCGTCGTGGCCGAAGCCGGTGATCTGCAGGACCACCAGGCGCGGGTTGAGCGCGTGCAACCGCTCGACGGGGAAGCCGAGCCGATCGAGGACGCCGACGCGGAAGTTCTCCATCAGCACGTCCGAGCGCTCGACGAGGCGGGCGAGGACCTCCTGGTCCTCGGCGTCCTTGAGGTCGAGGGTGATCGACTCCTTGTTCCGGTTCGCGGACAGGAAGTACGTCGACTCGCGCGCGCCCTCGGTCGGATCCATGAACGGCGGGCCCCACGTGCGGGTGTCGTCACCCGTCGGGCTCTCCACCTTGATCACCCGCGCTCCGAGGTCGCCGAGCATCATCGCGGCGTGCGGTCCCGCCAGGGCTCGGGTGAGGTCGAGGACTACGATGCCGTCGAGCGGGCCGGGGACGGGCGCAGAGATGCCAGACATGCCGGTGACGCTAATGACGAAAGTGGAGCCGAAGTAGGGCAAATGCTGCCAACGGCCCGCGACGAGTTTGGGCGGCGAGGCCGATCAGTCGCGCTGCTGGTGCAGCACACCTAAGGCGAGCACCGCGGCGGCGACCGCGATCGCCGCGGCCCACCCGAAGACGGTGTGCTCCTGCGCGATGCCGGCGCCCTGGAGCAGGTCGCGGTACGCGTCGCACAGCCCGTGGCCGGCTCCGCAGACCGAGCTCATCCTCGGCAGGTCGGCCTGTGCGGCGTAGTAGTGCCGCAGGCCGAGGGTGGTGAGGGTGGAGATGCCGACGAGCATGCCGACCATCCGGGCGACCACGACCAGCGAGCTGGCCAGGCCGTGGATGGACGCGTCGGTGCTGGCCAGGATGGAGGCGTTGACCGGGGCGAGCACCAATCCGAAGCCGAGTCCGGCGATCAGCAGCGGCAGCGTGGCCGTCGCGTGCTGCAGGGCGTCGACGTCCCATCGCGCCATCCACGCCAGTCCCGCCGCGGCGAGCAGCAGACCGGCGGCGGCGATCACGCCGGCCGGCAGTCGGCGGGTCAGCCAGCCACCGAGGACGGCGCCGATCGGCAGGGCGACCAGGAAGCGCACCAGGACCAGTGCGGCCCTCACCTGGCTGTCGGCGTAGATGGTGGTGCGGGCGAAGAGCGGCACGTCGATGAGCGCGGCGACCAGGGCGACCCCGATCAGCAGGCTGACGGCCACCGAGCCCCACGCCGCCCGCGGACGCAGCGCGCCACGGGGGATCAGGGGAGTGGCCGCAGTCCGCTGTCGCACCGCGAACGCCCCCAGCGACACCGCGGCGATGGCGAGGTAGATCCAACCGCGCGGGGCCATCGTCGCCACCTGCGGATCCGCGGTCGCGAACGCGAGGATCACCCCCGCCAGCACGACCGAGAGCAGCAGTGCGCCCGGGAGGTCCACCTCGCGCGCGCTCGCCGCCCAGCCGCGTACGTCGATCAGCGGCCAGTGTGTCACCCGGGCCAGCGTGCAGCGGAGCAGATACAGGGCGAGGGCCAGCAGGCACGCCAGCCCGAGCGGCGTCGTCCACCGCCCGGAGCCGAAGGCGGGGATGAAGAGCTGGCCCCAGGTGAGGTCGCGCATCATCGCGGTCGGCTGGAGGAACACCAGGCCGCCGGTCACGGCGGTGATGAGGAGGAGCAGCAGCCCGGTGGTTTCGAGGCTCGTCGCTGGGGACGTGGGCGGCTCGACAGGCTCGGCGTACGTCGGCGGAGCGGCGCGGCGCAGCGCGAGCGCGAGCACCAGCCCGACGACCAGGTTGACCCCGAAGATCGCGCGCCAGTCGGCGAGCGCCAGCACGACCGCGCCGGCGAGGGGACCGATGAGGGACCCGGCCTCCTGCACCGCCGACACGATGCCGAGCGGCACGCCGCGGCGCTCGGCGGGATACAGATCGGCGACCAGCGCGAGCGTCGCCGGCACGAGTGCGCCGCCGCCCACGCCCTGCAGCGCGCGCCCGAGGATCATCGGCCCGAGTCCGTACGCGACTGCGGTCAGCAGCGAGCCGAACGAGAAGAGGACCAGCCCGGCGACCAGCACCGGCACCCGGCCGCGACGGTCGGCGATCGAGCCGATCAGCGGGAGCATCGCGACATAGCCCAGCAGGAAGGCCGAGATGATCGGCGTCGCCTCCTGCAACTGCTCGATGGAGAGCCCGACGCCGGCCATCATGTCCGGGAGCGCCAGCACGACGACATAGGTGTCGGCCGCCGCGAACGCGACCGCGATCGCCGCCACCGTGAGCAGCCGGCGCTGAGCCCCGGCCCTGCTGATGGCGGCTGTCACGGCAGAGGGGCTCAAGGCCGGGTGATGGTCTTGTCGGTGCCGTACTCGTCGAGCGTCACCGTGTACGTGGATGCCTGCTCGCCGTCGCCGTAGAACCTCCCGGTGAGCACCGCCTGCGACAGCTCGTGGTGCGCGCCGATCGTGTACGACACGTCGAAGGTGCCGCTCGCGCTCGAGATGATCGAGGCGACCGCCGTCTGGGGCAGCGTGCCGGTGTAGGTGGTCAGCACCTCCTTGTTGTCCTTGCCGCCGCGCACGCTGTCGCCCGCCTTGGGGTGCTCGGTGGCGGTGAGCAGGTTGGAGATGCCGGTCTCGGGGGAGATCAGGGAGGCCGGGTCCGGGACGCCGTAGTCGGCCGGGTCGATCGTCTGCCAGCTCGTGGTGAGTGGCAGCTTGGCGTACACGTCGCCACCGACGGCGATCACCGGCACCTTCGCCGAGGCACCGAGGACGTGCACGGTGATCGTGCCGTCGAACGCCGGGGCGTGGGTCAGGGTGCCCTCGGCCGCCGCCAGCACGTTGCTGCCGGGAAGATCCTTGCCGGCGAGGGAGAGCTGCACGCCCGACGTAGAGTCCAGCGCCTTCTTCGCGCTCGCCAGCGCCTCGGCGGGCGACTCATCCGGCGCCGAGGAGCCGCCGCAGCCGGCCAGGGTCACGGGAAGGACGGCGGAGGCTACGGCAAGGGCGAGGGAGGTACGTCGCGGCACGGCCCTCACCCTTGCACACTCACTCAACCGCGGCAGGGCCCACCAAGGCGTTCGCCGGGCCGCCGACCGCGTCGATCGGCTGGCTCAACGGGATGCCCGATCCGTCGCGCCGGCCGTCGGCCGGGGGCAGGTCGACCGGGGCTCCGCTGGCCGCCGCGGCCCGCGCCGGGTCGGTGCCGGCCCACGCGAAGATGAGCGAATCCTCGCCCTTCAGGTAGCGCTGGCAACGCACGCCCCCGGTCGCGCGGCCCTTGCCGGGATACTCGCTGAACGGCGTCACCTTCGCCGAGCCGGTCTCGGTGCCGGGCAGTGCCGTCGAGGCGCCCGCCACGGTCACGACCGAGGCTCCCGCGCCGGCCTCGGGGTCGAGCGCGCCGAAGAAGACCACCTTCGAGCCGTGCGCCACCCGTACGCCCGCGATGCCGCCGCCCGTACGCCCCTGCGGGCGCACCTGGTCGGCGCCGAAGTGCAGCAGCTGCGCGTCGGAGGTGATGAAGCAGAGCGTCTCGGTGCCGGTACGCAGCTGCACCGCGCCGACGACCTCGTCGCCCTCGGCGAGCCGGATGACCTCCCACTCGTCCTTGCTCAGTACCTCGGGGTTGACCCGCTTGACCGTGCCGAGCTTGGTGCCGAGCGCGAGCCCCGGGCCCTCGCTGGTGATGGTGCACAGCCCCAGCGCCCGCTCGCCCGGGTCGAGCGACAGCAGCGCCGACAGCGGCAGGCCGCCCTGGAGGTTGGGCTCGCCGGCGGTCGGTGGGATCTCCGGCAGCTCCAGCACACCCAGGCGCAGCAGCCGACCGGCGGAGGTCAGGACGCCGATGTCGCCGCGCGCGGTCGCCGGGACGGCGGAGACGATCACGTCGTGGTTGGCCCGGCCGCCATCCCCGCTGCCGTCGGCGGCGCCGAGCGGCTCGTCGGAGCGCGTACGCGCGAGCAGGCCGGTGGAGCTCAACAGCGCGAAGCACGGCGAGTCCGGGACCTCGAGCGGGGAGGAGGCGGCAGCGGCGGCGGCCGTGCCGGCCGAGGAGAGCAGGACCGTACGCCGGGGCGTGCCGTACGTCTTGGCCACCTCGGCGAGCTCGTCGGAGACGACCTTCTTCAGCAGGTTCTCGTCGTTGAGGATGGCGTCGAGCGCCTCGATCGCGGCCTGCAGCTCGGACTGCTCCTTCTCGAGCTCGATCCGGGAGAACTTGGTGAGCCGGCGCAGCGCCATGTCGAGGATGTACTCGGCCTGCAGCTCGGAGAGGTCGAAGACGTCCATCAGCCGCGACTTGGCCTCGGCACCGTTCTCCGAGGAGCGGATCAGCTGGATGACCTCGTCGATGTCGATGATCGCCAGCAGCAGGCCCTCGACCAGGTGCAGCCGGGCGGCGGCCTTGTCGCGGCGGAACTGCGAGCGGCGGCGGACGACGTCGTAGCGGTGGCCGAGGAAGACCTCCAGGAGCTGCTTGAGGCCCAGCGTGCGGGGCTGGCCGTCGACCAGGCAGACGTTGTTGATGCCGAAGGAGTCCTCGAGCGGGGTCTGCTTGTAGAGCTGCTCGAGCAGCGCCTCGGGCACGAAGCCGTTCTTTACCTCGATGACGATCCGGGTGCCGTTGTTCTTGTCGGTCAGATCGGTCAGGTCGCTGATGCCCTGGAGCTTCTTGGCCTGGACGAGCTGCTTGATCCGCTCGATCACCTTCTCGGTGCCGACGCCGTACGGCAGCTCCGTGACCACGATGCCCTTGCGGCGCCCGATCGGCTCGACGCGTGCGGTGGCCCGGATCTTGAACGTCCCGCGGCCGGTCTCGTACGCGTCCCGGATGCCGTCCAGGCCGACGATCGTGCCGCCGGTGGGCAGGTCGGGGCCGGGGATGAAGCGCATCAGCTCGTCCAGGTCGGCGCCCGGGCGGGTGATCAGGTGGCGGCACGCCGCGACGACCTCGATCAGGTTGTGCGGCGCCATGTTGGTCGCCATGCCGACGGCGATTCCGGCCGCGCCGTTGACCAGCAGGTTGGGGATGGCGGCGGGCAGGACGGTGGGCTCCAGCTCGCGGCCGTCGTAGTTGCTGCGGAAGTCGACGGTGTTCTCGTCGATGCTGGCCGTCATCGCCACGGCCGGCGCGGCCATCCGGCACTCGGTGTAGCGCATCGCGGCCGCGCCGGAGACGCCGTCGGGGGAGCCGAAGTTGCCGTGCCCGTCGATCATCGGCAGCCGCATCATCCACTGCTGCACCAGGCGCACCAGGGCGTCGTAGATCGCGCTGTCGCCGTGCGGGTGGAGGCGACCCATCACCTCACCGACGACGCGGGCGGACTTCACGTGACCCCGATCGGGCAGCAGCCGCATCTCGTTCATCGTGTAGAGGATCCGGCGCTGGACGGGCTTGAGCCCGTCACGGGCGTCCGGGAGCGCCCGCGAGTAGATGACCGAGTAGGCGTACTCCAGGAAGGACGACTCCATCTCGTCCTTGATGTCGGTGTCGAGGATGTGCTCCTCGAAGTCGTCGTCGGGGAGCTCCTGCTGGGTCTTGCCGCGTGCCATGGGGGCATTGTTCCGTAGAGTTCACCTGTGACCACGGAGGACACCCCGACCTTCCCCGCGCACTGGACCGCTGACGTCCTGCTGCGCGACGGGCGTACGGCCCACATCCGCCCCGTCGAGCCCGACGACAAGGAACTGCTCGTCGAGTTCTACGCGCGCGTCTCCGACGAGTCGAAGTACTACCGGTTCTTCTCCCCGATGCCGGTGCTCTCCGAGAAGGACGTGCACCGCTTCACCGAGGTCGACTACGTCGACCGGGTGGCGTTCGTGCTGACGCTGCGCGGGCGGATGATCGCGATCGGGCGCTACGACGTGGTCAAGCCCGGTCGGGCCGAGGTCGCCTTCCTCGTCGAGGACGCCTACCAGGGCCGCGGCATCGGCCAGGTGCTGCTCGAGCACCTGGCGCAGGCCGCCCGTGAGCGCGGCATCTCCAAGTTCGTCGCCGAGGTCCTCCCGGACAACTCCCGGATGATCCAGACCTTCCGCGACGCCGGCTACAAGGTCGCCAGCGGCTACGAGGACGGTGTCATCTCCCTCGAGTTCCCGATCGAGGTCACCGACACCGCGATCGGCGTGCTCGCCGCCCGCGAGCACGAGGCCGAGGCGGCCTCGATCAACCGGTTCTTCAACCCGCGCAGCGTCGCCATCATCGGTGCCTCGCGCCGTCAGGAGACGGTCGGCCAGCTGATCGTGCGCAACCTGGTCAACGGCGACTTCACCGGCCGGGTCTACGTGGTCAACCCCAACACCTCGGCCGTCAGCGGCATGCCGGCCTACAAGTCGGTCGCCGAGATCCCCGACGAGGTCGACGTCGCGATCGTCGCCGTCCCCGCCGAGGCGGTCCAGGAGGTGGTGCTGGACTGCGCCGCCAAGGGCGTACACGGCCTGGTCGTCATCTCCAGCGGCTTCGCCGAGACCGGCGACGAGGGCCGCCGGCGCCAGCGCCGCCTGGTCGGCCTGAGCAGGTCGTACGGCCTGCGCCTGATCGGCCCCAACGCGCTCGGCATCATCAACACCGACCCGCAGGTGTCGATCAACGCCTCGCTGGCGCCGACCATGCCGCCGCGCGGTCGCGCCGGCTTCTTCTGCCAGTCCGGTGCCCTCGGCTCGGCGATCCTGGAGAAGGTCAACAACCGTGGTCTGGGCCTCACCACGTTCGTCTCCGCGGGCAACCGCGCCGACGTCTCGGGCAACGACCTCCTGCAGTACTGGGAGGAGGACGAGTCGACCGAGGTCGTGATGATGTATCTCGAGTCGATCGGCAACCCGCGCAAGTTCTCCCGCATCGCGCGCCGGGTGAGCCAGCGCAAGCCGATCGTCGCGGTCCGCTCGGGTCGTACGACGCAGGGCGTGCCGATGGGGCAGATGGTGCGGCGCATCGCCGCGCCGCCGCAGGCCGTCGACGCGATGTTCAAGCAGGCCGGGATCATCCAGGTCGACACCCTCGAGGACATGTTCGACGTCGCCCAGCTGCTGGCGCACCAGCCGCTGCCGCGCGGTCGGCGCGTCGCGATCGTCGGCAACTCCGACGCGCTCGGGCTGCTGGCCGCGGACGCCGCCGCCGGGGTCGGGCTCGCGGTCAACAAGCAGGTCGCGCTGCCCGCGGAGCCCTCGCCCGACGAGTTCGAGGACGCCCTCGACGCCGCGATCGACGACCCCGACGTGGACGCCGTGGTCGCGGTCTACATCCCGCCGCTCAACGTCCCCGGGGACGAGATCGCGAACGTGCTCGCCGCCGTCGGCGAGCAGTCCGACAAGCCGCTGGTGACCTCCTTCCTCGGCGCGGAGGGTGTCCCCGAGCTGCTCCGCGTGCCCGACGTCGCCGGCTCCACCGCGGGGCGCGGCTCCGTGCCGTCCTACTCCAGCGTCGAGTCGGCCGTACGCGCGCTGGCGCGCGTGGTCGAGTACGCCGTCTGGCTGCGTACGCCCGACTCGCCGACGCCGCCCGAGGCCGAGGAGCAGGTCGACGTGATCGCCGCGCGCCAGATGGTCCGGGGGATGCTCGCGGAGCTGCCCGGCGGCGGGGAGCTCGGCCGCGACCAGGTCACCCGCCTGCTCGCCACGTACGGTGTCGAGCTGTGGCCCTCGCGCCCGGTCGCGAGCATCGAGGAGGCCGTGGCCGCAGCGTCGGACTTCGGCTGGGACGTCGTCCTCAAGGCCACCGCGGACCACCTGCGCGAGCGGCCCGACCAGGCGCACGTGGTCTCCCACATCGGCGACGCCCACGAGATGCAGGACGCCTGGCACGCGCTCGTCGGCGCGGTCGGGGAACCGGCGCCGGGTCGCGGCTTCCTGGTGCAGCGCAACGCCCCTCCGGGCGTGCCGATCACCATCCGCACCACCGAGGACCCGCTCTTCGGCCCGGTCATCTCCTTCGGCATGGCCGGCCCGCTCTCGGAGCTGGTGGGGGACCGGTCCTACCGGATCCCGCCGCTGACCCAGCGTGACGCCGCCGCCATGGTGCGTGAGGTGAAGGCCGCCCCGCTCCTCTTCGGCTATCGCGGAGCCGACGTGGTCGACGTGGACGAGGTCGAGCGCCTCATCCGGCGCATCGCCCAACTCCAGAACGACCTGCCCCAGGTCAGCATGCTGGAGCTCGGTCTGGCCCTGGTCGGGGTCGAGGGCGCCGCGGTCCTGACCGCGAGCGCGCGCCTCGACCCGGTCGACGACGCCCGCTCCGACTGGTTCGTCCGGCGCCTCAACGCACCGGCCGCGGACACGCTCCCGTCGTGAGGTGGCGTACGGGTGAGAGACTTCGCACCATGAGCTCCACCGACGTCGACCAGAGCCGTCAGATGCGTGCAGAGATCGAGCGCACCGGCTACTACCCCGACGTGGTCTTCGACGGGGTCAGGACCGCGCTCGCGGGCGAGCAGGCGGTCGCCTACTTCGTCCACCACGAGCCGACGTTCGAGCACGACGAGGTGCGCCGACACCTCAGCGTCCTGGTCCTCACCGCGAGCCGGCTGATCCTGGCCCACACCGACGAGCACGCCGGTGACGACCTGCTGCCCGAGCCGTACACGTCCACCTCCACCGAGGCGGTCGCGCTGTCCGCCGTGAAGTCCGTCGTGGTGACCCGGATGGTGACCGCGCCGACCGAGGGCCCCGGCCGCCCCGCCGAGGCCGTCCTCACCATCGGCTGGGGCGCGGTCGCCCGCGTCGACCTCGAGCCGGCCGGCTGCTCGGACCCGAACTGCGACGCCGACCACGGCTACACCGGCTCGCTGACCTCCGACGACTTCTCGCTGCGCATCTCCGCCGCGGCCGAGGGCGCCGACGCCGTCGTGAAGCTGCTCGACTTCGCCGAGGCCCTCTCGGCCCGCACGGGCCGGGCCTGAGCCCCGCGTGAGGCCCGCGCCCGACCCGACCTTCGTCGACCCCGCCTACTCGGCCCGCTCGCTGGGCGACGTGGTGCCGGCGATCGCCGCCGCCCTCGGCTGTGCCGGCTCCCCGGCCGGCCTCGCCCTGCCCAGCGCTCCGGCGTACGTCGTCATGCTCATCGACGGGCTCGGCGCCCGCCTCCTGGAGCGCTACGCCCACGCGGCGCCGTTCCTCTCCTCGCTGCTCGCGCACTCCGAGCCCGGCACCGCCGGCGTGCCGTCGACCACCGCGACCAGCCTGACCTCGTTCGGCACCGGGCTCACCCCGGGCTCGCACGGCCTGGTCGGCTACACCTCCCGGGTCCCGGGGACCAACCACCTGCTCAACGCCCTGCAGTGGCCCAAGGACGTCGACCCGATGGAGTGGCAGCCCAACCCGACCGCCTTCCAGCGGCTCACCGAGGGTGGCGGCAGCGTCACGGTCGTCAACAAGCGGGAGTTCTTCGGCTCCGGGCTGACCGTCGCCGCCCACCGCGGCGCGGAGTTCGTCGGGGCCGACAAGGTCGGCGAGCGACTCGCCGCAGCGGTCGAGGCGGCCAAGCAGCAGCGCTCGCTCACGTACCTCTACGACGGGGACCTCGACTGGACCGGCCACCGCTACGGCGTCGCCTCCTCGCCCTGGCTCCAGCAGCTCTCCATGATCGACTCCGAGGCCGAGCAGCTGCGCGACGCCCTGCCGCACAGCACCCGGCTGATGGTCGTGGCCGACCACGGGATGGTCGACTCGGCCAGGGAGAGCCGGATCGACGTCGACGAGCACCTCGAGCTGCGTGACGGGGTCGCCCTGCTCGGCGGCGAGGCCCGCTTCCGTCACCTCTACTGCGCCAGCGGCGCGGTCGCCGACGTGGTCGCCACCTGGCGCGAGGTTCTCGGGGAGCGCGCCGAGGTCCTCACCCGCGAGCAGGCCATCACCGCGGGCTGGTTCGGCCCGGTCACGCCGGCCGTGCTGCCGCGGATCGGCGACGTGGTGGTCGCCTCCCGCGGCGACCACGCGGTCGTCTCCAGCGCGGACTTCCCGTACGAGACCAAGCTGGTGGGCCTGCACGGCTCCCTGACCGCCGACGAGATGCTGATCCCCATCCTCGTCAGCTGATCGGGACGTGGGAGGATCCTGCGTCGTGGCTTCGCTGACCTTCTTCACCGGACCGATGGACTCGGGCAAGAGCACCCTCGCCCTCCAGACGAACCACAACCGGGCCGCCCGCGGCCTCGCCGGGCTGATCTTCACCGCTCACGACCGAGCCGGTGACGCCGTCATCTCCTCGCGGCTGGGCCTGACCCACGGTGCGATCGAGGTGGGTCCGGAGTTCGACTTCTGGCGCTACACCGTCGATGCGCTGACCCACGGCAAGCGGATCGACTACTTCATCTGCGACGAGGCCCAGTTCTACACCCCGGAGCAGATCGACGCGCTTGCGAAGATCGTCGACGAGCTGCAGATCGACGTCTACTGCTTCGGCATCCTCACCGACTTCCGCACCCGCCTCTTCCCGGGCTCGGCCCGGCTCGTCGAGCTCGCCGACTCCACGCAGGTGCTCCAGGTGGAGGCCTTGTGCTGGTGCGGCAAGCGCGCGACGCACAACGCGCGCGTCGAGGACGGGATCATGGTCACCGAGGGCGAGGTGATCGTCGTCGGCGACACCGAGGACGTCGTGCCGGCCCGCGCGGTGCCGTCGGAGAGCGAGCCGGGCAACGTGTCGTACGAGGTGCTCTGCCGCCAGCACCACCGTCGCCGGATGACCGCGGGCCGCGCCCGGGCGGTCTCCTTGGGCGCGGAGCCCCTGCCCTTCGATTGATCCGTCCGGCCGGTTCCAGTTGACTCCTGCCGACTCCGGCTGGTTTCGGGGGTGAGGAGGCTGGGTAGGAGCCCGGCATGACCCTGCAGCTCGAGCCTGCTGAGCTCACCATCGCCCGTCAGCGGGTCGGCGCCGTCCACGACGAGCTCGTCGCCGAGCAGGCAGAGCTGAGCCGTCGGGTCGAGCATCTGCTCGAGGGGAGCTGGTCCGGGGGAGCAGCCACCCAGTTCCGCACGGCCTGGGCCGAGTGGTGCCGCGGGATGCGCGACCTCCTCACCGGCGTGGGGCTCGAGGGCGACGCGCTCGCCCTCACCCGCGCCGAGCTGGTCGGCGTCGACGAGGAGCGCGCTGCCATCGCCCGGCGCCTGCACGCGCGGCTGGGAGCGTCATGACCGCCTACGACGTGGACCTCGCCGCCCTCGACGCCGCGATAGGCCAGCTCGATGCCTCCCGGGCGACCCTCGCAGACCGGATCGCTGAGCTCGAGTCCGCAGTGGCCGAGGGCCGCCAGCACTGGACGGGTGAGGCGGAGCTGGCGCACGAGGCCGCGCACGAGCGCCTCATGAGGGGCGCAGCCGAGCTGCAGGCCGCCCTCGCCGGCCTGCGCGCGGTGGCGAAGCACGCCCACGCTTCGTACGCGGCAGCCGCTGAGGCGAACGCGGCTACGTGGAGCGCCCTGGGCTGACGCCGACTCGGTCCGGAGAACTACTTGCTGGGGCCGCCGAACATGATCTCGTCCCAGCTCGGGACCGAAGCCCGGCCACGGCGCTTGGTGGTGGGCTTGCGAGGAGCCTCCGGCTCGGGCGCCTTCTCGGGCTCGGGCTCGGCAACTGCCTCGACCTCGTGCTCGGGCTCCGCCTCGGCGACCTTCTCGACCGGCGCGGCCGGGGGAGCGTCGAAGAGATAGGCCTCGACCGGCACCTCGACGGCGGACGCCTCGTCTCGCTTGATCTCGACCGTCGGCTCGGTTGCGCTGACGTCGGCGACCGGCTCCGGCTCGACCGGGGCGTACAGGTCGACGGCCGGGGGCTCCTCGATCGGCTGCGCGCGGCGCAGGCGGGCGAGCTCGAGATCGTCGCGGACCGGCTCGGGCGCGATCGGCTCGGGCAGGATCTCGCCGACCAACCAGCGCGCGTCGTCGTTGTCGAGCGACACGTAGTTGCCCGGGATGTCGTAGGTGAGCTCGGCGATGCCCGCTCGCGTCGGCAGGTCGTACGTCGCGAGCAGCTTCCAGCGGCCGTCGTGGCGACGGTAGGAGTCCCACACCACGGAGGCGGCGGCGATCTCCTGCTCGATGTCGAAGCCGCGCAGGTGCGCGGCGACCGCCTCGCCCAGCGTGCGGAGCGCGGAGGCCTCGCCGGGCTTGCGGCGTACGGACGCCTTCTGTGCGCGCTGCGCGGTGTACTCGCGCTCGGCGAGCGCGGGGCCGGCGAACGGCATGATCTTCTCGACCGTGCTGCCCGCGGCCTCGGCGACCTGCTCGGGGCTCTCGCCAGCCCGGATCCGGGCCTGGATGTCGCGGGGGCGCATGGCGCTTTCCATCGGGACCTCCGTCCGGCGGGTGGGTGTCGGGGATGCGGTGGTGCGCCCGCGCGGATCGAGCTGGCTGCTCATCTGCGGGTCGAGGGCCAGGGTGAACTCGCGACCCTGCTCGTCGACCAGGATGGCGCGCCGCCCGTCACGGGTGACCGAGGCGAGCGTGACCGAGACCGGACGCGTGTCCGCGTCCTGCTCCGGCGATGGGGCCGGGCTCGTCAGGGGCATCTCTTCGGCCGACATGATGCGTGCAACCCTACGACACCTGCTGCGCCGTTCGGACGCGGCACACCGGCGCGCCGGATTCCTTTCTGCCCTCCGTGACCTGGGAGCATGAGGCCGTGGCAGCAGATCCGTCCTTGACCGTCGCGGTCGCCGACTATGTCGGCATCTTCGTCTTCGCGGTGACCGGCGGCCTGGTGGCTGTCCGCAAGGGTCTGGACATCTTCGGCGTGCTGGTGCTGGCCGGCACCACGGCGCTCGCGGGGGGCTTCCTGCGCGACGTCCTGATCGGCGCCACCCCGCCCGCGGCGCTCGCCGACTGGCACCACCTGATCGTGCCGATCGGCGCCGGGCTGATGACGTTCTGGTTCCACCCCGCCGTGAGCCGGCTCGAGAAGATGATCAACATCTTCGACGCCGCCGGGCTGGCGCTCTTCTGCGTCGCCGGTGCGCTCAAGGCGATGGACTACGGCCTGGGTCCGTTGCCCTCGACGATCCTGGGCATGGTCACGGGCATCGGCGGCGGCATGCTCCGAGACATCCTCACCGGCCGCATCCCGACCGTCCTGCAGCAGCAGATCTACGCCACTCCGGCCTTCGCCGGTGCCGCCGTGGCGGGCTTCGGGCACGAGCTCGGCCTCTCGCACCTGGTGCTCGGCATCGTCGGCGGGCTGCTGTGCTTCCTGTGGCGCGTGCTCGCGATCTGGAAGGACTGGCAGGCGCCGCTACCGCGCGGCTCCGCCTCCGTCTGAGGTCGTGAGGCTCACGCCGTCACGCAGGTCGGGCCGAGCCTCACGACTCAGCTGCCCAGCACGCGGCGCAGGTAGTCGTTGGCGAAGACCCGGCCCGGATCGAGCCGGTCGCGCAGCGCGACGAACTCCCCGAAGCGCGGATAGCGCTCGGCCAAGGACGCGGCGTCCTGGCTGTGGATCTTGCCCCAGTGCGGGCGCCCTCCGGCCGCACGCAGGATCGGCTCGAGGAGCGCGAAGTAGGCCCGGTGCTCGGCCGCGTGGTGGGTGTGGAAGGCGAGGTAGAACGACTCGCGCTCATACGCGGTCGACAGCGCCACGTCGTCGGCAGGTGCGACCCGCAGCTCGACGGGGAACGAGATCCGCAGATCGGACGCCTCGAGAGCGCGACGGCACTCGCGCAGCACCTCCAGGCCGTCGGCGCGGGGGACGGCGTACTCCATCTCGCGGAACACGACGCGGCGCTCGGCGATGAAGACGCGGTGTGCGACGTCGGAGTAGGTGCGCGCCGAGAGCAGGGAGGCGCTCATGCGGTTCATCCGCGGGATCACACCCGGCACGAGGTTGGCCGCCGCGGTCAGGGCGCCGAAGGCGGTGTTCTGCAGGAAGTCGTCGTCGAACCACGCCTTGGTGCGGGAGAGCGGCTCGATCTCGTCGAGCGAGGCGAGGCGGGTGTTGCGCTTGGTCAGCAGCCGGTCGGTGTGCGGGAACCAGTACGCGTCGACGTGGTGGGCCTCGGCCGTCATCGCGTCGAAGGAACCGTGGAACTCCGCCCACGACATCGGCTGCTCGACGGCCTCCAGCGCGAAGAGCGGCTCGACCATGAACGTCACGTCGACGAGCACGCCGAGGGCGCCCAGCCCGACCCGGCCGAGCGCGAAGACCTCGGTGTTCTCCGCTCGGCTGCAGCGCAGCACCTCGCCGGTGCCGGTCACGATGGTGAAGCCGGCGAGCTGGGCGGCGAGGCCGGCGGCCAGCAGTCCGCCGGTGCCGTGGGTGCCGGTCGAGACCGCGCCGGCCAGCGTCTGCTCGGCGATGTCGCCCATGTTGTGCAGCGCGAGGCCCAGGCGCTCGAGGTCGGCGTTGAGCGCCTTGAGCTGCGTGCCGGCCCGGGCCGTCACGGTCATCGCCTCGCGGTCGACCGCAAGGATCCCGGTCATCGCGCCCGGCAGCAGCTGAGCCCCTGACCCAGGGGAGGCGATGGCGGTGAAGCTGTGTCCCGTACCGGCGGCCTTGAGCGTCGTCCCGCTGTCGCGCGCGCCTGCCACCGCGGCGACGACCTCGTCGACCGAGACCGGCGTGATCGCCTGCGCTGGGGAGGCCTGCTCGAGCCCCGACCAGTTACGCCAGCGCGTGCCAGGAGTCGCAGCGGTCGCAGCGCGCTGCCCGTTGTTGTGGCCCATGTGTCGCAGGCTAGCGCCCGCCAAATACGATGGAGGCGTGGATGCCTCGCGCTACGCCTCGTCGTTCAGTGACACCGCTCCGTACGACGCCCTTCTGCTGCTGTCCTTCGGCGGCCCCGAGAAGCCCGAGGACGTGGTGCCGTTCCTGGAGAACGTCACCCGCGGCCGCGGCATCCCGCGCGAGCGGCTCGAGGAGGTCGGTCAGCACTATTTCCTCTTCGGCGGACGCTCGCCGATCAACGACCAGAACCGGGAGTTCCTGGCTGCGCTGCGTGCCGACCTGGCGGCCAACGGCATCGAGCTGCCCGTCTACTGGGGCAACCGCAACTGGGATCCCTATCTCGATGACGTCGTCGGCCAGATGAAGGCCGATGGCATCAAGCGGGTCGCCGTCTTCGTCACCAGCGCATACTCCTCCACCTCCTCGTGCCGGCAGTATCGCGAGAACCTCTTCGCCGCCCGCGAGGTGAACGGCGGGGAGGAGAGCGGGGTGTCCTTCGACAAGCTCCGGCCCTACTACAACCACCCGGGCTTCACCGAGCCGGTCACGGACGGCATCCTGGCGGCCCTGCAGGAGCTCCCGGCCGACCTGCGCGGCGACGCCCGGATCATCTTCGTCACCCACTCGATCCCTACCGCCATGAACGACGCGTCCGGCCCGCCGGACGCCGGGGGCGGCGCGTACGTCGCGCAGCATCTCGACGTGGCCCGCGCCATCGCCGACCGGGTGGCCGCCGAGACCGGCACCGCGCATCCGCACGAGCTGGCCTTCTGCTCACGCTCGGGCGCGCCGCACATCCCCTGGCTGGAGCCCGACATCAACGACCGGCTGGAGGAGCTGGCCGGCGACGGCGTCAAGGCGGTCGTGCTGTGCCCGGTCGGCTTCGTCTCCGACCACATGGAGGTCGTGTACGACCTCGACACCGAAGCGATGGCGACCTGTGAGCGTCTGGGCATCGCCGCGGTCCGCAGTGCCACCGCGGGCGCGGACCCACGCTTCGTCGCCACCGTCCGTGACCTCCTGCTGGAGCGCGCCGCGGTCGAGCGCGGCACCGAGGTGGCTCGTACGGCCGTCGGTGACCTGGGCCCGTGCTGGGACCGCTGCGCGGTAGGCTGCTGCGCCAGCCAACGCGACCCGAAGCCGACGCTGGCCGGCGTCGGGGACCCCGCATGAGCGTGCCCACCTCGCTCGAGCTGCTCGCGCTCGCCCAGGAGGCGGCCCGGGCCGCGGCCGACCTGGTCCGCGACCGGGCGCTGCGAGCGGTGGAGGTCGCCGCGACCAAGTCGACGGACACCGACGTCGTCACCGAGGCCGACCGGGCCAGCGAGGAGTTGATCCGCCGGATCATCCTGACCAAGCGGCCCGACGACTCCTTCCTCGGGGAGGAGAGCGGGAGCACGGCGGGTGCCTCGGGCGCGTCCACGGGGGTCCGCTGGATCGCTGATCCCATCGACGGCACGGTCAACTTCCTCTACGGGATCCCGCGCTACGCCGTCTCGATCGCGGCCGAGCGCGACGGCGAGGTCGTGGCGGGCGTGGTGATCAACGTGCCGCAGCGGATCGAGTACACCGGTCACCTCGACTCCGACGGTCGAGCGGTCGCGCTCCGCGACGGTCGTGCGATCGCGGTCGGCGCTCCGGCCCCGCTCGGCAAGCGCCTGATCGCCACCGGGTTCGGATACGACGCCGGGCTGCGCCGGCTCCAGGCCCAGTGCCTGGTCCGGCTGCTGCCGCAGGTGCGTGACATCCGCCGGCTCGGGTCGTGCGCCCTCGACCTCTGCGACGTCGCCCAGGGCGTCTTCGACGGCTACGTCGAGGAGGGTGTGCACCTGTGGGACTACGCCGCCGCGGGCCTGATCGCGCGCGGCGCGGGCGCGCGTACGGAGGTAGCGGTCGGACTCGGGGGAGGCGAGCTCCTCCTGGCGGCCCCGGAGCACGGCTTCGACGACCTCCGCGAGGCCGCTCTCAGGGCCGGATACTTCGCCCAGCCTGGGGAATAGCCGGTCTTCACCTGACGTTCACGCCACGAATCTCGATGAGGGCGTGCATCTACCGCGTCCATACGGCACAATCACCGCCCGACCGGTGACATGGCGGCCGGCTCGGGCAGATGACGCTGGTAGCACGAAGAAGGGGACGGGAATGGCGACGGACTACGACGCACCGCGCAAGAACGAGGAAGAGCAGTCCGAGGAGAGCATCGAGGAGCTCAAGGCCCGGCGCCACGACAAGAACTCCGGCAAGGTCGACGAGGACGAGGCCGAGGCCGCCGAGTCGTTCGAGCTGCCCGGCGCGGACCTGTCGCACGAGGAGCTGGCCGTCGAGGTGAAGCCGAAGCAGGACGACGAGTTCACCTGCATGAGCTGCTTCCTGGTGCACCACCGCAGCCAGCTGGCTGACACGAAGCGGATGATCTGCCGCGACTGCGCCTGACGCAGAACGCACGAAGGGCCTCCCCGGTGGGGAGGCCCTTCTTCATATGTCGGTCAGCGGCCGTCCTTGGCGAGCTGTGGCGGCAGCTGGCCGGTGGACTTCACGTAGTAGGTGGCCGCCCGTCGCTGGGCGAGCATCTTGCCCAGCGCCATCGCCGCACCGGTCATCGCCGACCACGCCACGGCCTCCCAGAGCTGGACGTCGGGATCGGCGGGGTTCGTCGGCGGCTTGCGCTTGGTGCTGGTCTGCCAGAACTTGTTCAGCGCCACGTTGGTGACGCGGGCCGCGGCCAGGCCGGAGCCCAGGGCCATCACGGACCACATCTTCGAGTTCTTCGAGCCGGCGGCCTTCTTCTTCCCCATGGAGACACACTAGCGGCATACCCGAGCTAGCTCCGATGCCTTCTACCGCTGGTCGCGCGGAGGCCGGGACGACGCTGAGATCGTCGCCCGATCACCCGCGTGTGGCGTCGGCGGAGCTGGTCAGCGCCGTGATCGCGGCCGCCAGCCGGTCAGGGTGGCGGGTGGCGATCAGCCAGTACGGCGCGGGGTCCGCCGGGTCCTCGATCGCCACCGTCACCGCGCGCTTCAGATACGGGCGCAGCACCAGGTAGGCCCTGGCATCGGCGTCCTGGCCGG
>Ga0308169_10002328_pt1 | contig 19907 bp, 37 predicted proteins | sample PhyBR1_2_FD_202139 | JGI IMG/M metagenome (GOLD analysis project Ga0308169, IMG submission 202139) | Phyllosphere microbial communities from UC Gill Tract Community Farm, Albany, California, United States - DLSLSB.R1 | ecosystem: Host-associated > Plants > Phyllosphere > Unclassified | place...
CTTCCGCCTTCTCTCCTTCTACCAGTCTCCACGCCCTTCCATTATGCGCGAGTCGTTCCGACAGGAGAAACCAAGGAGTTGAAACGTCGACGATGAAACACCAGGACACGCGAGCAATGTCGGTGATGGCCGCTTCGCCGTTCGTCGATGGTCGAGGCAATAAGGGCGACGTTGAGTAAGGTCGGGGCAGAGTCTCGACTCTGACAATGTGTGATTCAGCAACTGAAAGCACCTACATGCTTTGCCACTCAAGCATCCCCATTCTGTGCAGCAGAAAGGCGCTGGAAGCTTGTGCATGGCAATTTTTGCTCACTGGTAATGTGCTTGCATGTCTGTGCCTGGCGTGCAGCTTCTGATTTGCAATAGACATGTGATGACAAAGCACCTTCCATGAGCTCTGCCAATGGTGTATGAAAGAATTGTCCCCGTTATGGCACCCATTTGCAAAACATCTGTGGACGTTGAAATTTGTGACACTGGACATTGCCAATCCTCGACCCAGGGTGGGGTGAGCCAGGCAAGTCTGACCCCAGAAGGACTCTGAGACCCTGGGCAGCCAGCCAGGACTACTCAATCCAAACCCATTCTCACACCCCATGGCCCCTCACTCAACCCATCCCAACTCTCACACTCAATCTTCAGCATCATCACCTACAACACTGCTTTACCTTGCATCACCATTATCACCTTGGTCAACCTTTATCTAACCCATTTCCTTGTTTTGTGCCCAGGAATACAGTGAGTCAAGTCTTGTTTGGCTAAATTGCCTGAAATGGCAATTTCGCCTTCGTCGGTCAACCCTCCGACACCCCTCGTCGCGAACGTCGTCGAGCGCAATTCCCGCAACGTCGAGGGCTCGCCCGTCGCGCCACATGAGGCGACCTGGACCTGTCGTCGCTGACGTGTAGACGATGCCGCCGAAGAGGCCGCTCGTATCGGACGACGAGAGCGAATATGACGATCTCGACGAGCTGTTATCGGACAATGAGGACGACAAGCCCACGGGCATTGCGGCGTTGTTGAAGGGCAGTTTGAGTATCCCGAGGCATACATCGACGAGCGTTGAACATATCAACAGTGAGTCCGGTCGTGCTGCGGGCGGAGCTGCAAAAGGCTCGACGGAGTGGGCACGACGCTAACGGCAGAGATGATCCAACAAGGAGACATCGAGCTCAACCCTTCCTACCAGCGAGATGTCGTCTGGCCCGAGGTCAAGATGATTATGCTCATCCAGTCGCTCTTCCTCGTGCGTGATTACTGTGACGATTTTATGAGTGCGACAGTTGCTAACGGCAGAACTACTACATCCCTCCACTGATCTTCGCGGTCGAGACGGACGAGCTCGGCATCGAGAGGCGAGTCTGCATCGACGGCAAGCAGAGGTGCACCTCCATCGCACACTTCATGATGGGTGCCATCCCCTTTATCTCGCCATACACCAAGGAGAAGTTCTATTATGTCATGTACGAGAAGAAGTTCAACAGCAAGGAGCTTCCGCCGGCGTTGAAGAAGAAGTTCGACAACTTGCAGCTGTTCTTGGTGGAGTACAGGGAGATTACGGACCAGCAGCAACGAGACGTCTTCCGTAAGTGGTCTTCGGATCATGCGAGCCAACCGCTGATGGCAGAGCGGGTCCAGATGGGTGTGTCCCTTAGCGCGGCCGAAAAGCTCGCGGCGATCCCGGGCCCATGGCCCACATGGATCGTCGAGCTACTGAAGAAGTACGTCGCGGAAGTCGGTACCCTCAGCACCGCCATTACGTGGGATCAGAGTCGAGGACGACCGTTTCAAATCATCGCTGGTTTTATCCAAATGGCCGTCGACCCCAACGCTAAAGCGACGATTCCGTCCGCTCAGCAACTCAATAAGTTCTTGCATCGCGCCGACCCACCCGACAGGCACTTCAAGCACAAGATCGAAATGGCGCTGTCACTATTTGTAAACATCGCGACGGAGCATTTCGGGGAGTCCTTTGGTGTTGTCGAGCAGAGAGTCGCCCCCGTTGGTGAGTTGTCGCCGCATCCTACATGATTCGATTCGTCTGCTCCACATGGACCTACCTGCGGGTCATCACACTGACGCGCAGAATGGTGCTACACCGCCTTGCTCATTTTCACGCGTATGGGCGTGCTCTCCGTTTCGAGTCTCGCCAAAGCCATCGGCAAGATGCGAACGTATATTCGTCTGGAGCGAGGGCACGTCGATGTGCGGTCCAACACCCGGGTGTGCGCCGACTTTGCCGAGTACTTGCGGAAGCTCCCAAAATCACGCCCTAATGGCGAGCTTCCAGCAGCAGAGGAATTCGAAGGCGACGATGTTGACCCGCGAGACATCAGGGCGGCTAAGAGGGCACGTCGGGGAGAGGAATCGGATCCCACGTACCGCGACACCGCTACGGACCGGTACGACGAGGCCGGATTGGGACGATCAACTCGAGCGGCTGCGAACGCGTCTGCAACGACGACTATGACCGGGCGGATAGCTACATCGCCGCCCGGTGTCGAAACAAAACCTATCATCAATGACAATCAAGACGTTCCGCCTCCGCCACCTGTCCAAAGACCGCCTGCGCCGGCCATGGACCGCCCGATGCCGCAATGGCAACCCCCACCGCAGCAGTACAACGCGGGTGGGCTCGGGACGGTGCCGCCGTCAATACAGTCGACGAATCCGTACACCCAGCGATATCAGCACCCTCAGGCGGCAATGCAGCAGCAGCATCAAAGGCAGATGGCGTACCAGCAGGTGAGCCGACGATCGGCGATGATCGTCCGACGAAACGGTCGGTTTGCTAATGCGCAGTCGCAGCCCCAGCAGCAACACCCGCAGTACACCCCGCAGCAGCTCGCGCAGTTTCAGGCGATGCATGCGAACCAGGCGAGACAGCAGGCAGCAGCGAATGGCGGGCCGAGGTGGGCCAACGGGCGATGAGGAGAGGCGGGATGTAGGAAGGGCCATCGTTGGGTCCTAGGGACAGCGGGCGATGTTGACGGCGTGGCGCCCGGGATGTAGAACATGGGTGACGGCGGGCGGGCGCTCGAGGGCGTAATGTCGTTGAGGGACCGAGGATGTTGTGGGGAATCCACATGGGGTCAGCGATCTAAATCTCCGGCGGCCTTAGGAGTACGCTCTGTGTATACTTGACGATCTCATGAATATCATATCGCGCGCGCGGTATCAGAGCTGTTACGTGTTGTTTATCTTTTATCGCATGGACAGGTGACTGACCATATGCATGATAACATACACGATTCGGAGGCCGAGAGCTCAGTGACATTGCGACTATCTCTCATGTGCCTCTTCGCTACCTCAGTGGGACCCCTGCTTCCTGCGTTTACGACTTCCCTCGACTTCCGCAAAGTAGCTTCTGGGCACGTAGGTGCTCGTATTGTTATCCCAATAGTCGTACGTCTGAGCGCCAAACGCTCCACCGCCAAAGGTCAGGTATTCTTGCAGCAGCGTCTGCGGGATCGGGGGGAGATCCTCGGCCTGTCTGTCAGACCTCCCCTCTTGAAGCTTCTTCGGCACTTACACCGTAGAGGAACATGGTCATCATGCCCATGACCTGGTGCGGGGCGATATGACAATGAATCAGCCACAGCCCCGGGTCTTCCACCCGGATACGGAAGAGCCGCCAGCCGGCAGGACCCCCCTTTGTGGTCGTTTGTCCAGAGTACGAGGCCCCCGGACTGGGGTACGCAACACTGGTGTCACGGAGGTATGGCTTGCCTGTTCGATTCGCGTTGGACGCGGCGAGAGCCTCGTACGAGAAGTTGCCGGGTCCGTGGCCCATGTCCCAGTACTTTTCGCCGTGCGAGTGCCAGGGATGCGCTTCTGCCACGCCCGAAGTCTGCCCGGCGATGTTTTGGATGACAATGTCGAGCACCTCGCCGAGCTTTGCGGGGTACGAGTTTGTCGCCCGGTCGAAGCCCCCGTTCGCCAGTGCGGCTGTGTCTGCGTAATCAGTCTGGCTCCTGACAAATCGCCAGCGCCTGCCACTTACAATTTGGGCGCCGCTGATCCTCGGGTTTCTGGTAGAATTGCAAGAGGTACGGAATGCTCGGGAGGGAGCCGTCGTTGAGCGCGTCGTTGACGTACCACTTGAACCCCTTGTCGATGGGTCCAGAGACCTTCTGCTGACCGTTGAGGACGATGACCCGGGTGACTTCATCGTCTCGTGGAGGATGCTCGGTCCCGCTCCACTGCACAAAGTCGCTGTGGTGTCAGTCACTCCCCGATTACCGGAATGCATTCTGGAACTCACTCGGCGTAACTGAATGTCTCGTTTGGCAGGAAGACCGTCTGATTCAGGTTGGCGGGGGGCGAGATGGCTTTGTACTGGTGAGTGTACGGCTGTGACTGATTGCTGTGGTTGGCGCTGTAGGTCCACAAAGCAGCTCCTTCGGTCTTGACGGGGCGCCACATGGTGCGGATTCGCCAGTGAAAGCTGCCGGTCAGCATTCAATGGCCCCCAGCGATCAGCGGGGATATGTGTGCGCTGAACTTACTCTTTCTTGCTTGGCTTGTCTTGCGTGGTAATCAAAACGGAGTACCGCTGCCCGGCGGCGAGTTCGAGAGCCTGGACCTTGATAGGGGTGATGTATGTGCCCTGAGGGTCAGCAAGCGCCTCGTCGACTAGCCACGACTCGACGCTCATCTGCCTCGAAGAGCCACATGTCGTGGCCCTCAAGTGCCATGCCCAGGTAGCTGAGAGAAGTGCCGCCGATGATTCGCACTCGATATCGCGTGTTTGGCTTGACAATCTGTTGGTGAAGACCGCAAGATGTGGAGCACTTCTGCCCGGGGAGCAGCGCGGAGGCATTGCAGTTCCCTTTAGCGTTGCCGTTGACCAACAGTGCCTGGGGCTCCCCGAGCCACTTGAACGTCTCGTTCCACAGGCCGGCGACGATGGTCGAGTCGTTTGCCTGGTCGTCAGCGCTTGCCATGTTTCAGGACTCACGTGCCAGTAGTCGCTCATGAGCATGACGATCTCCGCGTCGTACTGGACCGGGCTGGGATCGCCACCGACCGGGTCGACGATGATCGGGCCGGAAGCCGTGGCGATCTGGAAGTCGACATGGGAGTGGTAGAAGTAAGTGCCGTAGAATCCTTTCTCCTGCTCGTGAGCCGACACCTGTCACCCGGAGAAGCACCCGGCGACCGTACCAGCTGGAACTCGTAATCGTAGAAATGGCCCGGAGGGATGGGCCACCCACTCGCCTGCGGCGTGCCGTCACTGAATGGCGACAAGTACTGCGTGAAGCCGTGCCAGTGGATCGTCGTGTTCTGGTCTGGCATATCGTTGAACACTCGGACCCAGATATGTTCTCCCTCTTTGAACCGCAGCAGCGGCCCTGGCGCGGTGCCTGCGCGGCGTCAACATCTTGCAGAGAAGCACATATTCCTCCCAAAAGGCTCACCATTCACGACGACCGATTTCCGGGGCGTACAATCGCTGTAGATGGTCTGCTCGCTGATCCGGAGGATGTGGTCTGGCTGCCACGCTGCCGTCGCCGACAGGACCGCAAGCGCCGCACATAGGAATGTCAGAGAGGACATGCTGCTCTCCTCCGTGGATCGACTCGGTGGGCAAGAAATGGCGCACGGCCTTGGAACGCGTACAGCGATCCCGCCTCACATCTTTATGTGGATTCAGACAAAGGGCTCAAACAGAGATCTGATGAGATCTGGTCACATGTCACCGGTGGATCGGAGATCGCGTCTTGCCACAAGTGGAACCTCGATATCAGCGGGTACAACCGGCAATGAACGGTGGGCCACCGGTCCCCCGGTCTGGGGCCGAGCAAGAGGGGCCGTACCGGAAGGTCCTCCGTATGTATTTTGGACCGATGTGCACTGCATCAACACCGATTTGGAGACGACGAGCGCACCGGGGATCGATTTGATGCTCGCCAGCACTCGTCAGTATGTGAGATCTGCTCTCGTATTTCGCTCGACCAGCCGGGGGAAGCGCTTCTCCGCAGGCGTTTTTGGGCCGCCTCGAATCGTCTTCTCACATGGTTTGCAGGGACCTGAGCGCACATATAAGCAAAGCCGTCATACAAGACGACGGCGATGAGCGACGCCTCGCCGCGCAGTCGCCTTGGGATACGACGCACTTCGGAGCCGGGCACGGGCGAAGGGGGTTCAGACGCAGCACGTCCCGCGAGTCGCGAAAGTATCACAGGATAACAGACAGAGCTCTTCAACCTACCTCCACTGATGCATACTTTGTGTCTCCTCCAGAGCATGCCTCGGGTGCCTCGTGCAATACACTGTGTGCCGTTTGACCCGCTTACAGGCTTTGAGATGCTTCGCGCGGCGCCGGCTCATGCGACACTCAGAACGATCAAACATGCTCCCTATCAGCTGTACGCCGTCGACCTTGCATCTCTTCCCGTGCACTTTCAAGCTCCGTGCAGCTCCAGACCGAAGACCGACGCTTCGCTGCTCGACACGTCGTTGCCACCGACAACTCCAGTGGCGAACGCGAGCCTTCGAGCGGCGAGAACCCGTCGTGCCTCCTCACCAAGACATTGCGCTTCGCAGTGATTCCGCGTCAAACGGCCCCCCTGCTGTATCAACTCGGGGCATGTTGGGTCCTCCTCGCACCAAGATCTCCTGGCCATTTGGCTTCCGAGGCAACCGGGCGTCTTGACTGGGCCCCTAATATGCCGCTGTGCGCTACAAGCCTCACGTGATCGGGTGAATATCGGAAGGAACCGAATTTCAGATGACCTCGCACCCGGATCGTTCCTCTTCATCACATTCGACTTTTGCCTCTCGCCGATAACCCATCATCACACGATGAGCACACCACCAACGCCCCCCCCAGCGGGACCGCCACCCCCTCCAGCCCCCTCTGCCCCCCAACAGCCCACATCCGCTCCCACAGCCACGCCCACCGCCCCGGTCCCCGGCGCATCCCCCTCCCTCAACCCTTCGCCCAATGCCCCCGGGACAACGGCCGGCTCGACTGTCCCGCCCGGGCGTAAACCCCTCGAGCCGCTCACGGGCTTCCGTGCGGCTCTGGAACACACCGGTCTCCCGCGCGGTGTCCTGCTCTGGAAGCCCAGGCTCCCCTCGCGCAACTGGTGCATCTTTTGGACGGTGCTGGGCACCGTGTCTTACCTGTACTATGACGACCGGAAACAGTGCGAGCGGATCAAGACGGAGACGCTCGAGCGGGTGAAACACCATTCGGCGGAGACGATGCAGGGAAGCTTGGACCTGGTTCGCAAGGTCAAGGTCTACGGGGCGCGGTTCCCAGAGGACGATGATGCGGATAGAGCGTTGCGCCATTTCCGGAAATACGTCAAGGTGAGTGCGGCGTCGAGCTCATCTGGCGGTGGTGGTGGATGTGCGGGTTCACTCGGCCAAATCAGCTGACGGGCAGCCGTACCTCGTCGCCGCTGCGATAGACTACGAACAGACGCCGGCGCCACTGCACGGCTCGATAACGCGGCAGGTGCACGCTGCGATCCTGGCCAAACGGCGTCAAGCCCTCGGCCTCGAGGCGCCGCCCCAGCTGCTGTCACTACCGGGCCAGCTCAACCCGGCTGAAGTAGCCCAGAGGGAGCTCGAGGGCGGGACGATCGTCGTGGGACGGGCGACGCTAAAGGAGTACATGGAGGGTCTGAAGCGTGGATGGCTTGGCAAGGTGGACGCGTGGGAATGGGAGAAGAGCGTGGACGACGAGTTGAAGTACGATGGGGTGTTTGCGTCTCCGCCTTCTGAATCGCCGGCAACGACGGACGACATTATCGACCCTGCTCCGACTACACCGACACTTCCCACGGCTCTGACTGGATCGTTGTCCATCCTGTCGCGCCGACCACCGCCCTTGAACCCGGCCGCCGCTGGCTCCGTGCCCGACACGAACGGACAGCTGCCAGAGTACTACCACACCCCGCCGTCTCCTCTCCCTCCCCAGGCGCCCATCATGCTCCTGCCCTTCACGTCTCACATGGGATTCAAGCAGATCCCATGGATGATCTACGACTTCTTCACGGAGCGATACCGCGTCAAAGCCGGCGCGGAGGCTGCTCTCGCCCTGATTGAGAACAACACCCGGTCCTTCACGCGCGACGACCTGAACTTTGACCGACAGTCGGAGGACTGGTACAAGAAGGCATGGGCGGAGCTCCCGAACAAGATCGCCGATCTCCGAGCGAACTACTACAAGGACCTGACGCCCAAGCTCGAGAGCGTGCGCGCGCTGGCGAAGGGCGAGAGGGAGATGACCGACGACGAGAAGAAGAGCACGGCACCGCTCAAGACCGAGGCGGACCTCATGGAGGAGAGGCGGAAGAAGGAGTTGAGGTGGAAGGGGCAGGAGGAGGGCTGGGAGATCGTCCAGAAGGACAGGGAGGTGACGTGGGATGACAGGTTCGAGGAGTGGTTGCAAGTGTACGATGCGCCCCCCAAGGGGAGCAGGTTGGTCTGAGCCCTGGACTGAGGGATGGAGGCCAACCGATGTTGCAGCCTGATGCAGAGAGGGCTTTGGGGATATCAGATGGAATACGCCTATCAGCACTACACCTGTACAAGATCCAGTGTCATAGCATGCATTTGCAAGGTACCACTTTGGCGTTGTCGCCGGGCATTCAAACATCGGCAGGCGGCATTGGTTCCCGCCAGAAGGGGTCCTTCTGACGTTCATCGGGAACGAGAGCAAACGATCCGTGGTTGTCGGCGTTCTCGAGCGATACGCCGTTGCAGGCTGTCGAGCCAGGCTCAATGTTCTCGCGGATGTCAACATTGCTCGTGAGGTGGGTCATGCACCGCGGGTCAATGCGGATTCCAATGTCACCCGCATCCTGAGCTCACAAAGCCGCTTCCTCACGTATCCAGCCAACACCAAAGCAAGCATGACCTGCCCATCCGTCCGTCGTGAAATGAAGCATCGCATAGGTCGCCATGGATATGTATCTGTACAAACTCCACGCTTCCGTCCGTCCCTCCTGCCCATGTGGCGACCATCTCGCCCCATGCGGCGTCTTCTCGCTCCCTCGCTCTCGCCGAAATGCCAACCCACACGAAGACGAACCGCTTAGTCCTTCTCCTTGCCGGTGGTACCTCGGAGAAGACCGGTTCGTCGGGCGGCGATGAGACCGGCCTTTTGACCAGACGGCGCATCTCGGGCCATGGTCGAGGCGTGACCGATGTGCTGGTGGTTTCCTCCTCCGTGAGGGTGGTCCACCGGGTTCATGGCCACACCTCGGGTTCGGGGCCACGAGTTTCGCTTGGCTCGCATGGCGTGGTACTTTCGGCCGGCCTTGAGGAACGGCTTGTCAACTCGTCCACCACCAGCGACGATTCCGACGACGGCTCGGCATCGCGACGAGATGACCTCTGCGGGTCAGCCGAGTCCACGCCGCGAACAAAAACAGAGCGAGAGGTGGGCGCGAGGAGCGCGCAGTAAAGAGGGGAATGGAATACAATAGGGTTCTCGGACAGAGTGCGACTGAGACGACGACTCACTCTTGGCGCCGGACGGGAGCCTGACTCGGGTCTTGCCATCCTCACCGTGGCCGATGACGGTGGCGTAGTTTCCGGAGGTCCTGGCGAGCGCTCCTCGGTCTCCGATCTTCTCCTCGACGTTGCAGACGATGGTACCCTCCGGGCACTGGGAGATGGGGAGGACGTTTCCGACGTTCAGGGTCGCCTTCTTTCCGCAGTAGATGAACGATCCGGTGGAGATTCCCTCGGCGGCGATGAAGGTCTCCTTTCGGAGCTTGTAGCGGTACGGGTCTCGGAAGACGACGGTGGCGAGGGGGGCACCTCTGTGGGTCAGCGCTGTCCCGGACGCTCCAGCGCAGCGAAAGTGGGCGGGGGCGGGGGGCGCAGGCGACAAGGCAGGACAACGAGGAGCACTGATAGCGTGCTCCCTGATCCTCTTTAATCGATGTCCTCATTGACGCCCCGTCCTCCATCGCCAAGCTCCCACCTCCCCGAGCACGCCCGCCCCGCGCAGCAACCCAAAGCGAGCGGCACTCACCGTCCAGCGTCGTGGATGATGTCCTTGACAACACCTCGGATGTATCCGTTCTTCTCGGCGAAGTCGATGTTCCTCAGCCTGGCCGGGGCCTTGTTGTGGTGCGTGTGGGACTTGAAGATCCCGCCCGACTTTCTCTGCGCTCGGATGACTCGCTGCGGGTCAGTGCTGCCCAGCGGTGTGTGTGCTCTCCATCCATGTGCCATCCCTCCCGATCCAGCACGAGACCATCCCATCCCTTGATCCCCCGCTGTCACCCGGCGCCTCATCCTCGACGTCCTCGTTGTCCTCCTCCCGCAAATTTCACCCTCCTCGTCGCATCCAGCCGGTGTTGCGAGGCGATGATAGAGCTGCGACTGCGACTTACACCCATTTTTGACCGATTTGACCGATGTTTTGAAGGCTAAGAAGTGGATCAACGACAGGACGATGAATATTGCATGCACGCCAGCGAGCGAGCGAGAGCCAGCCAGCGAGAGCCAGGGCCAGGGGTGGCTGTGGGCCAGTGTGCGTGCAGACTGCGAACCGCCAACCACCGCCAGGCTGCCCGCACCAACAGCAGGCCAGGCTGCCCGTCCCACCCAGCACGGCCAGGCAGGGAGCAAGCACGGCGGGGGCCACCTCTGGCTCACCGGTCCACTCGCAGTGGGCGCGTCGGTATTAAAACAATGTTTCGGCGTTAAGCCTTCGTGTGGCGATAGTTTGCCACCGTTAACGCCGATTCAGACGAGTCATCGGATGCACCGGTCTTCGCCGCGTCCACCGGCTTGCACAGGGGCTAACAACACAGGCACAGGAACTAACTGCGGCACCGGACTGCTCGCTCTTGCAACCCCGAGTGCACCTCAAATTACCGACACCGCGGATGCCATGCGCATTATGATACATGTGAAGAACGACTCGTTTCATTGCTTGCCGGATAGACCGCCCCGAGTCTGTGCAGCTCCGCATATTCCGCCCTAAGAGAGAAACATTGACATGCCTGCGCACATCCACACCATGATCTGCCCGCTACTTGGAGAGCTTCTTGAACGCCCCCGTGAGGTTCAGCCGCAGCTTCTTGCCCCCCGCGCCCGCCGCCGCAGACCACGACTTCTTCTCGTCCTCCTTCTCCTTGACCTTGCCCTCATCCGTCTTGGCCACCCCGCCTGCCGTCCCGGATCCAGCCCCACCCGCGCTGTGCTTCTCCGCCTCATCCGGTCCCACCTTGCCAGCCATCTCCCCCGCCGCCGTGTCCAGGTTCATCCCCGGCCCTGCATGCGTCTTCGCCTTGCCCAGCAGCCCCGCGAATCCCTCTTCTTCCTCCTCTTCCCGCGCGCGCTTGGCCCGCATCTTCATCGCCACGTCGCCCAGATCCTCCTCGAGCTGGTCGTCCGGCGTCGCTATGGATGCTGTCGTCGACGACGTGGTGGTCGGGGACGAGCCGGCATCGGCGGCGCCCAGGGGCTTTATGACGGGGCTCTGCGCCCCGCTCGACCCCTCCGAATCGCTCCCGTCGTCGTAATCGACCAGACCCATCCCGGTGCTGCGCCCACCACTAGCCATCTTCCCCGGGCTGGGCGCCCCTGGCCGGCTCACGGGCGACGTCGTCGTCGTCGACCCCGTAGCTGTCGCCGAACCCTGGGCATTGTTTCGCCTTCTCTTCTTGGACGGCGTGGATGCGGGACCCGCGGCCGCAGCGGGCTGGATGGGACCAATGATGGGACTCGCTTCGTCCTCGTCATCTGACGCGTTGAAGTAGTCGTCCTCCTGCGCCTGGGCTTTGCGCTCCCACGCCTTGCTCGACTCCGCTTCGGGCTGGACGGGTGGTGGAGGCGGCTCGTTGTTCTGCTGCCACCGGACCGTCAGACCAAAGACGAGTTGACGGAGGTATGGCCGTTGTCCCAGGGCGTCAAGGCGTGCCCGGTGGGACTCGAAGATGTGGTTGATGATGGGTTTCGCATTGTCCTGCGGGTCAGCGATGATCCTCTGCGAGACCTGCTGCGCCCGGTCGGGTCGACTCACCTTCCGGATCAGATCGAGCACCTCCATACACGCCGAAGTGAGCATATTGTCACGCGTCGACTCCGACTCCAGCACATCGATGACGGGCAGTAGCAGCTCGTTCTTGATGAAGAAGCGGTTGATGAAGTGATTCTGCAGCTTCAAGCAGGACTTGATGAACCGGAGTGCGGCTGGGCGTCAGCGTCCATCCCGGTCGATGCACGTGTGTAACTCACCATGGCGGAGTGGCTTGTCCTTCAGATATAATAGCGAGACCACCTTCTTCGAGATCGGATTGGACAGGACGTAATAAGATGCCCGGTGCAGCTGCGACTGGTTCAACACTGAGGCGGCTAGCAGCTCCGTCAACAGGTGTAAGAGCGCGACACGTTCGCGCGGCAACTTGGGTTTCGCTACCGTTAGCCCCATTTGAAACTGCCCCATCCGCAGGACACTCACTCGCCGCGGTACGCAGGTCCGGCAGATCCAGGAGCGGCTGATACAGCCTCCCCACGCAGTTCTCGTAGAACATCTGCACAAAGTTCTCCGATATAGGGCCCTCTTTCCGCTGCAAGAATGTCTGCTCATCAGCTCCTCCTCCCACCATCCATCCACCGAGTCAACTCACCCCCTCATCCGAAGACGTGTCCAGCAGTGTCCGTAGGGAGTCGCCCACCTGGCTCAACAGCCCCAAATTGCGCGTATGTCCAAGTAGATAGATCATCTCCAGCACCAACGTCCGGCGCTTCGCCTCGTCCTCTTTCAGGATATGGACCCGCACGGCGCTCACGTCCAGCTCCACTGCCAACGTGAGGATCTCCGCGCCGGCATGCAAAAGCTGCGCCTCGGACCGCCGGAATGCCCACTCCACGGCGAAGAGCAGGCCCTTGTCGATGAGGTTGCGATATAGCGCCAGCCGGCTCGGGAGCTGCACGCCCTTGCCGAGGACCATGAGCTGGTTCAGCAGTAGTACGATGTCTCTCCGCTTTTCGTCGAGGGGCACTTCCGGCGTCGAGTCGGATAGCGGTACAGGCGTCGAGGGCCGGTCGTCCCGGAATCCGGACAGCAGTTCGTTCAGGAACATATCGTTGTTCTGGATGTAGTTGATGATGTCCACCTGAGTGAAGAATACGAAGCCATTGAGGATGCCGAATGTTCCGTCGTCGAGCATCCGCGCAAGGACGACATCGCGGAGGTACTGCACCCGGAAGAGCTGGTGGATCTTCGTCCGTATGCTCGGATCCCGGATTTCGACGACTTGCCGGAACTTGGCGACGTCCTGGAAGAACTGGCGGTACGACGCCTTCAAGCTCGGGAAGTCTGGGTCGTCTGCGGGTCAGCCCGGTCGATGTTGACCTGCTCCGAGTACCCACATTCGAAGATGCCGATGACACCCATGAATATTTCGTCCTGCAGTATATACTCCAACAAGGTGTTGTCGTTGAACATGACTGGGGTGTGAGCTCGATGATGAGCCTAGCTTGCACGTCACGCACGTATCGTCTGCATCAGCGAACACAGCGCGTGCAGGTCATCCAAGCTTTCCAAGTCCTCCGCTTGTTCAAACACAACCGTCAACTGCTTGATGTAGTCCTGTCCGTCAGCGCAGCTCGACATACTCCAAGCACAGGCAACTCACCTCGCCGATTATATGCTCAACAGCCCGTTCTCTGCCCTGCGCCGACTTTGCCTGCATCCGCAGCCACATCTCTTGTTGTCTGCCCGTCAGCTCAAGCTCACATCCACGAGAGTGGCTGCGACCGACTTGATGTTCGACAATGTTGGCGGCTCCCACGTCGTCCGCGTGTCGGCTCCACCCATCTGCGCAGACGCGACGCCCAACATTGGAGATGCAGAAAGGGGCGACGACGATGACGGCGCTTGCATGTCGGCTGCCATGAGCTGACCGCGGCATACATGGCGAGGGTGACTGACCTGGAAGGTTGTTGAGATGCCGCTGCACCTCCGCAATGAACTGCCAGATATCCTCGCATCCCTCGCAGTCCTGGAACGACAGGGCGATGTCGAGGCTCGTGCCGGGTTCCGTCCACACGATCAGCGTGTCTGGCGTGAGCGAAGGCCGCGATATCGCAGCCGGACTCACCCTGCTGCCGGACGTATATGTCCTCCTTCTCCACGCGCGCTGTCAACAGCAGCTCCTCCTTCAAGAATCCGCCCTCGCCCTCTTCCGCCTTTGGCCCCTCTTCTTCCGATTCAACTATAAGAAGCGCCAGGTCCTGAGAGTCGTCATATATCCCTTTGCAGTAGCCTGTGCCGCGGTCGAACCAGGACGAGTCGCGTAGCTCGTACACCTGGCGTCAGCGAGCCAGCCAACACAACACTGGCAGATACAGTGGCACCCCAAAGACCGCGGTACAGTTGCCATGGGTCCGACACACACCTTGACCCGCTTCCCGTCGTGCGCCGGCCCAGCATCCCCGTCGTCGGACATGATAGCCTCCCCACCGCCTTCATCCTCATCCATGACATCCAGTGGATCGACACTATCGCTGGGATCTATCCCGTCGTCGGGGACATCGATATCCTCTGCTGAGTCGTTGCCGTTCGTACGCGACGGTCCCGCCTCGCCCTCGCTGACCCAGGACTGCGGGTGCCCCTGCTCCACCACCTCGCTGTCCCCCTTCACCTGGGCGCCCGCTCCCGCCTCGCGTGCATCTTGCTGCCCTGCACCATTGACACCTTGCAAGTCTTCCCCTGAGCTAGAGGTCGAGGCCGATGCCGGTACCTCTGCCATCTCACGATGTCGTCGACCGAGGTCGACGTCGATGCGCGATAGCCGGTCGCGTGAACACGACGATGCGCCTTCGTGTCCGCCGTCTAGTGGTGAACAGAGTCAATGATGGGGCGCGAGGGTTCTGGAAGGTGGAGTGCCTAGCTGTCCCTCGCCTAGACTATGTTGTGAGCGAGCTGAAAGGGGGTGGGACCAAAGTTAATGGTGATGTTGTTGTTGTTGAGACTCGAGCATCATGACCTGTACACGACGAGCGGGACGGGCCCGAGGCAGGCGAGAGAGGCTGATTTTGATCCCGCTCCCCTTTTGCCACTCACTCAACACATTGTTCACTAACCCACATCCCACCGAGCTGTCATCGCAACACAACGCAACATACAATCCATCAGCGACACCTCTGAACAGCATCCGACAGCACGACACCCGCGACACTGCCGCCTTTTCATCTCTGAGCGAGGTCTGGCCACGCGCTGTTGCTCCGCTCAAGTCTCAAAAGGATGTCGCTGAAACGGCCACGCGAGGACAACGACGATTCGACCCCAGACAGCCATACCACCCTCGACAACAGCCTCGCATCATCATCATCCCTCGTCTCTTCCAGCGACAATACCCTCACCTCCGCCGAACCGCCCATCAAGCGGATTCGGCAGGAGTACGACCGGCCAGAACCGACCTTCTTCGGCTCGCTCTTCTCCAGTGCATTCGGCCTCGTGCGCGGCATGTTCAGCCGGGACTATCGTAATGGGCCGCCTACGCATTCGCAGAGTCCGTGCAGCTCTCGAAGGTGTATGGCGCAGGGCTGACGGCAGTGCGGGTACAGCGCAAGGCAAAGAACGTGGCGAAATTGCCCATCGGGGCAAGTGGCATAGAAGCCAGGCCCAAGGGGATATTGGCGCAGCTGCTGGAGACCCCCGACGCGACAGAGAAGGCCTCGACGGAAGGCTACGTACGGACAACGGCGGGATGGGCGAAGAGTGAGGGAGTCGACGGCATGGGAGGACGGGAGGAACCTGCGGACCGACATGGAGCGACCTCGAGTTCGAGATACCCGACGCGGGAATCTTCGCAGGAGCTCGACGACCGCCGATCAGCATCTCGTTCGAGCGGATCCCAGACGGGCAGCTCGGCCCGTGGGAAGACAGAATACCCACCTCTGCTCTTCCCGCCTTCGAGCCCTTCGAGCTTCGCCGACCTGGCTGGCAGCGCTGCCCACGACGCGGAGGAGGTGGACGGTACGGCGTCCCAGCCCGTCGTGGTCTCTGATGACGAGGACGAGGACCAGCTGAGGGCGGATGTCAACACAAGCTCTAAGAAGACCAGCGGTATCCCGGCACCGAGCACGCCCGCACGTCCGCCGCCACGTCGCCCAGATCTGAGCGGCCACGTCCCTCCAAGACACGAATACGACTGGATGATCTCCTCGGACGCCGGGTCTAGCACCTCTTCCGTCCGTTCCCGTAGCAGTTCGACCGCGTCTGTGCGTCGCAAACGCAAGGCAAGTGGGCATCTGGGCTCGCCCCAGCAGCGCAAACAGCGTCAGGCGCACATGCTGGAGCGGTGTGCGCAAGAGCTGTTGAAGCAGGGCAAGGTGGATGAGGCGCGGGAATTCAAGCGGGTCCTGAAACATGTCCAAGCGGATCTGAGCTCGCCGTCGAAGATGGTCAGCATGGCGTGGAAGCATCGTCAGTATCTTCCTGTGGAAGGAAACGAGGGATGATGCTGATGAGTAGTCAAGAAGTCGGGAAGGGATGAGAAGGGGCTGTATGCGGCGATGCTGGACTCGCCGCGGACGTTGGATGCGATGCTGCACAAGCCCAAGCCGGTGAGTGGATCACGTCGGCCGTGAGGAGTTGATAGCTGATCGTAGGAGGTGTTCTCGCCCGAGAAGTCGATGAAGAAGGCGGACTATGCCAAGGCTCGCACCGCGCAAATGTGGGTCGTGGTGGACCTCATGGTGCCTTTGGAGCTGACGCGCAGCCGGACATCGAGCGTCGACGACATCGTCGAGAACTTTAGCAAGGCCCACCTCGCCGAAGAGGCCAAGATCAAGAAGGCGCTGGACAAGACCGTCCCCACCCCGATACGCATGGCACCCGAACGCGCCGGCGAAGTCGCGGCGCACCTTCGCGATGCCAACTTTGACTTCCGGATACTGGACAAGGGCCTCCGTCAACGCGATCTGATCACGCTCAAGCCGTCGCAGTGGCTCAATGATGAAGTGATCAACACGTACCTCACGATGGTGCGGGATCGGTCGGACAAAGCGGATGGGGCGGACGGGTTGAGAGACGTCTATGAGATGAGCACGTTCTTTTACCAGAAACTATCGACGCAGGGGTACGAGAAGGCCAAGCTTGCGCGGTGGACCAAGCGGGCAAAGGTTGGTTGCCGCGAGCCGCCAAGCAGTGAAGGAGCAGGGTTGACGCGCAGGTCGACATCTTCGCCAAAGACCTCATCCTCATACCGGTGAACATTGGCGGCATGCACTGGACCGCGGCAGCCATCAACAACGTCGCCCGCCGGATAGAGTACTACGACTCGATGGGCGACCGCGGCGGGCACCGCGCCAAGGTCTTCTCTGTGAGCTCATCTTACGGGCTTGATGGAGTTCGGGCTGACGGCAGAACCTGCGGCAGTACCTCCGCGAAGAACACCAGAACAAGAAGTCCGCACCGTTCAACGAAGACGGCTGGACGGATCACTTCATCGCGGTATGTCCACCCTTGTAGATAGCGCTGAGCGCTACTGACCAGCAGGGCACTCCACAGCAGGACAATGGCTCAGACTGCGGCGTGTTCACGTGCCAGACGCTCGAGGCGCTCGCGCGCGGGCGGGATCTGACAGATGTGTCGGCCTGGGACTTTGGGCACCGCAATATGCCCTATATCCGGCAGCTCATGATTTTGGAGTTCGGGCAGGGGAAGTTGGAGAAGCGGTGGCCGAAGGAGTAAGCACATGGGCGTGGCACCGCCCGAGGATGGGCGCGCAGGAGGTGGAGGCAGAGGACGCAGTGACGAGGATGCGGAGGCGGGAGACGCAGGAGACGAGGCCGTGAGACTGGACAGAATTGAAGATCAAGGGCGCGATAGAGAAAGAAGCACGCGCGAGACGGTCACAAGTCGGCCTTCGCTATATCTCTATCAAGAGCGACATGTGTATAATGCTTGGAACGGCGCTTCTAGTGCGCCGCAACGTTGTATGTAAAAGATCCAGCATGTTATAGCGGCCGCCTGGCCCAGACGGAGCTGCACCTGATCACATCCGCCAGGCTATAGTCTACTTCTTCTTGTCCGCCCGCGAGACCTTGACTGTGCGTCTCGTTCCCGCCGGGCCGGCTGCGCGACCCTGTGGTCGGTTCAAGATGGCCGTTTCGGGGTCGCTGGGCGGGAAAAACAGGTCGGTGAGGATCTTGCCGATCACGCCCGAGACGAAGAGCCACACGATCGGCGGCACGTTCTTGGTGAACGGTCCGGTGAGCTCGAACAGTCGGATGTACTTTTCGACTATCCATGCGCTGGGTGTCAGTTTCGGTCGGGCGCGGTCTGACGGGGACACGCCACGGCTCACCGGTCACCGCCGCTCTTCCACCTGCTCGTCCACGGCTCGATCGACGCCCACTGGCCGTCTGCGATCCATTTCGCCCACCGATCGCCCATCGGCACGATGTCTTTCGCCGAGAGGAATCGGATCGTCCTGCCGCTGTCGGTGATGAACACCAGGCGAGGCGGTCTGGCTTGAGCATGCTCCTCCGGATGCGTCTCCGCCCCGGCGCGGACACGACTCACCTGAAGACGAGCCAGCGGGTACATGTCTTCCACTGCGCGTTATACGCCAAGCGGGCGAACAAGACGTTTTTCCCGTGCGCGTCTTTTCCGTCCGACGACGTCTTCACGGCGTTCTCGTTGAACAGGCGCGTCGCGTTCGTGTGGGCGTCGTAGAAGGTCCGAGAGAGCCCGCCGGGCGTGTCCTCGTGTCTGCGTGGTTAGCATCGATGCTGCTGAACGGGGTCACCGGGGTCGAGGGGGTACACTTACACGAGGACCACCCAGAGCAGACTGGGGTCGTTGTTGGTGACGAGCGAGTCGTAGTTGTCATCCGTGAGCCTGATGACGCCGGCATCGCGGTCTTCCTTCTCCCGCTGCGCGATGACCTCGGGCGACGCTTGGCCAGATATGGCGGCCTTGAAGAGCCGGGCGAGCTTGTTGGCGAGTGGCCTTGGGGTGAGCTATCCACGTCGTCTCGTGGACGATCACGGACTCACTCGTCAGTGGATGCTGCCTGAGCGGGCGGTGCTCCAGGAGCACCAGCTACGTCCGCCGAGACGAGGGTGCAGGCGAGGAGGGCGCACAGCACAAGGAGCAACGAGACCGGTCTGAGGGATATCATGGTATAGCCGACAGATGTGCGACATCCACGACCTCGCAACAAATCGCGCATTCCCAACTCAGATTGCACGGCGCGCGACAGGTGATCACATGGGCCAATCACGTCTGGTCGGCGTTCGCCGTTGCCGATCTTTATCTCCACATGGGCCGAATTGGGACGAGCGCGGTGCCCACAATAGACACTGCACAGCCTTGCACCACCATGACCGGGGTTCCCGGACACAGAGGAGGGAGGTACCATGAGCGAGCATGATCGCCGTCTGCGCGGTCAGCCAAGGCCGCTGCTCGCGGGGATCTTGGCTCGGCAGGCATGGTGAGCCGGCTGAGCCGATCCAGCCGAGCTGTTTCCGTCGGGACCGCTTCCTCGCCGCGGGTCTACGGCAGCCAGATGGTCAGAGTGCTCACAACGGCCGGGTCCTCCCCGACGCATTCGGCAGCAGCGTCGACGCTGAACGAGCAAGGAACGATCGATAACCGCGTGAAGAGGCTGAGGCTGTTATCCGCGGCCGAGTGCAGGTGGTGGCATCAGCGTGACATCCGGCGGCCGGCACTGGCAAGGGGAGAGCCCCTGAGTCAGGTTCAGCCAAGAAGGGACAAGCGCCTGTGCCAAGGCGATGAAGTGGGGCGCCGGCAGGTTTTGCCGAGGATGAGTGATTTCGGTGACGGCGGGACATGAGAGGGTCTTGCATGCTTAACGATGCCAAAGCCAGATCGGTGCTTGCGTCAGGCGCACGGAGAGAAGCAGACTGCATGCCCGGGATAAGATTTCGCGACGTCACCAATCCACCCT
>Ga0308169_10002330_pt1 | contig 19901 bp, 25 predicted proteins | sample PhyBR1_2_FD_202139 | JGI IMG/M metagenome (GOLD analysis project Ga0308169, IMG submission 202139) | Phyllosphere microbial communities from UC Gill Tract Community Farm, Albany, California, United States - DLSLSB.R1 | ecosystem: Host-associated > Plants > Phyllosphere > Unclassified | place...
AGGATCACGATATGGCTGCGGAACAGCCGACAACAGTGCAGATCGCTGTGCCAACCGCGATATCCACACTGCCGAGGTCCCAGCCCTCCGCTGCGGCCCCCCTTGCCGCCCAGACGACCGTGCAGACCGTGTCGGCTGTGTCCGAGGCCACTTCAGCGCCGCCGCCTCCGATCGTACCCCGCACCCTTGCAACGCCACCAGAGGTAGCAGCGGCCTCAACTGAGCCGCCAGCTGCGGCCGTCGTCGCTGTTGAGTCTTTCATCTCCACTTCCACCGCGGTCCCCACGACCTCGGGCCTCGTCGAGAAGGTCACTCACACTGTGACGGAGCAGTACATGGATGTAGATGATGACGAGCCACTGCCCGAACTCGACAGCGGATCGAGTGACGACGACGGTGACGAAGACGAGGGTGACGACGACGACGTGGAGGAGGAGGAGGAGGCGTAGTTGAAGTCAGTCATACTTGCTTGGCGGACAGGTCAGGCAGGATCAGATGCATCTTGCTCGGTGCGGTCGCTACCCGTCCATTTGCCCTTGTACACCTCGACTCCCTCCCAGTCCTCGTCCTTCCAGTCCCATCCTGCGCGCTCGACGCTCTTGGCGACGCGGCCGTGTCCGATTCGTTTGAGCTGTATGCCAAAGGTAGCAGCCTGGGACAGAGCAGAATCGACCATACGGCTGTCCCGTCTTTCCAGGCAGAGATATATGGTCGGGGGCTTCTTGCCGGCGATGACTGACGACGCGGAGAGGCGGGCGATGGTGCCGAACAACGCGGGGACCAGGACTGGGTGATAAATCGTATCGCTCGTGACGATCACGTCCGGCCGCAACGCCTCGACGTCTGGGTCGGGGTTTAGCCAGTCCAGCTCGCGGGCGGTGATACGGCCTATGATTTCCTTTCGGCCGGGCAGATCCTTTGCGCGGGACAGATTCCGCGAGGGAACCTTGCCGGCAAAGACGGGCGTTGCGACACGCCGCGTAAGTCGGTCGAGACCCGCCGCGATGTTTGGTGCGAGGACGCTATCCAGCACGGGCGGGATATCCGTGGCCGTCACATCGTAGCCCAGCGAAGCGAGCACGAGCGAGAGGTATCCGACCCCGGCGCCTAGTTCCACCGCGCACTTGACGTTCGTTTTCGAGGCGGACGCAGATGGTGCTGGGGCAAGGGCGGACAAGTAACACGCGAGGACCTGGCCGCCTAGCCATAATGTCGTGCCCGTCGTCCCGGTCGATTCGCTCTCGGTCGTGCCGTTGCGTCCCGTACTCGAGGTCGCTGATATTTGACAGAGCTGAAAGACGGTCAGGTGGTCGCGCGGTAGACTGTGGTGGACTACATCGAGATGTTTTGTCGATGAGGCCGGGAGCGGGGTTGACATGGGACCAGAAGGAGAGCGAGGTGTCAGAGATTCTCACAAAAGTTGGGACCCGAGCTGCGAATTGGTTCCGGCTCGCCGTCCGCTCGGCGGTACACCCTGGCGAGAGACGTGCCCTATGCCTGCGGGCTACGCTTGAGAGATGAGAGACGGTGTGTAAAGGTGTGGCATACATGGTCAGACACAAAGAACGAGGTCTCTATGGAAGATAATCGAAGAAGATTATATAGTCTATGCCCGCTATCAGGCTTACATTCCGCCTAAGCCCATCGTCCTAGCAGCGCCATCAACCCCGATCCGAGAAGCATGCAGCAGAAGATGTAGGCCAACTTGCCGGTTGACGACTTCATCATCCTCGGGTTGAGAAGCACCTCGTGCGCGAGCAGCTCGACAAGACCGGTGTAGAGCAAGATACCGGCCGAGGAGGCGTCGAGGACGCCCGAGACAATCTGTGCTATGGCGCCGTTGCCGTTGTAGCTCGATCGGGCTCCGATGCCCGCGGCCATGCCGAGCGGTGTGCAAATGGAGTAGAGCGCGCCGGCGGCGTACCGGGTCCATGCGAGCTTCTCGGGCAGGATGAGGCCGCTGAGACGCGAGCCCAGACCGAGTCCCTCGAACATCTGGTGGAAGATGATGACGATGAAGAGGGTCACAAACTCGTCGTCGCCCGTAACAGCGAGGGTAAGACCGATGATAATGGAGTGCAAGATGACACCGAACTCGAGCACACCGACGGCCACAAGCTGCGCAGCGGCCTCTGCCGAGGAAGGCATCGAGTTGATGGATCGGTTGTCGGCTTCAAGGTCCCGGGCCTTCTCGCTGGTCTGGGGCGAGCCGGCCTCGACCCGCGAAGGGTGGATGTGGAGCTGACCCTCGGGACCGGACGTGTCGACGTTGAGGGGTGCGTCGTGTCGGTGGTCGTGGGCGTGGGCGTCGGTGTGGTCATCGTGGTGGGACGAGTAGTTGACCCCGAGCTTGGCGAGTCTGGCTGTTCCGATACGGTAGGCAGCGACCTCGGCGAAGAAGATGGCGTACACGGCGGCCATAGCGATGGCCGGCGCCCAGTCGTACTCTGTCCAGGTTCCGTGCAGGCATTCTGAACCCAGCTCGTCGAATGCGGGCGCGAGCAGATGGATAAAGGCAGTGGCTATGATTACACCCGAACCGAAGAACTTGGCGAACCTGAGTGGTAAGCGCTCCGAGTCGGCAAAGCGCGTCATCGTCACTCACTCAAACACCGGTCGGGGGACGACGGACGATCGTCGCAGGATAATTGGAGACGTCGTGCCGAGCAAAGATGTGACCTGACATCAGCGACATGCTGACTTGGCGACGCGCCTCCGTGACGACACTCACGAGGATGACGAAGATTCCCCCAATTCGCAGTCCCATCCGCGAATCCGAGTTGTCCATCGCACAGGCATCCTCGGTGTCGGACATGCTGAGGATCTGATCACTCGCTATAGGGTCCCTCGGGTCGTAATGTAGCCTGGCTGTCGTTCCTCTCTTGGCGGGCGCTGGTGAACCGGGCGAGTGTTCAGTCGGTGCGGCTGGCAGACAAGTGCGAGGTGACCGAGATGCCAAGGTATGCCAAGAGACGGTGCTGAGGAACCGGACGGTAACGCGCGACCTGCCTGTAATATATGTGTCCCACGCCTGACCGTGTAAGCAGAGCGACGTAGCGAACGAGGGCGGATGAGTAGAAACTGCAAAGTGGGGACTGGACAGGTTTCGAGAGGACCCGAGCGGTCGCCCACATGCTAAAAATGGCTGCCATCCGTCCCCCCGGCCGCGTTTCGTAATTTACCTCCCGGTTCCTGGACAGTGAAAAGGATTCTCAACACAAATACGCTGATAGAGATCTGGCATCCCGTGGCGTCTTCGCATGCTGGCGTCATGAGGGTGATCATAGAGGACCGAGAGGTCATGACCTGACAGAAGCATGGTGTTACCCGACTCTTTTGACTTCTCCTGTGCCGTTTATAGACCCACGGCCATTTTCATCATGCATGTTCAGGAGTGGCATTCGTATTTTTCTCCGTGTCAGAATCTCTCGAAACGAGAAGATGCAGGACATATCGTTCGGGCACTCACTTTGCTCTGCTTCGGACATGGATCAGCCGGGTTCTTGTCCGTCGGCTCGACGGACCATCAACCTCCATGTAGTTGGACAGTCGTTTTGCCGAAGAGGCTGTTTGCTCCCGATCCCCCTGGACGAACTTCGAGACGGAACTGTCCGTTGCCGTCCCGCAGTTCATCTCGGAGACGAGCTCGTTCTGACGATCAGGAACGGCGCCGCAGCGACCGTGAAGGTCGCCCGCTTGCGCGAAGGGAAGAATGAGGTGTGCATAGCGCAGCCAATCACATGGCCTTTATTCGTTGCGCTCGCTTCCTATCCGCTCCACTTCCCTGTGCATCGCGTCCACATCCCATGCCGCGAGGTTGTACCGCCTATCCTCTCCCTGCTTTGTCGTACGATACCGGCCGTAAAACATTTCGGCCAGCATGTGCGCGTCCCGGCTGTCGCGCGTGACTAGGCTGATGACTCGCTGCGACTTGTCGTCCATGCCTAGTCGGCCGACCCGTCCGGCAGCGACGCCATAGAAGGTCATCTTGTCCTTGACCTGTGCGGCCTTGAATGTAGAGCGGGTGTCCAACCCGTTGAGCATGTAGATCGTGTGTAGCCGAGGCAGGTGCAACCCTGGCACGGCGGATCGTTTAGCGAGGAGGACGGGGGGCGTCTGGCCCGGTTCCGGGATGAGCGACTCCACGTCGGGGATTAGTTCCGGCTGGAGGTTGATCGCTGGGATACCCAGTTCCGCGAGCTCGGTCACGACCTTTTCGATGGAGACGCCCTCGGGCGGGACGGCGAGGGCATAAGAGCCTTCTGGTGGAGGCATCGTGGCGTGTACGAGCGCGAGTGCCTCCAAGATAGTCGGCAGAATGCTCCCCTTTGGATCCACCACGTCCTCTTGGAGACCAATCGAGTCTTCTCCAAGCGACTCGATCGAACCCGTGACCGCATCAACCACCAAAGCATAATGCTTTGGCTCCACGCCCGAGACAGAAGAGATCGGTTCCGTCCGCACCTCCCCTCCCGCATTCAGATCCTGCGCAACGTGCCTCGCCTCCACCTGCACCAAGGACGCGCCATCCGTGAACTCTAGATCGACCACCTCGTCCCGCTTCCGCACCCACCCGCGTCCCTTTGCCAGCCGCTTCAACTCGGCCTCGAGCGTCCCACTCGTCCATATCGTCTGTATATCACGCTTCTTCGTCGTATCCGCCTGAAGCCGGAAGTTGATATGTCCCTTGCCCACGTCTTTCCGTATCCGCGGGTCTTGGCGGTCCTCAGTCTTGACCACCTCGATACCCATGAGCTCGTTCAGAATCTGCATCATGGGCGTCGGATGCCGGTTGATCGGGTGTCGGCGTAGGTCTTGGCCCGATAGGTGACGTCCAGGTAAGACCGGCAGCATCGAGTCTGGCTCATCGAGGAAGATGGTTTTCACGCCCACGAGATTGACGCGCGATCGCTGAGCCAAGAGATCCTGAGGTGTGGCGAGTAGAATGGGCGCAGTGTGATCGATGGGCGTTTCCGCGGCCGAGGCACCCTCCGACGTCTCGACACCAGCATCTTTGCTCTCCTCGGTGCCTTCTACCTTCGCCTCGAACGTCAGGATAGAGAACAACGACGCCCCCTCCTCCTCCGGCGCGAGCGGGTGGTCCGGGTGGAAGAAGCTCGGATCGAGCACGAGCAGGTCCCTCTCGACCTGGTGTAACAGGTGTGGCGAGGGGAGCAGGACGAGCTGCCGTATGCCACGCTGCTTCTGCCTGAGTGAGTTGTAGGCCATAGTAGCGACCGCAATGGAGATGCCGAGTGTCCTGTCAGTCAGTATCAGCAGCCGATCAGGCCTGCGCCTCCGGCTCACTTTCCGCGGCCCATGTGGTCTTTCAAGAATACGTCTTTGCCCTTCTGGACCGTGAGAATCAAAGCTCGTTGGGCTGGTGTGGGTGCTTGGATGTGCGGGAAGGCGGTCAAGAGGCGTCTGGCGATGATATCCGGAACGCCGATGGACTGCTGTCAGCGATGCTCAACATGCTCGGCTCACCGTCCACGACGAGAGGTATCGCTCGTTCGGCAGGGGTATATCAGCCGGCAGCCCGCTCAGCTCCTCGTATGTCTCGCCATTGATCTTCGATTCCTCCAATTCAGGATGCGCGTCCACGTTTGCTCGAGCAGGTGGACCGCCCATCCGCTCAGACACCAAAACCGAAGGCTTCGCCCTGGCGAATGCCCGTGTCGAGGTCGAGATGGGTCGTACAAGAATGCGGCGGGGCTTGGACGCCATTTCGATACCTCTTGTCGCGCTGGCCAGGCATCGTGCACATGTCCTGCCTATCATCGTTACTGCGAGACCGTTCGTAGATGCTGTCGAATACCAAAACACGTCTGACCGGCTCGCCGGCTGAAATTTCCAGCGGTTGGTTGACCTCCACCCGGCCTCCATTCCCGGACCTGGCCGTCACAGCACGCGTCATCCTCGCCCCTTTGACCCTTCTTTGCGGTACCTCGACATGTCAATCACCACCCTTCTTGCGGCCTAAATGTCCACCCTGCCGCCATACATAGACGTGCCGACATGTGCGGTACCCATTCCCGGCCCCAGCGCCCCCGCGCCGGCGCTGCAGCCCCCGCCCGAGCCTCGTCGCGCACCCTCCTTCCCCCCGTCCGCACCCGCCGCGCCTCCTCCTCGCAAATTCTCGGTGCCGACATCGGCTGCCTCGCTCTCGACAAACGTATCAGACATGCTCCTAAGTAGTCTGCTCCCGCCAAACTTGCCAAAGATACAGCAGAGCAGCAAGCAGAGTGGACCCGGCAAAGTACGCGAGTTGAGCTCGCAAAGGGAGCCGTTGAGTGTACCGCTGGTGTCGAACAACTTTCGACGTTTTGTCACAAAGGTGGGCAATCACATGCGCGAAGAATATCAATGTTGATCCCAGGTTGGGCCGTTGTTTTGGGTGGAGGACCGGGTCGAGGAGGTGCTGTTTTGGCGGAAACCAAAGTGGACCTGGGCGTTCTTGATCGCGTGGACGTTCATCTGTGAGCTTGCTCTGACCTCGGTCCCTCGGCTCACTATCAGCCTTCAATCCCCGCCTGCTTCTGCTGCTGCCGTTCGCCACGCTCGTGCTCCTGCTCATTCACATTCACGAGCGGTCTCATCCGTTACCAACCCTGCTGGGCGTGACGATCTCACCGGCATCAATCACGCCGCGTGTGACGTCGACACCACCAATGGGCCAAGGCCCCTTCACGTCGTCGACTGGACCGGACGGCGAGACGGCAGTGGTGCCGCCCAAAGAGGCTGAAAGCGGGGTTGACTACTACCTCAACCTGCAAGCCATCCAAAACCTCATGGGCCAGGTGTGAGTTCGGCCCCCTGAAGATGCGAATACAGAACGCTCATCCCAGGTCTGACATATACGACTTTGTAGCACCACGCTTGGCGCAGCTGACAAGCCCGTCCTCATCGCCGACAACATTTCCGCTAACCACCACCCACCTCATCATCCTCCTCTTACCGCCTACGCTTTTCCTGCCCCTTCTACCCTCGGCATTCATGCCGTACCTCCTTCTTCCCCTCGGCTACGTTCCCCCGCTCCTCTTCCACCCCAACTTCACCCCATTGTTCCTATCCCTGCCTCGCAACCCGGTGTACCTGCGCGCCCGGGCGTACCTCGAGCGCCTCAGCCTGACCGATGCGCTACCCGACGATATCGGCCGCCAACCGATCGCACAGGTCGAAGTTTGGGAGAATGAACGCCTCGATCCCGCTGTAGCTGCCAAGCCGCCTGCAGGGCCTCTGCCTGCTGGGTCATGGTCGAGCCGTCATCTGCGGGCTGGCGAGCGAGCGCCGTGGGTCAAGGTCAGGGCCAACGATGATTCGTTGTGGCTGGATGAGGGGAAGGAGGATAAAGTCAAGGAGGGGGAGAAGATGGCGCTTGCGCTGAAAGATGGGTGGGAGTTTGTGCCGGGTGAGGAATGGCGTGTCGATGTGTGTGGCCTGTGGGAGGCGAGCGGTACGGATTCCGGTGAGTTGCACTCTATGTCTTCCCGTCAAGCAGCAGCTGACGGCAGATGGTTGGAGCTACACGGATGACTCGTGGCAGAACGCTGCGGTTCTAGCCCTTACCGAGGCAGAGATCGGCGTAGCCGGCGACAAGCACCTGCCTGCCTTGGCTTTGCGACGTGTCACAAGGCGGCGGCGGTGGTGGAGGCGGGTGTATCAGGTCGACGGAGACAAGCATGGTGTGTGACGTCGAGACGAGTCACGCGGATGGTTGTCCTCATTTGTTGTTCTATCGTCCACTGTATCATTCGGCCAAAAGGCATGACGTGAAACGATAATGACCACTTTGACCGGTTCTATTGCTGCCAGCTGTCGCTAAAATGCCATGTGTCGACGGGCGAGGTTGTTGCCATGTGCAACCTACCGCGTCGCTACTTGCAACGCCTTGCGCACCATCATCGACCTGCAGAAGGCCATCGTCCAGCCTTGCCCGAGGGCCAGCAACCCCCGTGCCCGAGTGCCCGAACATCTCGCCTGCCGCGCGATGCCGGACCCAACGCGAAAGCGGCCACCGAATCGATGTTCCCCTCGTCGCAGCGGGGAGCAAGCCTAAATGCGAGTGGCTTATGCCACAAATAACCTTTTCTGTACCTGATGTACCTGATCCGGTCAATTCCCCCCCCCCCTCAGCCCTGCCGCCTGACCGGCAGCAAGTGGTTCTGTTTCAGCGGACCTGCCCGAGTAGGGTCGGCCACCGAGGCCCGGGCATGGCATGCACCAGTTTAGACCCTTTGTTTTCGTACGGGTATGCTACCAGAGTGATACCAGTCACGAGCCGTGCCGGGTCGCCTCTGTTTGCGCGCCGCTGCCGCCGCTGCCGGGGTGATGTGTTGGTGTTGCCTCGGGTGTGGTCCGCCCGAAGTGGGCGCACCAATCTGCCTTTGGATATAAAATATGAAGGCACTCATCGTCATCCCCGTACCTCACAAGCATTCTTGGTCGTCTGTGATATAACCGACGGGCAAGACATCACCAGCTCGCGTCCCTCCATCAATCTTGGATCCGAGTATACCGCCCGACTGTTATCGTCCCTCGTATCCGTAGCCACGCATGGCCGGGTCCAACATGACTTCGCCGACGCCCACGCTGCACTCGGCCGATCACGTCCACAAAGATCCGTCCGACTCGCGACGTGACTCGACCCATTCGGACCCGTCTGCCAAGGCCCTGGCCAAGCAGGAAAGGCATGACCACAATGCAGCGAAGGAGGCCGCCCGGGCCGCAGCCGCGCCGCAGGGCGTGTCGATGCAGGCCCCGATCGAGGTGTCCCGCTTCAGATTCTGGATGATCTTCCTCGCGCTCATGTTCTCCATCTTCCTCTTTGCGCTCGGTGAGTTGTGCAGTGTACGACGGGGATCAATGACGGACGCTGACCTCAGACCAATTGATCGTCGCGACTGCCATCCCCAAAATGTAGGTCTCCGTCTCGGTCAACAAAGCGCTCGATCCGATGGCCCGACGCATGGACCCACAGACGAGGATGCGTGGGCTGACAGCAGCACAAACGCCTTCAACTCGCTCAGCCAGCTCTCATGGCTCGCATCCGGCTTCTTCCTCACCCTCCTGGGCTTCAACTTGATGTATTCGCAATGGAATCAGATCTTCCCGTCCAAAGTCGTCATGCTCTTCGCCGTCTTCATCTTCGAGGTCGGATCGCTCGTATGCGGCGTCGCACCAAGCATGGTCGTGTTGATCCTGGGACGAGCAATTGCGGGTGTCGGCGCGGCCGGTATCTTCTCGGGCGGCATGATCATCATTGCCGAGTTGACGCCGTTGCATAACCGGGCGCAGTACTTTGGCCTCTTTGGCGTCTGGTGAGTCTGGCCCGGAAGTCTGTGGGCTGTATGAGGAGCTACAGGAGCCCGGGGGAAGAGCAGGGGCCAAAGAGGCACTGAGAGGGGCGACGGCAGAAACGAGAGAACCCGGAAGGCTAGGGCAAGGAAGGAGGAGCGCAGAGCTCAACGGAATGCCTTCTTGCGCGGACGCTGACTCTAGCTTCGCCATCGCGTCTGTCGCTGGACCGCTCGTCGGCGGTGCCTTCTCCGACCACGTCTCCTGGCGATGGTGCTTCTAGTCAGTCATCGCCATGCACCATCTCAGGCGGGGCACTAACGCGCAGCATCAACCTCCCCTTCGGCGGAATCGCCCTCGCCATGATCGCCTTCTTCCAACCTCTCAACCCGCCCATGGGCCGCGCAGCCTCGTACAAGGGCTTCAGCAAAGACATGTTCTGGCAGGTCATCAAGTGCGACTGGGTCGGCGTCGTCATTTCGATGGCTTGGGGATGCTGCCTGATCCTCTTCACCGAGTGGGGGGGTGTCACCCGAGAGTGGTCTGACGGCGGAGTCATCACCACTGCTGTTCTCACCGCGGTCCTCATCCCCGTCTTCTTGGCCTGGGAATACTGGCTCGGCGAGCGGGCGATGTTCAAGATGCAGTTGTTGAAGCGACGTACTATCGCGTGAGTGTCGTGGTGCCACCAAAGAATGTAGCGGATGCGACTCTGGACTCGTCTCAAACCCCCTTGCCCGTCCCTCCTCTCTGCGTGATTACAGATGGGTCGAAGCTGACCTGCAGCGGAGCCTCGATCGTTCTCTTCAACCTCTTCGCCGTGTTCATGCTCGAGGTGTACTACATCTCCCTCGCCTTCCAAGCGGTATACAACACCTCGGCCACCATGGCCGGCGTCCGGCTCCTCCCCTTCATCATGGTTCAGATCGTCGTCCTCATCGCTTCCTCCCGAATCATTCCAAAGATCGGCCGGTACAAGTATGTCATCACTGCCGGTCCGGTCTTCCTCTGCATCGGTGCCGGTCTGCTCTACAGCATCACGTACGGCATGTCGATCGACCACCTCATGGGATACCAGGCGTTCCTCGGCATTGGAATCGGATTGACCCTCCAGAATAGCATGTTAGCTGTGCAGCATGCGGTGGGTGGACCCCTCTTCCAAGCACACCGAAAAAGGCGAGCTGACAGACAGGTCAAGAGCGAGCCATGGTTGATCTCCGCCGCGACCGGTCTGGCCGTCTTCAGTGAGCCACTCCCTCTTCCCTCATTCTCCCTGGACCCCGCTCACGTGCAGTCGGCTTCGCCGGGCGTATCCTTGGTCTGTCCTTGGCCGGCAGCGTCTTCCAGAACATGCTCAAGCGAAACCTGCACAAATACGCCCCGGAGGCCTCGGAAGAGATCGTCACTGCCGTCGTCAACTCGGCCGATGCCGTATGGAAGTACGTCCCCGACGACCTCCGCCCGTCAGTCCTGGTCGCGTACACCGAGACGCTGCGGCTGGTATACATCCTCGGTCTGCCATTCGCCGTCCTCGCGATCGGTGGCGGTCTGTTGATGAAGAACTCGAAGATGCAGTCAAAGGAGGAGGAGATGGCTGCTATCGCTGCTGCCAAGGAGAAGGCGGCTCAAGCGGCAGCTGCCAACGAAAAGGTCGATGGGGACGTGGTCGACGCTGAAGCAGCGACCGAAGAGGCGAGGCTCGCCGAGGCGACGGCGGCTGTTGCGCCGCTCGAGCTCGAGCCGGGGGCGGATGCGAGGGTGTTGGTCGACAAGCAGGAGGGCAAGAGCCCGGTTTGATATATCTTGCTTTCGTTCCAGCCATCTTGACGATTCTCATGCCAACATGTCATGCACTGGATGTTCTGTGATTTCAGGCTTGACAGCTTCCGAACTGAAGCGGATGCTCCGAACAGGAGTCTTGGGCCGGGACCGCCCCGTCGGTGAGCATGATCTTCCAGCATCGTCACCTCAGACGCTCGAGGCCACTCGAGGCCGAGTCATCGATGCCTCACACTCTCCATTCGTACCTGACCCGCCACAAGCAGCCAATGCATTTGGTACAGCTGCACACCGCCAGTCCAAGCGTCACTACCTACGTCAACACTACTTTGTGTTTGATGCTATGCTAGAGAGAAAAGTTGAACAGGTTGGGAAAACGGCAGTTGAGGCCCGAGAGGGGGTGTGTATGCGAGACTTATCACCAACAAAGTGGTGAGGGGTATGTAGTGAGGGGAATCATCACTCGGAAAGCCGGAAAGGGAAAGTCGTTTTTATCGTTTCGTCACAAGAGTCTAATATCGATCGATTGCCGTCGCCACGGGCCGAATCCAGAACGCTTCAAAGGCAGTTGAGGCCAGAGACAGAAGACGTCTAGTATCGGTAGTGGTCGGGCTTGTAGGGGCCGTTGACCGGGAGGCCGAGGTAGTCGGCCTGGGTCTTGGACAGCTCGGTGAGCTTGATGTTGAGCTGGGGCAAGTGGGCACGGGCGACCTCCTCGTCGAGCGACTTGGGGAGCATGTGCACGCCGAGCGGGTACGACTTGGCGTCGGTCCAGAGGGCGATCTGGGCCATGACCTGGTTGGAGAACGAGCAGGACATGACGAACGACGGGTGGCCGGTACCGCAGCCGAGGTTGACGAGTCGGCCCTGGGCGAGCAGGATGATGTGTCGGCCAGACTCCATGGTGTATCGGTCGACCTGGGGCTTGATCTCAACGGCCTTGACGGCGTTCTTCTTGAGCCAAGCGACGTCAATCTCAACATCGAAGTGTCCGATGCTGCCGTCAGCGGATATTATATGCAGAGCTTGAGCGCTCGACTCACTTGCAGACGATGGCATCCTCCTGCATGACCTTAAAGTGCTCGGCAGTGATGATGTCTCGGTTACCGGTGGTGGTAACGAAAACGTTGGCCTGCGAGGCGGCGGCCTCCATGGTGTTGACCTCGTAACCGGCCATGGCGGCCTGGAGGGCGTTGATCGGGTCGATCTCGGTGACGATGACTCGGGCACCGTAAGATCGGAGCGACTCGGCGCACTACAGGTCAGCCGAGAACAGTGGGCCAGGCGCTTTGCACTTACACCCTTTCCGACGTCACCGAAACCGGCGACAACGGCGACCTTTCCGGCCAACATGATGTCGGTGGCTCGCTTGATACCGTCGACAAGGGACTCTCGGCAACCGTACTGAGGTGAGCTTTGACCAGACTCTGACGTGGCGTCCACTCACGTAGTTGTCGAACTTGGACTTGGTGACCGAGTCGTTGACGTTGATGGCGGGGACCTTGAGCTTGCCGTCTCGGAAAAGCTTGTAGAGGTGGTGGACACCGGTGGTGGTCTCCTCAGAAACACCTCGGCAGTCGGCGAGGTACTGGGGGTACTTGTCGTGGACCATGGCGGTCAAGTCTCCTCCGTCGTCCAGGATCAAGTTGAACGGCTTGTTGTCGGGGAAGGCAGTGAGGGTCTGCTCAATGCACCAGAGGTACTCCTCCTCAGTCTCACCCTTCCAGGCAAAAACGGGGACACCGGTAGCGGCGATGGCAGCGGCGGCGTGGTCCTGGGTCGAGTAGATGTTGCACGACGACCAGGTGACCTGGGCACCGAGAGCGGTGAGGGTCTCGATGAGGACGGCAGTCTGGATGGTCCTGGCTGTCAGCTTGATGTCTCGTCTTCATAAAGCCGGACGCACATGTGGAGGCATCCGACGATTCGGGCACCCTTGAGGATCTGCTCCTTGGCGTACTTCTCCCTCAAGTACATCAATCCGGGCATCTCTCGCTCGGCGAGCTCAATCTCTCGTCGACCGAAAGCGGCGAGGGAGATGTCGGCGACCTTGTAGGTGGACATTTTTGAAGTGATGTGGTGTTGGTGGGTTGGTGGGTGGGGGGGGGAAAGAAGAAGAGGATGAAGAGGGAGATGTCAAACGTGTTCACAAAAATCGGCTGGTACGATGGCGGGGGGGATGCAGCATGGGCCGTCTCAGGGAAAACGCAAATAAATCTCAGGTGCCGGCCGAGGCCGACATGCACACGGCTCCCCCCTTTTCACAACACCGACGCGTCGAGATCATGTGGCACTCGGTTGCGCACGTCGGCGATCACCGCTGTTTCAGGTTGTGACCCGGCCAGCGAGCTATGACGGTGGTGTTGTTGTCAATTCCGTCAAGCCAGCCGGATCCAGCTCATCTGATATAGGCAGCATGGACGAGGAAGCTGATCTGGCTCTGCTGGTGAGAGCTAATTGCTCCAGCCTTCCAGCTGATGGCTCACGCGTAGGACCAGCACCTCATCAAGACCAATGCGCTCAGCCAGCGGATGACTAGTGAGGTTGGAAGCACCGGTACCCGAACACAGCGCTGAGGACAGGCATCCTGGCCCAGCTGGACACGCGACTCTCACGCCTGGACAAGAGTATCGCACCACTAGGCCTACAGCCATTGACTCGCAAAGCGTCCAGTGAGCGAGAGTGCTTTGCGACAGCTCATTCACTCATCACCAGACATTGAGGCGGCCATCCTGGCTCTCTCGCCTCAAGCAGTACCTCCCGCGCCAAAGATAGCTGCCCAATCCCGTCCTGCACCTCACTCCCGCTCAATCTCCAGCGCGTCGTCGAGCGCGCCGGCTGTGAAAGGGTATTCGCTCGAGTCGCCGCTCACCCCGATCGCCTCGGTGCCGGGGACGGGGACAGCCACACCTGCCGATGAGACCGCTCTGCTTACTCGCGGACCTGATATCATGGCGCTCAGCGAGTACTTCAGCGCGTTGGACAGCGTGATAGGCGATCTGGAGCGAATGTGGAAAGGTTTCACCGAGGGTCGAGGTGGTGCCAGAGAGGCGGGCGTGCGCGACCTGGTGTGTGCTACCATTCTTCCGGTCGAAGACCCTAACGCCCAGTCCAAGCTTGTCGAAGTTGGTTTTGGCGGGCTTGTCCAGCTATTTCTTCAAATGTCCGAGGACGGTATGGGACGGATGTTTGAGCCCGAACAACTACTGCAAGCAGGTGGGTCTTGACATATTTACGATCTGACGGCAGGCCCACCGACACCGCCAAACTTCTTTGCGCCATTGCCCACCCTACAGCCACTGGCCAATCGCATCGACAAAATCCTGAGCCCGCCGCATGCTACCCCAAAGACCGACTCTGTGGCTCGGCCCGTCTTCAGTGACTCCATGAACGACTTCGCTGCGTTACGTGGGGACTGGATGAAGCGAAGTCTCGGTGGTCTAGTCTCGCGGATAGAGGAAGTGGACGAGGGCGGGATCTGGGAAGGCAGCCGAGGTCGCGAGAAGGTTCGCGGCTTGGTCGATTTATATGAGGTGATGATTGTCGTCCTCGAGGTGAGTCTTACAATGCGTTACCCACCTCGCCAGTCTCGGCTGATCAAAGGCGGAAACTCTTCTCATCACGACCCTGTTCCCTTCTGGCCCCGCGCCGAATCTCCTTGCGGCCACGATGGCACATCCACTGAGCCTGGTCCACACGACCCTCCAGCCTACCCTGAACACGATCAAGCGCTCCCTCTCCTCTCACACCTTTGTCGCCCTCGACCTGTACCAATCGCTCATGCGGACGCAGGCGAAATGGGACATCGCGCTTAACAAATGCTTCGCGATGACGAATGCGGATACGACAACTGGCCCCTCACGCGACCTGCTCGGCGCAATCACCTCGCCCATCTCCACCTTGCGTGGCTTGGTCTTGAGGTCGTTCCCCGAGCTACTGGTTGATATCCGCACCGCACCGACTGGCCAAGGCACCACGTCGGCCATCAGCGATTCGACGCACTCGACATTGACGTATCTGGAGACGTTGCCGGCGTACGAACGCACAGTAGAGGGACTGCTTGGACGAAGTCAAAGCGAGAGGAGCTGGCTTATGGGCGCAAAGGATCCGCCCAGTCCGGCCAAGACTGCCAAGGACGAGGGCGGCCTCGTCAATCTCTTCGTCGGTGAGTGGGACGTGGGGGGAGACGGTCCGTGCTAAGTGCAGCTGACGTTCTCGGCACGCTGCTCAAGTATCTGGAGGAACGAGCAAGGACGATGCGGCGGCCTGTCAGCCAGGCCTTTTTGCTAAACAATCGTGAGATCCGGCCTAGTGTGAGTCACTCATGCCAGTGTCGCACATACGCAACACGACATCGTCCCTCAACTCGGATATCATAGGACCCGGTGCGGAGGATATGATGAATAGGGCGTTCCGAGAGGCCAAGACGTACGTGGAGCTTACCATCATCATGCTGATAAACAAGGCAATACCTCAGCGAATGGCATAACCTTGTCGGCCTGCTGACCGTTACGCATACCCCTCGATTTGGCCCCAATCCACTCGGCTCGTCCGAACGATCTCTCCTCAAGGAAGGAGCGACGTCGTTCTTTGATCGACTCACCGAGCTGGAGCGCATATGCGTTGATTACCCTCTGAACCGGCAAGACCCGGACATGCGAGATCGCGTCGCGAAAGATGTGGAAGAGGTCGTTGTGGGCGGGTACCGGGCATTCTTCAACAAGTGCCAGGGCAAACAACTCGAGAAGTGTAAGTACACCTGTGCCCGGCGGGGCAGCTGCTGATGCCGTAGATGTTCGAGGATCCCCGGAGGACATAGGTAGACGGATACAGGCGATCTTTAAGTAGCATTCACAGTGGTCATTCATCTTTCATACCAATGCATGTGCATTGTCATCTGTCTGGCACCTTCACACTCGGCAGTACGACCATGAGGGCACGCGTGGCCCGGTCGTTCACGCTCATTTGGTCATGGCTACAGCGTGTACGAAGTCCGCCTGTGGTGAGTCGTGGCTGAACGGCCAAACGAGAGGTCAAGCTCACGAGGCGCTGCTGGTTGTCGGTGCAGTGAACCTTCCTGCCCTCCTTCAAGACAATCGCGAAAGACACTTGTACGAGTCTTCCTGGCGGGAGCTTGACGTCGGGCTTCATCTTCGCGATCTGATGTCAATGTGACACCTACAAGGAAAGTCCCCGCAATTACTGGAAGGGGACTCTGGCGGCTGAGAGCCGAGAGTTTGGCTGCTTCTGCTGCCATGTCTTGCAGGACGTAGTATCTGCCAGTGATCTCGACTCGGTCTGCCATCTTGGGAATGTTGTGACCTCGGTGATGAGATGCGGGAGTCCCGAGCACAAGGTCACGATTTGTCTCAAGTCACCGAGACCAGGCTATCGAACTCCAGGCATGCTCGGAGCACGATACAAAGGATTGCATGGATATCGTTAACAAAGGTTGTAGCTTGCGTAAACAGGGCTATCACTAATGCCACAAAGCGGTCGTACGTGGAGGGAGGAAGGGACATGCATGATCGGCACATGCCCCACAAGATGAGAAGGCCTTGACCCTACTATAAGCCCATGTTGCTTCGGGGAGACACCGGTGCGACCCGCTCTCCGCCCCATCAGACTGGCAACTCGATATTCACTGGCGAGGCATTCAACGCGGCTGTCAGATGCGTCCTCGCTCGACAGGTGTCGCACAGAGACTCTGGCGTGTGCGAGACCATCCAGCGCACGGGAGCCGATCAGCACCGGCTGTGAGCTTGGCATCGAGCACCTCGATGCCGGGACCAGTGTGAGAGACACAATTTCAAGAGCCTCATATGCATGCGCGGTCGGCTCCCAGCTTCCGGGCTCGTCGACTGGGCCGCTTACAAGGTGGATCATGATGTGGACGCGCTTCCAAGGATCACCTCCAAAGGTCGCCGGCCAAGAGCAAGCATCAGCCGATCACGGCATGAAACCCCGGGTGTCTCAGCGGGTCTGATCCATCAAGTTCCAGCCCTCGGAGCGGCAAGTCAGGCACCAATGTATTTTGATCCGCTCTGCAGGTTTTTGGCTGCGTTTCGCGTTGCGCAGCGACGTCATGCGAAAAATAATTATGTCTGCGCAGGTTGACTGCCTGCGACTGCGAGCGCCCCAGAGTCAGTCATCGCTACGGTGCGCGGCAGGCCGCATGCAGGGTCATTCTATGCATGAAGCGTAGTCAATTGTCGTATTTTCTCAACATCATCCCGTCAGCTACACCGGGAGCCCGATCGTTTCAATCGACCGACGACATCTTCGCCAGCGACAGATTACAGTCAGCGGTGACGCGGTGCCGCACGTGAAACGGGCTTGCTCGACATCATTCGGCTGTCCGGACATCGACGAATGCCAAAGGTCCTGTTTCGACAGTGACTGTGACAGACACAACCAAAGCACACAAAGTAAGCCATCAAACCCCTGCGCTGACTGCGCACCGTAGCAACGGGACCGCGCTTCGCCATATTTAGCACCGTAACTGAATGTCAGAGCTGCCGTTGTGACCACCGTGTTTCCCATTTAAACGTCGAAAGGACCTTCGCCAGCGCCGCGCTGGACGTTGCACGACCGGTATAACGCCAGCAAAATATGCGACCAAACAAACAGCTCAAGCTGCAAGCGTCACTCTTCTCTTCGCCTTACTCGACCCGACAGCCCGCATCACAGCTCTCGCCTGTCCCGGCCGACACGCACACCGCCTCGAGCTCGGACGCGGCGCAGCACGACTCGACGACGCCGTTGCTACCGCCTACGCCGAGCATGGCAGAGAAGGGCGGAGGGTTTCCTTTCCCTAGCGAGCCGGCGCGGGGTTACGGACGATGGAGGGGCATCCTGGGAGGACGGACAGGCGGTGCGAGGCGGCTGTTGCCGATGACCGTGCTGGCCATGTTGACTCTTCTGCTGTGGAAGAGCAGCCCAATGGGGGTGGGTGCTGCAGGACCGCGCTAGGAGAAAGCAGCATAGGCTGACGGACAGCTCCTACCAGAACCGGTCGAGCCCGCGCAATCGCCTGCCACGAGCAAGACGCCCAGCTGGCGACTACCACCGATGTTCCCGAAACGGCCCATCTCATCACATACAGGCAGCTCGGTACCAGTCGTCCCGCCCGGCGTGCGCGAGATTGACTTTTACTCGGAGGCATTACCGGTGGATGCGACGCTACGCGAACGACTGGACGTATGGCGGAACGCGCCTGGCGGGAGGGGCGAGGTTGAGGGCGAAGTGGAGATGGGCGGATTTGTTCAGTGGAATCTGGAAGTGGGTCGATGTGTCGCGGTGCTCTCGTTGAGGAAGACGGACTAACCCATAGCAATGCGACACCATCTCGGAGCAGCACAACACCCATATGATCCAGCATAGCGCGAACGTATGGGCGTCTATGAACCGCACATCCCTGCATCAGAACCGGATGGAGCTCATCAACCACATGGAGGATGTTCTGGCGAAGAACCTCACGGCAGACTACGGCGAGGGGAGAGGAATTGTCATGGTTGCTGGAAACGCGGATACCCTCAACAGGGTCAAGTGGTCCTTGATGATGCTGAGGAGCTACGAGAGCAAGCTCCCGGTGCAGATTGTAAGTCTTCCCGCCTAATATGTGGCCCAAACTGACGCCCAGTACCACTTCCCAAGCGAGACGCCACCAGAGGACGATCCCATCCGGGAGGAACTGCGGGAACTCGGCGCTGAGCTTGTTCCAGCAGCGGGCCAGGAGAAGGACAAGGGCAAAAATAAGAGCTACCATCTCAAAGCCATTGCAGTGGTGCAGTGCCCGTGGCGCGAAGTACTGTATCTCGATTCCGACTCGATCCCGGCGCGTGATCCGGAGTACATGTTCGATGCGCCCAATTACCGTCGTCTTGGACTCTGGGCGACCCCCGATTACTGGAAGAGCGGATCAGGCAGTAAGATCGCTTGGCTACCGAATGGGACCATCAGTTGACGGGCAGATCCTATTTGGGCGATCATGGGTGTCAAGTGCCGAAACGAGTGGGAGATGGAGACGGGTCAGATGTTCATCGACAAAAAGCGCCACCTGGACGTGTTCTTCCTGATTCGGTACATGCTGGAGCGACACGAATGGGTGAGTGCGCGGCCCGATGGCGAGACGCCAAGTTGATGGCAGTGGTTTTGGTTCTCGGACGGCGACAAGGATATCTTCCGCTGGGCGATGCTCGCGCTTCGCAAACGATGGGGTCAGCCGGGAAGATGGGTCGGCGTGGGCATGTTCCCTGGCCCAACCGCTTCTGGGCCGCACTGTGGCCACACGATGCTGCAGCACGACTCGTGGGGCGCGCCACTGTTCGTGCATTACAACCTGCTCAAGCAGATCCCCTCGGGAATCGGACGAGGGTTCTCGTGGGGTCAGACGAAACAATTACCGCTGTTCAACCTCTTCCCTGCCACGCCCGCTACGGCCCGCTTGGGCGAGCCGGAACAGCCGCCGCGCGATGAGGACCGGCCCGGATTGGGCGACGTCGACTGCGACATGTTGGCGGATGCGGACGAGTATGGCGTGGCGCGCAGACCAGCGAAGGAGATGATCATGCGTCGGGCGGCTCGTGAGCGCGGTGTCAAGGCGAAGTATCATGGCGGGTGGATCTCGGCTTTGTGGCAAGTCGCTACCGGGTACACCGAGAGGGTTTGGCTGACAGCAGTATCGATCTCGATTACGTTGATCCTCGGCCGCAAGAGCGGAAAGATGCAGATGAGCGTTACCGTCAAGAGCGAGAGGAGCAGAAGAATGCCAGGGAGGAGGCGTGGCAGGCAGAGGTTGACCGCGCAAAAGAGGCGGGTCTGCC
>Ga0308169_10002331_pt1 | contig 19893 bp, 20 predicted proteins | sample PhyBR1_2_FD_202139 | JGI IMG/M metagenome (GOLD analysis project Ga0308169, IMG submission 202139) | Phyllosphere microbial communities from UC Gill Tract Community Farm, Albany, California, United States - DLSLSB.R1 | ecosystem: Host-associated > Plants > Phyllosphere > Unclassified | place...
TAGCGGACGGCGCCGACGTGAGCAGCTCTCGAAGGGGCGACGCACCGTGTTGTTCGGCATGTCCCGGAACGTCTTGCTCATCTTGAGGTCGTGCTCGAGGGTGTAGAGCTGCTGGAGCGAGGAGAAGAGCGCGATGAAAGCAAGAGAAGCGGCGCAGGTTGAACTCGACCGAGGACGAGACGCGGCCCCACGAGTCGGGGCACCGGCCTGCTCGAGCGCTCGCTCGCAGGGCTTCTCGCACGGCACCTTCGGCCGCCTTGGCTGCGCGGAGACGAGGTTTTTGGGGCCGGGGCGAGAGGCGAGAGGGGAAGCGGCGGTGGGGGGTCCGCCGCCGGCGCGCGCGTGCAAATTGACCGCCGCGCTTCGCTCCTCTGAATAGACCGTCGCCGGCTCGACTCCTCCACCTCATCGCAGCAGTCGCCGATGCCCTGCAGCCTTCAGCCGCTGGCACTCGACCGAGCTGCGCGCCCAGACTCGCCCGCCGCCAACTTGAGAAGGCCGCTCGCTCCTTCTCGTCGGGCCGACGTCCTCCTCGACCGACGCGATCCTTCGAGCCTCCTCCGCCCGAGCAAGAAGAGCGCCGACGCACGCTCGCGTGGCCCTCGGACAGCAGCGGTCCGACGTGACCCTCGCCGACGCAGCCGCGGCACGCTCGCGATCCGAGCGGAGCAGGAAATGCGCCGGCGTGCGCGCAGAGTTGAGCGTCGAAGCTGTCGGTGCGGGACGAAGCGTTCCGTCGCACAGGTGGGGAGCCGAGAGGAGGCCTGCTCGAGGTCGAGAGAGCCATCGATGGGCGAGCGAGGTCGAGGCGCCGAGGAGGAGGAAGGTCGGAGCGCGCGACGGTGCGAGTCGAAGGCGAGTCGAGTCGAGGATAGGGAGAGTGCAGTGCGTCTGTAGGCCGTTTGAAGAGCTCGTCAGTCGTGCTCGATGCAAAGTGAAGGAAGGGAGAGAGAGAGCGGCCGAGCGAGCCTCGTCAACCCGCCCGCGCACACCTCCACCGGCTTACTCACCTCCACACGGACCGTCCAAAAGCACCTCCACCTCGCTGACCCTCTTGGCGAGATGCTCATTGAAGAGCCGGCTTGAAGGAGTGCACGCCGCCGAGAGCGTAGGCCCGGCTGCGAGCGACGAGCGCGCCCAAGCTCGCTCTCGCACGTCGGCGAGCCACTGCTACTGCACGGCGCATGAACTGGTCGCGCGCGGCAGCACCCCGCCGACTCGAGCAGCGAGCTCGAGCGGACGAGGGTCGAATGCGAAGCCAAGCTGCGAGCCGACCTGGCTCGGCCTCCTCGTCGCGAACACCCCGCACGGTCCGTGCGCCGCGTACAGGGGCTCGCGGACAGTCCGCGGACCCGGCCGCGGGCGCTCGCCAAGCGATCGACGCGGCCAGCGCTGCTCGCTTGATGACAGGTCAAAGCGTGAGCGGGTAAAGGAGCGCAGTCGACCTTCTCAAGTTGCCCGTCCGGCTCGCTCTCCATCGAGAGGAGCGAGCGCTTTCTCAAGCTTCCCCGACATGTTGCAAGCAGCTATATGCAGTCATCAAGCCAGCTTCCGTGACGCTAGCGAGCGCAGCAAGTCGTCCTCGTCGCCCTCCACCTCGCCTCCTCTCGCCTCCACTTTCCGCTCGTCGTGCTCCTCTCGCCGCACAACGCGCGCCTGCAGCTGGCCATGGCTCTCTCGAAGAGAGAAGGAGAGAGGGAAGGCGAGGAATCATGATGAATAGCAGGTCTAGTTGCGGCTCCAGCTCGTGCACGACGTCCTCCTCGTTCCGCCTCATCGGTCGACGCCTTCGACTGCGCGCTTGAGCCTGCGAGCGAGCGAGAAGGGTGTAGAGTCAGCTAGTGTGTACGGTGCTGGAGAAGGTGAAGTCGTCGCGGGCGAGCGAAGAGAGCGGGAGGGGAAGGAAGGAAGGAAGGAAGGAAGGAGCGAGAGAGAGGCTCGACGCACTCGTACAGCATGACGTTGCCCCACACCCAGCTCCCCGGCACCGGCAGCGGGTGCAGCAAGTCCCTGAACAGGTGCTCCTGCCCGAGCATGATCTTGCCCGAGTCGTCGACGCGCAGGCGGTGCGCGAGCCCGAGGTCCTCGCGCTCGAGGGGCTCGTCCGAGAGGGGCGAGAGCGGCGGTGCGGATGAGGAGGAGGTCGAGGAGGACGTGCGGAGCGAGGACGATGTCGAGAGAGGGTCCTGCCAGGCGCGCAGGTCCGAGAGGACTTTGCGCGCGAGCGAGTCGAGCTGGGCGACGCGCTGCGAGAGGAGAAGAGTCAGCGTCCTGCTCGCCGAAAGGGAGAGAGAGAGAGAGCGTCGAGTGAAAGAGGACGCACCGGAAAGGGCGCATAGTTGTGCCTCGGCGGGTGGTGCAACGAGCGCCAGAGGAGCGTCGGCCCGTTCTTGGCCTTGCCCTCCCGGCCGCGGAACGTGCGCGCGGCGTGCTTGAGCGCCTTGCGCGCCTCGCGCTCCCACGTCTGCTCGCGCTCGGGCGTGAGGGGCGTGTACGGGATGGGCGAGTCCTCGGGGTACGGGCGCGTGAGGAAGCCGGCGGCGACGAAATCCTCTGCGGGCGAGCGGGCGAGGGAATCGGCGTCAGCGGCGACGACGACGAGAAAGAGAGAGCGAGAGCGAGAAAGAGCGAGGAGGACCCACCCTCGGTGTACTTGCGCAAGTCCCAGTAGCCCGAGTTGACGACGATCATGTCCGGGTGCTCGATCTGCGGCCGGTCGAGGTGCTTGGCGAGGAGCGGCAGGAGCGGGACCGTAATCGCCTCGGTACGGTCGAGCCATCGAGCTGCGGGCGGAAAGCAGGAGTCAGCGATGCCTCGAGAGGGAGAAGGAGAAGGAGAGAGGGGGGACGCACCGGGCGGGTAGTACCACCTCTCGGTGCGGAAGAACTCCTCGGCGCCCTCGAGTCCCCACGTGAAGACGTTGACGATCGTCGTGCCGTACTCCTCGATGTCGCACACCCACGGCTGCGTCAACGCCTGGCCGTCGTCGGGCCGGTTGGCCCACTTCTGCTCCCACTCGCGGCGCTCGCTGTCGGCGTCGGCGACGAGGTACGGCGCCGGGCACGCCGGGTGGTCGACCGTGACGAGCTCGAGGCGGCCGCCGACGAACTCGCAAAAGTCCTTGAGGTGGAAGCGGTCGATCGAGTCGCCCTGGAGGACGACGGTGCGGTTGCGGAACCAGGGGAGGAACTCGCGCCCGCTCTTGCTGCCCTTCGAGTCGACGCCGCCGCCGCCGCCGAGGGGGTGGGGCGGGATCAAGGGCTCGGTGTCGCCCGGTGGGCGGTACAGGGCGGCGAGGAGGTTCGAGGGCGGGCAGCGCGCGTCGAACGGGGTCCACACGGTCTTGCGCGGGTCGGCGAGGTCGACGTGGAGGCGCCCGTTGGCCTCGAACGGGTTGCACGCCCACTCGCGGTCGGCCTCGGAGTCGGGCCTGGGTGCGCCCGTGCGCCACGACGAGGCGAAGCGGTCGAACGAGTCGTGCAGGCGGTCCTTGTACCCGCCCGAGCCGTACGACGAGACGGCGCCGTCGAGGTCGAGCGTGTCGGCGGGCGGCGAGGCCGAGGTCGAGGACGAGGCCTGGTGCGAGACGAGGGCGAGGACGAGGCAGAAGGCGAGGGTCGGGACGAGGACGGCGGGGCGGCGGAGGAGCGAGAGGGCCTGGGCGTGCCAGGCGAGCTTGCCCGGCTGGCGGTGTTGGGGCGGGTGGTAGGGTCGCTGGGAGGGAGGCCCACTGCCGTCGAGGCGCGAGTACGAGGGGAGCGAGGGCGACTCTGAGGGCATGGCGAGGCGAGAGGACGAGGTGGGGCGGAGCGAGGCCACGGTGGGCGGGCGGGGTGCGACCGGGCGCGAGTGTGGTGGGGGTCGGGTGCGGCGAGTCGGCAGTCGAAGAGGGGCGAGAGGCCAGCTCTCTGTGTGGTGTGAGGGAGGAGGAGGAGGAGGAGGCTGGCGCTCCGCGGAGTTGGAGCGTCGCTCGCTCGCTCGCGGCGAAGGTCTCGGCCTCGCGCGCCGTCGAGCTGGCCAGTCCTCATCGCCTCGCTCGTCGTCCTCACCACACAGCAACCATGAGCGTGCGTCCAGGTCCTCACTCTGCTCCCACACAGCACAAGCTCACCTCGCACCGCCCACCTCGCAGTCCCGCATCGCCAGCGCTTCCCAAAATCTCCTCCGCGCAGCTAGGCCCTCGCCGTCCGTCTCAACTCTCCCCTACCCCGCTCCTGCGACCCGCCGAGTGCACCTGCAGCACCTCATGCTGACCCTGGCCCTCCACCCGCAGCCGCGTCTGCGCCCGCCGCTCGCTCGCGTCGACCTCGATCCTCCGCGCCGAGCCCACACCCGCCGCCGCCTCGTCGTCCCCGCCCCCGCCTCCAGCCAACCTGAGCCCCAAGCTCGCCGGCATCGTCGACCAGATCTCGACCCTCACCCTGCTCGAGGCCGCAGACCTCGTCGACGCCCTCAAGGTCCGTCCTCGTCTCGTCCTCCTCGTGCAGCTCCTGCGCGGCCCTTCAGCCGCCCCGTGGGCTGCTGCTGGCTCGACAGGCCGTAGGACTGACACGCCCTCTGCACATGCCCGCAGTCCCGCCTCAACATCGTCGACGTCGCCCTCCCCGCCGCGTCGGCCGCACCCGCCGCTGCCGCGCCCGCAGCAGCAGCCGCCGACGAGCCCGCCGCGCCCAAGGAGAAGACTGTCTTCAACGTCAACCTGACCAAGATCGACGCGGCGCAGAAGGCAAAGGCCATCCGCGAGGTCAAGGCGCTCATGCCCGGCATGAACCTCGTCGAGGTGCGTCGCTCGTCTCTCCTCTCCCTCTCTCGCGCGGCCCGTCGACACGAGCTCGATGGCCACCCGAGTATGAGGAAGGTGCGTCGTCGGTCGCTGACTCCTCCCGCGCTCTCCCCGCCCACACGCAGGCCAAGAAGTTCGTCGAGTCGCTTCCCAAGACGCTCAAGGAGGGCGCGACCAAGGACGAGGCCGAGAAGCTCCAGGGCCTCTTCAAGGCCATCGGCGCAGAGGTCGCCCTCGACTAGGCGGCTCGCGGCTCGGTCGAGAACGAGGAGCGAGCGAGCGAGAGGGCGTGAGCGAGGTCGAGCCAGGGAGGGACGCAATGTAACGATTTCTGCAACCCCATCGAGACGTTCTGCAGTCGCTCTCACGCTTTCTATGCCCTGCTCGAGAGTCGGCTCGGCCAGAGACTCGCGCTGCGCACTTCTCGCTCGCTGCTCGTCGCCGCTCGGTCCGCTCTTTCCTCCTCGCCCCGCGCTCTCGCTCTCGAGGGCCGTCCCGAAGCGCGAGAGAGATTAAGGTGATTGCGCAGAGCGTAAGGCTAGAAGAGAAATGCCGAGCGAGCGTGTCCAGCACGACTCGCCGCGAGGAGGAAAGACGACGAGCGGGAGCGAGGTTCGTGAGAGGCGTGGAGGGGATGCGCTAAGACAGAGGGGAGTTATGTACAGACAGCGAGAGAGGGGGTAAGGATGTGGAGGGAATAGAGGAGAAGGTGCAGTCGTGAAGGGGCGCGTGAGAGAGGCAAAACGACGGAGAGAGGCGGGTGATGGAGACAACGAGACAGTGTGGGCGAGGCGCGAGTCGGTCGGCGAGGCGTGCGAGGGCGTGAGGATGGGCGAGAGCGAAGGTATGTGTGTGTGTGGGCGACGGGCGAGAGGCGAGGCGGTCGAGGGCGAGGCGAGGCGGGACGAGGGGGAGGAGGTACGCTCAGCAGGCGCACCAGCCCTTCCGCGTCGTGTCGACGGCGTCCTCCTCCCTCAGGACGATCGAGTCCCTGCTCCTGAGCGTCCTGCGGCGCTCGATCTCCTCGCGCCGCTCGACGAGCCGCTCGGCGACGCTCCAGAACACCTCCTCGATCCCCCACCCGTCCTTGGCGCTCACCTCGACCACCTCGACCCGGCACGCGTCGACGATCTCGCGCACGCGCTCCTCCTCGGCGACCTCGCGCGCGCGGAGCGTCGCCGCGTACGCCTCCCAGTCGCGCCGCAGCCGCTCGTCGTGCGACTGGCGCCGGCGCGAGGCGCTCGACGCGCCGAGCGCAGAGATCGACTCGCCGAGGGCGTGCGCGCCGACGAGCGACAGCGAATGGCCGAGGCTCGCGAGCCCGAACGCCGACGCGCTGCTCGTCATGCCCGTGCCGCTCCCGGGCGGCGACGACCCGTGCGCGCCCGCCGCCGTGATGGCCGACGACCCGGCCGAGGCAGGGCTCGTCCCTGCGCCGGCGCCGCTCGTACCTACTCCTGCGCTCGTCGACGACGCCGAGCGCACCATGCTGAGCGCCTCGACGGCGCCGACGAGCCCCGCGCTCGCTGCACCACCAGCGCTCGAGCCGCTCGCCGACGCCGACGACGCCGCGAGGTTGAGCCCGGCGAGCGTGTAGGCGCTGAAGTCGGGCATCGTCGCCGACGAGATGAGGGTGCTCGTCGGTCGGGGCGCGGGCGAAGCTGCGCCGCTCGCGCTCGACGAGGTCGGGACGAGCTTGTTCGACATGGCGCGCATGCGCGCCGAGAGGGACGTGTCGCTCGCCGGTGGTGCGGTGGGAGGTGCAGAAGTGGTCGAGGAGGAAGGAGAGGCGCTGGCTATGGTCGCTGAGCGGAGGAGCGAGTTGGGCGCGGAGGGGACCGAGGTCGTGATGGTCGGGATCGTCGTCGACGAGAGGGGTGTCGAGTACGTGCGCGAGCGCACGAGCGGCGCCTGCGACGGAAAGGCGTTGCGCGCTTGGAGAGGCGGCGGTGCCGGCGGCGGGTTCGAGGGCGGGTCGGCCTCGGACGGCGGGTGGTCGAGCTCGTGCAGCCACAGAGCGATGCTGCGCTGCGCGTCGGCGAGCGGGACGGTCGGGTACGAGCCGGCGAGGTCGGCCTTCGTGCCGACGACGATGATCATGAGCTCGTCCGACATGTTCTTGCGCAGCTCTGCGAGCGAGGCGTGCAAGGGTCAGCGAGGGAGGAGAGAGAGAGAGCGGCGGTCGAGGCGAGAGGGGACGCACCCTCGATCCAGAACTTGATGTCCTGCAGGCTCGCCTCGTCGGTGACGTCGTACACGAGGATGGCGGCCTGCGCGCCGCGGTAGTAGAGCGGCATGAGCGCGCGGAAGCGCTCCTGCCCCGCGGCGTCCCACAGCTGAAAGTGGACGCGCGTGTCGGCGACCGTGAGCTTCTTGGTGAGGAAGCTCGCGCCGATGGTCGACGAGCGGGACGGGCTGAAGTGGCCCGTCGTCGAGCGGTTGATGAGCGACGTCTTGCCGACGCCCTGGCTGCCGACTGCGAGCAGAAGAACGGCATCGAGTCAGCTCGTTGTGCGCGCGCGGCGGCATCGAGAAAGCGAGAGAGGGACGCACGGATGACGACCTTGGCCTCGAGGTACTCGGACGCGTCCCCTCCCCCTCGCCCGCGACCCGCAGTCGTCGGGCCTGGCGGCACCTTGAGCATGTGCGCGCTCCTCGTCGACTGCGACACCCTCGACGGGCGCGGTCGTCGCAGCGGCGCCGCAGCCGACGAGCCGACCGACGACGTGCGGTCGAGCGCGACGAGCGACGGCACCTTGCCCTCGTCGAGCGAGGGGAAGGGGAGGACGGCCGAGCTGCTCGCGCCGCCCTGAGCGAGCCTCGGCCGTGCGGGGATGAAGGCCTGCTGCGCCGTCGAGAACGACAGGGTGCGCGAGCGAGCTGGCATCCCTCGGCGCTGCGGCGTGCCAGTCGAGCTGCTGCTGCCGCCGCTCGGCTCGACGGCCGTGATGGACGATGGCGCCGGGCTGACCGACTGGGACGCGCGGTGGCCTCGTCGTCGGCCGATCGACGGCGAGTTGGACGACGCGCTCGACCTGCTCTTGCCCTTGTCCGACGAGACGCGGCTCATCGACTTGGTGGCGCGGTGACCGGGCGAGCGGCCGACTCGAGAGGCGGGCGAGGCGACGGGGAAGGGCTGGCGCGCGGCGATCGCCGTCTTGGCCGTGTCGAACGAGGTGTAGGTGACGGTTGGCGGCGGCGGCGGCCTCGAAGGCGCAGCGTCGGCGTTGGCCGAGGACGACGAGAGCGTGTTGGTCGACCCGGACGAGAGGGAACCGGGGGAAGAGGGGAAGGGCGGCGACGGTGGCGGGGTGACGACGACGGCGGCCATCGTGCCGAAATGTCCGTCGAGGTCGAGGAGGAGGGAGATCGGGGCGAGAGAAGGGTGACGCTTGGCCCGGTTGTGGGGGGCGCGAGGAGGAGCTGAGAGGCGAGGAGGCGGGTCGGCGGGACCTGCGCACGAGAGGAGTCAACGACTGCGGCTAAACGCACCGTAGAGCTGTGAGAGTACGCACCTATCGTCTGTGTCGGCCCGCGAGGCTGGCGAGCTGGCCTGGGCGGAGGAGCCGGACTGTGCGTGAGGAGGCCGAGAAGGAGAGTGCTGGCGCGGCGGCGGCGCAGGGGCGAGTGGTGGCGGGGCAGGGCGGATGCGAGCGGCCGTGGTGGCCAGCTCGTGCCCAGGGAGCGCTGCCTCGGGTGGTGAGAGGGATGCGGACGGAGCGAAGTTGGTCGAGGCGAACGGCGCACCTCGGCCGCCGCCCACACTCCGCCGGCTCTCGCTCTCTCCGGTTCGTGCTCGAGCTCAGCATGCAGTCAAGGCCTTGCACAGCGTGCCTACGCGCGCCGTCACCTCGTTCGAGCTCCTCGTTCGACCGGAGCTGCCGCTCAGCTCGCCTCCTCGTCCAACTCGCTCCCCGGGACCCCCACTTGACTCGCCGCGCACGCTTGAAGCTCCAGATGACCCTCGGCGATTCACTTGATGTGCTCTCGCTGTCGAGCGTGCGCTTCTGCCTGCGACGAAGCTCGAGTCGCGGCTTCCGCCCGTGACGCGGTGTTGGCGCTGGTGCCCCGTGCGGGCTCCGCATCGGCACGCGCCGATAGCGCTGCGAGCGAGCGACGTTGCGGCTGCGGCGAGGATGCTCAGTTTCTCGCTCGTGCTTCTTCTCGACGCTGCGGGCGGTTGCAGAGTCAGTGAGACGCGCTGCCCACGGACCCTCGCGAAGCGGGCGACCTTCTCAAGGCGCGCAAGCTCGCGAGGAGGCTCAGCTGCACCGCTGTCGTACCAGATAACGCACTGCTTCAGATTCGTAACAACACAGGCATGCAAAGCCCCGTGAACCAAGCCGGGAAGCGCTCCCTCCCCCTCTCCTCCTCGCTCCTCCCCCTCAACCTCCACCGCCGCCCTCGCCGCCCTCGGGCCCTCCTCCTGCACCGCCTCGCTCAGGGCTATCCCTCCGAGGCGACCCGTGAGCCCCGAAGCCGGCCCATTGCCCAAACACGCCCGCCGCCGCCGCGCCCGGGACGTGCGTCGACGCCGGCGGCGGCGCCCACCCGAGCTTGGCGCTCGCGCCGACGCCGTGCACGGGCGTCGTGCGGCCCGAGCTGCCGCTGTCGCCGTACTGCTGCTGCTGCGGATGCGCCGGCGCGTACTGCTGCTGCTGCTGCTGCGCCGGCGCGTGCGAGTACCGGCCGGTCGATGACGCCTGGCCGGGCGCGAACGGCGGCAGCTGCAGCGACGAGCGGCGCTCCTGCTGCTGCTGGAGGAGCTGAGCGTGCGCGCGCCACTGCTCGTACGAGTGCGAGTGCGGCTGGACGGCGGTTGCCGAGCTGGCGGTGGTCGGAGGCGGGAGGTGGAAGTGGGTGAGGTTGGGGAAGAGGTTGACGGCCGGGGCTGCTGCGAGGTGCGGCTGCGACTGTGCGCTCGGCGGTACGTCGTGTCGAGGCAGGGCGGTAGAGGGGTAGGCGTGCGAGTGAGGGTGCGCCGAGGCGTGAGCGTGTATCGGCTGCGCGTCCTCCTCGGACGAGTGGGCGACGGGCTCCTCCTCGTGCGGATGGTGCGAATGGTGTGCGTGCGTGTGGTACGAGTGGAGAGGTGCGAGCGTCGACGACTCGTCGTTCGAGTGCGGCATAGGCGTGTAGAAGGAGCCGGACGAGGGCGGCCACGACGGGCGGTGCGGGTGCGGGTCGTACGCCGAGACCGGGAGGCCGGAGGGGACGACGTGCTGATGCTGGAGGGTCGAAGAGGAGGAGGGCTGGTGGATGTAGTGGTAGCCCGCCGGCGCGGGAGGCCGCCCGCCGAGCTCGACGGGGTAGCCGTCCGAGGCGTACGACGAGCGCAAGTCGCCGCCCGACGGTACCGACGTGAGGGCGTGCTGCTGCTGCGGCGAGTCCGAGCGCACCGTCGAGTGGTACACCTGCGCGCCCGGAGCGTCGGCGGGCTTGGTGCGGGGCGACGTGTCGACCCGGAACTGCGTCAAGCTCGCGCGGCGGTAGCCCGGCTGCGCCGCCCACTGCGACGGCTCGTACTGCGTGCCATACGACGACGGTGCGCCGAGGTACGCAGGGAACGACGACCCAGAGGCGATGGGCGCGGGCTGCGAGCCGGCCGACGACGAGTAGCCGGTCCAAGCGGCGCTCGGGTCGTGCGGGACGGCGAGCTGCTGCTGCGGGTACGCGCTCGACGGCGGCGGCGCGTAGCTGAACGAGTGCCGAGGTGCGGTCGAGTACGACGGGCCTGCTTGCCCGTCGTCGTACTGCGGGTAGGGCGAGGACGCCGAGTCGGCCGACGTGGTCGAGGCGAGGCTGTCGCGGCGGCCCGACTCGACGCGACGGGCGCGGCTCTTGCGGATGATGCCGTCGAGCTGGCTCGTGTCGCCGCTGACGAAGAAGCCGGAAGGGTGCCTGTTGCGGTGCGGACGGAGGGAGGTCAGCGACGAAGCGCGAGGAGGGAAGGAGGGTGAGGCTCGAGGACGCACATGAAGCTGATGAAGCCTGCGTTGCCGTTCTTGCGCTCGGCCGACTTTCTGCGGTCAGTGAGGCGTCTGGAGGAGGGCGAGTCAGCGTCGGCTACGAGGAGAGCGTGAGGTGACGGCGGGCGCACTTGAAGTTGTAGTAGCTGCGGGCGGCGCGACTGGGTTAGCGGGAGCGCAGGCCGGGTAGGTACAGGGGGAGGACGCACCTGAGTTGGCGGATGAAGCTGCTGAGCCTGCAGGGTACGGCGTCAGCGAGCACGGGGAGGAGCAGGGCGAGAGGAGGACGCACGAGCGGAACTCGTACTGCGGCGAGAGCGCGTGTCGAGCCTTGAGCTCGTTGGTCGTGATCTCGAACGCCTTGCCGTCGCTCGTCCAGTGGAATGAGTCCTCGTCGAGCGGGTTCTCAAGCAGGCTGCGGCGTTTGGAGAGGCAACAGGGTCAGCCGACGCGCGGCGAGGAGGGAGAGCGGCGAGGGTGAGAGAGAGGGACGCACGCGTGCAGCTTGTCGATGAACTCGGAGCGCTTGGCACGCTTGGGCTGCGCTGCCATGCTCGACGACGGGTCCGCCGCCGACATGGCTGGCGTGTGGGCGGTCGAGAGCTGGCGCTCGCCGCCGTCCTCGTCGTCCATCCTTGCCGACAGCCGTGCGGGGCCGGGATCGCCGCTGGGCGAGAGGTGCCGGACGAGGCCTGGCGAGAGGCTCGTGAGTCGAGAGCGGCGGTGCCGGGACGAGAGGGCGGGCGGGCGGGCGGGCGGGCGGGCGGGCGAGATGAGCGGGTGTGGTGATGAGGGCGACGGGTCGCTGGCGGTCGGCGAGCGCGACGAGGTACGCGCCGTGCGCGTGTGCTGGCTGTGCGAGCTGCTGAGCTCGCGGCGGGCGCAGGGCGAGGAGGAGAGGGCCGAGGAGCGGTGCCCGGCCGGGAGAAGAGCGGGAGGCCGGGGTGACGGCGAGCTCTCGTGTGCGTGGTGCGGGGGCGAGCTGTCCGAGGCCTGCCTGGACCGCGACACTCGAGCTGCAGCTCGACGTGATGGAAGGTGGAGCGAGCGAGCTACAGACGCGCGAGGACCGAGCCTGCGCTCGCTCGCCCTGGACCGCAGCTGCGGTCGCCGCTCCGCGCGCAAACGCTCGCGCTCGCTCGTGGCGCCACCGCTTTCTGGTGACCAAGCACTCTCCTCCTCGTGGCGAGCGCAGTCTCACCCGGCTCAGTGAGCCGCTGCCTCACGATGGCGAGCTCCCCTCCAGGAGCGCGCGCGCGAAATCAACCCGTCGTCGTCCTCGGCGAGCGCTTCACGTGCTTTTTCCGCTGGTCCAGGCACCGCCGCTGCTCAATCACGCCGAGACGACTCTAAAATCCTTTGTCCCCCGCTCGCTCAGCGTGCAAACCGCGAGGTGAGCAGCACAAGTGGTCGGCAAGCCGGCGAGGAGGTCCCTGCGCTCGTCTCGGACTTTCCGGCGACGCACAGCTCCTCGTCTCGCTGCTCTCCGTGGTTGTCAGAGCGAGCGGCGCACAGGCTCGGTGCGCAGCTCGATCCCCAGCTTGCTCGGCCGAAAGAGAACTCCACGGTCGCGCAAAGTGCTGAAAGGGTTCGACGGCGACGGAGCCGGGTCGAAGGGGAAGCTGACGAGAGAGGACCCGCTTCCCAGCGCTGCCGAGCGCTCTCAGCAGCAGGAACGTGCAGCGGATGCGATGCTCTCGAGGAAGGGCCGATCGGGCAGGCCCGGGCGCGATAAGTTTGACGTCGAGGAGAGCGCGAGCGACCCGCTCGCCGCTCGTCGAGGTTGACGGGGATACGGTTCTCCCTGCGAGCTCGACTCGAGTGACATGGAAACAGACGTGGATAGATTGCGCACCCCTTTGCGCTACTCGACATCGTCGTTCGCCGCGCTCGAGGCTCGACCGCCCGGCCTCGCTCGCGCAGCCCCCGCTCATCCCCTCTGGCTCCTGCTCGCAAAGCTCGACGGGTTGGCCAAGCCCGTCGTGCCCGGGCCCGTGCCGGTCGAGGGCGAGGTGCCGAACTCGGTCGTGCCGCTGGGCGAGAGCGGCGTGCGGGATGGGGTCGTCGGAGCGGGCGTGGCGGGCATCTGCGCGCGATGAAAAGGCCCGAGGGCAGAGATTCAGCACAAGGTGAGGCGGTACCGAAGACGTCGAGCGAATAGAGAGGGAGAGGGAAGGACGAGCAGGACGCACCGGCTCGGCGGCGAACGCGCTCGGCTGCTGCGCGTAGTGGCTCTGGTACGGCTGGACCTGCGGCGACTGCGCCTGCCCAACGCCCGCATAGTTCATCGCGACGAGCTGCGCGTAGCTGAGCGCGCCCGTGCCCGGCTCCCACGCCTTGTCCTCACCGTCCGGCGGCGGCGGGCTCGCGGTCCGTGCGCGGTGCCGGGTGCGCAGGAGGTAGACACCGAGGAGCGCGGCGAGGAGCAGGGCGACGCCACCGATCGTGCCGCCGGCGATGGCTGTGTGCGTAGAAGGGCGAGTCGAGGGTCAGTCGACGAGCGAGAGAGCGAGGAGAGGAGGGAGAGGGGACGCACCGCCGACGTTGGTCGAGCTACCTTTCGAGGTGGACGTCGCAGAAGGCCTGTAGCGCGGGAGAGGGAGTCAGTGAGAGTCGCAGGAAAAACGTGAGAGCGAGAGAGAAAAGCGCACGGTGTCCATACGTAGCTGTCGTTCAACGACGAGGCGTACGAGATGATGCTCTGCGTGTTCTGGCCTGCGAGCACGGCGGTGACAGTCAGCATCGTTTTCTCGTACTTTCGCCCGCTCGAGAGGGGCTCGCAGCGCACCTTGACCGGTCCCGAGGCACGAGTTGTCCGAGCTGGGCCCGACGATGATGGGCGGGAGCGAGTACTGCGTGACGGCGCCGTTGAGCGTGACCCCTGTATGCACTAGGTGTCAAAGACCGTCTCAAAGTGCTCGAGAGTGCAGAAGAGGGGACGCACAGAACTGGACGACGACCGAGAGGCCGGCAGGAAGGTCGACGAGCCAGCTGAACTCGCCGGCCGTGAGCGACGTGTAGGTGCCGCCGAGCGGGATCTGCTGGATGTAGGTCGATGTGTTGCTGACGTAGACGCCGCACTGCGAGCGCAGGAGGAGGTGTCAGTGAGGGCATGCGCTGGAGGAGGAGGAGAGGAATGTGCGCACCGTCTTGGGGACCGAGGGGCCGGTGAACCTGCAGACGTGGCGCGAGTTTGATCAGCTCTCGCTCTGGGATATGGTGAGAGAGGAAAGAGGACGCACGCAAAGGTGACCCTCTCGCACATGGTAAGCCCGCTGACCGGCGGCCACAGGCGCAAGTCCTGGTTCGCGCCGGTCGTGAGGTTGGCTGTCGGCCTCGGGATGTCGACGCTCGTGCTCGACGCAGTGCTCGAGGCCGCTGCCGAGGTCGACACGACGGTGCCTCCGCCTGTGATGGTGGTGGCGAGCGAGGCGGACGAGCTGTCCGAGGTGGTCGACGTCTGGGCGAGGACGGCAACGAGGCTCGCGAGGGCGAGCGCGAGCTGCACGGCAAGACGCATGCTGAGCGTCGAGTCGAGCAGAGAGAGACGAAAGCGAGCAAGAGAGCGAGCAAGCAGCAGCGGAGCGTTCGCCGCTCGCAGGCCGAGCGACGGACAGGAGACGGGCGAGAGGTCCGCGGCAACTCCGCCAGGGTCTGCACCGCTCGCCGTCGCCGTGTCTGACAGTTTCTGCGGTTGGCCTCGCCGGCTCAGGCGAGCTAGGCGTGCCGCACAGGACGCCCAGGCGGGCGGCGCTGATGAGGAAGAACGGCGGCCGCACAGGTCGGCGGACAGAGCGAGGGCGAGGCGGGCGGCGGGAGCATGGAGCGGCGAAGGGTGTACCAGCTGGTGTGAGACTCAGCCAGTGGCTAAGCGAGAGCGCGAGGAGGAGGGCCGAGCCGGAAGCTGTCGTCGCCTCGGGTGGAGGAGGGAGACGGACTGGCCTCATCCTCGACCCCTCGCTCACTCGACTGGCCAGAGTAACGCTCACCTGCATCTTCAGCAGCTCTAAAGAGCCACTCGAGGTGCGCGTAGCTCTTCCTCAGCTCTCCTCACCTCCCCTCCTCCTCCCTCTCCGAGTTCCTCGCAATGAGCGCTTTCGCCGCCCTGGACCGTCGCGCTGACTTCGTCCGCTGCACACAGATCGACCGACATGAGCGCACAAGAGCCTCCAGCGCCCAAGGTCAAGAAGGGCCTGTGGGAGAGCCTTTCGCCCGAGGACCAGAAGAAGGCGGCCACCGTCTTCCTCGTCTCGGTCGGCGTCACGCTCCTCGTCACCGGTCGCAGCGGCGGCAAGCTCCTCAAGCGCGCCAAGGCCGCCGAGAGCGTCGCGCCCGCCCCGACCACGGCACCTCGATCCGCCGCACCACTTCCTCCCCCTCCTCGCGCACCTCGACCAGCGCCGACGCCCGCTCCCGCACGACCTGCGCCTACCGCCGCTGCCGAGCCGGTTCAGCCGCCCGTCTCGACCAAGCTCCCGTCGCCGCCGCCCATGTCATTCCTCCACCCCAACTCGCTCGCCGCGCCCAAACCCCGCCGGTTCCTCCCCTCGTTCGTCTCGGGCACCCCAACCTCGTCCAGCACCGACACCCCACTCAGCGTCCTCTCGTCGCGCCCCTCGCCCTCGTCCTACTTCCTGCCGAATCCGGCCCTGACGGCCCAGTCGACGGCATTCGCTGCGCAGCTCGACAAGCTCGACAAGCTGCACGAGGACGGCGAGGGCCCGCCGCCGGCCATCGAGGACGGCTTCAACCCGGCCGTGTACGCGGCCAAGGCGTTCGGGATCGCGTCGGCGATCACGCTGAGCGTCTTTGGCGCGGGCATCTGGGGCGTGATGAAGTGGCTCGACGTCGACGATGTGCGTCCTCGGAGCTCTCGTTCTCTCGCTCGGGCGCGACACGAGGGCCCTCACTGAACCTCGTCACCTTTCTGCCCGTCCGCAGCTCGAAGGACTTGCGCTCGCGCTGCAGCACCGCCTGCCGGGCGTCTTTGACGAGCACCGGCCGACGGTCCCGGCCTGGGCGCAGCCGTCGTCGACGTCGCGGACGACGGACGCGCCGAGCGACCCTGCGACCGAGGCCGAGGAGCTGTCGTACTGGGCGTCGGTCAAGGAGACGCTCGACCGCGAGGCTGAGGAGGACCGGGTCGAGCGGCGAGGGGCGTGGGAGCGCATGAGGAAGAGGGCCAGCGCGGTTGAGCAGGAGAGGGTCGTTTAGCAGGGTCCTCTGTCGCACACTTGCATTGCATGAGCTTAGCTGTGAGCCTAACGCACTCGTTCGAGAGGCTGAGGACAGCTTCGTCGTCGTTCGCTCACCGTCGCCGCCGGCTTCCTCCCGCCTCACCTCAACCGCCTCGCGACTGGCTGCCATGGACGAGGTGAGCTTGCAGGTCTCGCTAGTACCCGACGCAAGCCCCGCGCCCGGCTCTCGTCCGCCTCTCCTCGTTCTCGTCGTCGCCCCACCTCGACTCCCCTCGTCACCGCTCAGCGAACACGGCACCGGCGCCTTCTGAACTGACCCAGCGGGCTCGAGGGACCTCTTGCGACGAGCCTGCGCGCCTCCACCAGCCCTCGGCGGCCGTCGTCATCCTCCTCGGCGGTGCCGCCTCCTCATCGCCCTCGCCCAACTCTTACCTCCCTCACGCCCCGCAGGCAGCGCAGGGCAGGGCAGGGCGGCGTCGAAGGGGCGTGCAAGGGCCAAGTCCTAGAAGACCGAGCAACCGCGTCCACGCACGTGCAGGACTCGACGCTGACCCCTCCCCCCTCCTCCTCCCCTCCCCGCCTCGCCCTCCGCTACGTCCTCCACACTCACACAGCTCCGCAAGGTCCCGCCTTTCACCCGCACCGTCGTCCTCGGCGTCCTCGCCACGACCCTCCCCGTCATTCTCCAGCTCGTGTCGCCCTACAGCGTCGCCTTCGTCCCGCACCGCGTCGCGCAGAACTGGGAGCTGCAGCGCCTCGTCCTGCCGTTCTTGTTCGGCGGCGGCGGCATCCAGCTCGTCTTCAGCTTGATCATGCTGTATCGCAGCTTGAAGGAGCTCGAGGAGGGCCACTTTGCGATGCGGCTCGCCGACATGAGTGCGTCCCTCCCTCCTCGCTCTCTCCTTCTCTCGCTCTCGCTCCAAAGCTGACTCTCGTACCTTCAACAGCCTGGGCCTTCATTCTAATCTGCGCTGGCATCATCGTGCGTCGTCCTTCCTCCCTGTCCCTGCGCGAGCGACGCTGACTCGCCCTTCAACTCGTGCGCGCAGGGCCTCAACACGCCGCTGCAGAACCCGTGGCTGTACAGCGCGTTCCAGCTCGCCGTCGTACACCTGTGGGCCCAGGTCAACTCGATGAACCAGTTGCGTCCCCTCTTCTCCTTTGCTGCCCGACGCCGAGCCTAGCACTGACCCTCCCTCTCGGTCGCGCGCAGGGTCAACCTGTACGGCATCCTCACGCTCCCGGCGCCCTACTTCCCCTTTGCGATGCTCGGCATGGACCTCCTCAACGGCGGGCCGAGCGTCGTCCTGCGCTCGTTCACAGGCATGGTCGCCGCGCACGCCTACTACTTCATCGCTGTCGTGCGTCGCCTCTTCGCTCTCCTCGCTCGGCGCATCCTCGCTCGGACCAGCTCTGAACATGTCACTGACTCCCTCCTGCGCTCGCAGATCTACCCGCGCCAGAACAACAACCGCCTCCCGCCGCTCCTCTCGTCGCTCCTCTCCCCGCCCCAATTCCTCATCAACACGCTCGGCAACGGGCCCGCCGTCCCCTCGTCCTTCTCGGGCGCCGCGACGGCGGGAGCCGCAGGCGCCGGCGGCACGGCGAGCTACCGCACCGCGTTCGGGACAGCATTCCGCCCGGCGACGGGCGGGCGCACGCTCGGCGGGACGCCGGGCGCGGGCGCAGCAGCGGCGGCGGGATCGAGGGCGGGGCAGGCGCAAGCGCCGAGCGCGCAGGCGGGCAGGGGCGCACCGGGCGCGAGCGGCGTGAGGGAGGAGAGGACGGCGACGCACCGGTGGGGGAGCGGGCAGCGGTTGGGGACCGACTGAGCGGCGCCACGAGGAAGGGTGCGCCGCGGGTGAGGGTGCGCGAGCTCGGCGAGGTGTGGCAGGAGGAGCGCGAGACGTGCAACGTCGTCGTGTCTGCATGCAGGAGTGCGAGCTTGGGAGGGGTCCGAGAGCGACGCGAGGGAGAGGGCTCTCTGCTCGGGCTCGACGCTCGACGGTTCCGCTGCGTGCACGGCTCTATGTTGCTGCTCGGCATCTACGTCGTCTGGCTGCCCCTCCCTCCTCGCTTGAGCCGCTCCTCTCCTCGAGATGCTCATCTGCTCGCGCCGATCTCTCCTCGCCCTTCGCCGCTCGTCGCCCGCCGTGCCCGCAGGTCGTCCCTCCTCGCTCCGGACCCTCGCTCCTCGACCCACCGCAGCGCCCCTCGCGCCCTTCACGCCTTCTTCCTGCCCATGACGATCCCGACCTCCCACGCCACCTCGACCGTCTCGCCCTCTCCCAGCTCCCGCAGCCCTCCCTCGGCCTCCCTGAGCTCCCTCAAGAACCCGCTCACGACGTCCCGGCCCGGGTGCGCCTCGTCGAACGCGTGCGCGGCGCTCCACGTGCGCAGGTAGCCCTCGAGCTGGGCGGGCGACCACTGGCGCGTGAGGAGGAGCGTGCGGTGCACCTCGAGGCGGGCGAGGCCCGTGGTCGGCGAGGGTGAAGATGTGGGAGAGGGCGAGGGCGAGGGCGCGAGCCAGGTCGTGCTCGAAGAGGAGGAGGGGGAGGGCGGTCCGAGCGAGGCGGCGATCGGCTCGAGGAGCGGCGGGAGGGCGTGCGGCTCGGCGTCGGCGTCGGCGGCGGCTTGTGGGCGCAGGAAGAAGGTACGCGTGAGCGACGCCGGGTCGAACTGCGAGGCTGTCGACGAGGGGATGGGCGACGAGGAGGACGAGGCGGCGGGGAGCGGGAAGGGGACGAGGAGGTCCTCGACGATCGAGCGGCCGGGCTGCTCCCAGTACGGACCTGCGAGAGGGAGAGCGGGAGCAAGGTGAGCGAGGGCGCGCAAGGAGAGAGAGCAGGGGAGGGAGGGAGGAAGGGACGGACCGAGGGTGCCGGCCGAGTAGCGCGGGATCAAGGCCGACAGCTCGGGCTTGCCCGGGAAGAAGAACTCGCCGTAGCCCTGTGTGTGAGAGAGAGGGTCAGCGTGCCGGTCGAGAGGAAGGAAGAGCGAGCGAGAGAGAGGACGAGGACGGACCCAGAAGGCAAAGGCTCCTCCAGGCTTGAGGACGCGCGCGAGCTCTGCATAGGTCGCCGGTGCGTCGAACCAGTGTGCGGCCTGGCCGGCGATGGCGAGGTCGACGCTCTCGTCGGCGACGACGTGTGCGAGGTGGTCCCCTCGGGCGACCTCGAAGCGGATGTCGGCGCTCGGTGGCGGGCCGCCGCGGTCGGCGAGGATGTCGCGGGCTGCGGTGACCATGCCCTGGGAAGGGTCGACGCCGATGATGCGCGAGAAGCGGGGCGAGGACGAGGCCGAGGAGGGGAGGTTGAGCCAGTCGAAGGTGGAGAGGCCGGGGCCGCACCCGAGGTCGACGAGGGTGGGCGGTGCGGTGGGCGTCGCGGTCGGGGGTGTGCGGTCGAGGAAGGCGACGACATGGTCGAGGAGGGCGCGAGGGTACGAGCTGCGAGCGAGCGGGCCGAGTGTGGGGTGAGCGAGGGGACGAGGGGAGGTGAAGGGGGAGAGAGGGAGAGGGGGCGCACGGTCGACAGGCACTGTAGGCTGCTGCGTCGAAGGAGCGCTTTGCGAACGTCGACATGGCGGGCGAACGGTGGAGCGAGAGAGCGACGAGAGCGAGATGATGCCGCGAGACGAGGCGACGAGGCAGCAGCCGCCGTCGTCGACCTCTCGGGCGAAAACTGGCTGGTGCAAGCTACTCGGCAAGTACTCGTGAGCAGGCTGCACCGGACCACGCTGCACCGGGTGCGACGAGCGAGTTGACCGGAGCTGGCTCGCCTTGGTCGCTCCGGCTCGTCTCGCTCGTCCGGCTACCACACCAGCTCGCCAGCCAGCCAGCCAGCCAGCCATGCTCGCCCGCTGTGCACTCGCAGCACCACGCACCCGCCCACCCCACGCCCTCCCTCTGCGACTCGCCCGCCTCGCCTCCTCCTCGTCGCCT
>Ga0308169_10002332_pt1 | contig 19891 bp, 22 predicted proteins | sample PhyBR1_2_FD_202139 | JGI IMG/M metagenome (GOLD analysis project Ga0308169, IMG submission 202139) | Phyllosphere microbial communities from UC Gill Tract Community Farm, Albany, California, United States - DLSLSB.R1 | ecosystem: Host-associated > Plants > Phyllosphere > Unclassified | place...
TGAAACCCTCCAAGCCGAGGAACTCACCTGCTGGTAGTGCCGCCTTCTCTGCAGAATCGCAATTCAAACTCACCTTTCGTACCAGGTTACTCTTCCTGACTTCAGCAGCGTTCTATCTTCTTACTGCCTGATCTGGGTATTGTAAATGTGCGACTGAGTCGGATTGGGACGAGATCATCGACGATTGGCGCGTCCGAAGGAGATCCTCTCTCTCCCTTCAATCATCACGAGTATATCTAGTCAGTACGAGCCCAGGTCTACGAGCTTCAAGGAGGCCAGCAAAGCACTCACCGCACGTCGCAACTGTCTCTTGATTCACCAAACGCTCGCAGGTTCTCGATTCTACAGTATTATCGGTTCCTTCGTTGTCAATACAAGCTCGCAAGTTCGCTAACTGTAAACGACAAGCCAAATGAAAAAGCCATTTGTGTCTACCTCCAAAGGGGTCGACAGTCTGTTCCTGCGCGCTCGCACGTTGAGCTCGTACAGCGATTCGCCGTCGTTCAATCCCCGGGAGGTCGCGAACCTCTGTTCGAATTGAATGCGAAAGTGACACAAGCGACGGATTTGACGGCGAGGAACGAGTGAAAAGTTAAATCCAACCGCACGAGTGCGAGCGGCGAGAAAAGCCTCCTGTCGCGAGTCGAGCCTGCGAAGCGAGCGAGAGACGGTTCTCTTCTGTCGAATCAATCTGCTCGCTCGCCGCTCGCAAGAAAACACTTTCAGTTCGACGACTCAGCTCGATGAAGGACGTCGAAGAGAACTTTTCGCAAAGAAACCGAATTCCTCTCAGTCGAAGATTCGGATGGAAAGCCTCTCTTAACCCACAAAATAATAGTAGCGTTACAGTATCATTGCGTCGAGTCTGTGCAAGCCAGCTACAGAGCGAGACGAACCACAAAGTTCTACGAAGGTGCATTCCGGCCGAGATGACGTCTGCAAAAGCAGTCTCTTTTGAACAAATTGAGATTGAGAGCTCTAGGGAATTCGAGCCATCTTGATTTCTTTCAGTGTTTTGTCGCCTTCCAAACTCGCCCTCGGCCGCCTGACAAGTGGGTGATAGATATATACGCCTACAGCTTCACGGGCAGGTCCCGCTTACAGCCGCTCGCTCAGTTTGACGACTTCTTCAATTTACATCTCACAACGAGCCATTCTACTCCACCACAACACAAGCTAGGTCATTAGAGACTGGAATGGACATTATAGATCTCTCTCCAGAAAGCTCTGTTGCTTCCTTCGAGCTACTGGTTGTCGTAGGTTCACTCCGCTTCTCCCGAAGTCGAATTGAATTGATCTTGGTTTTGAACAGGGATGCGGAGGTGGCCCATTAGAGAACAACCTCAGCTGCTACCTCGTCAAATCAAAGGACAGCCCTTGGTCAAATTGCGCTGCCATCGAAGGTGAGAAACAACGTTCACTTCCTTTCGTCTTGTCTGACCCTCTAACGATCTTGTTTCACAGGAGGGTCGAGCTTGGGTGCTATAGCTACTCTGTTTGAACGAAGTCCAGAATCGTTTAGAGGGTTTGGCGGGTTGGTGACGGACAAAAAGAAAGAGAATGAACGAGTTTTCGAGATCGGAAGCAGTAAATTTGCGGGTCAGGTCTTGGAGATGATCCGGACTTTCACAATCTCCCATTCCCACTTCGATCACATCGCTGGACTCGTACTCTCCTCGGCCGCCTGTACGGCGACAAAGACGGTGTATGGGCTCGAAAGTACACTTGTGAACCTCGAAAAGGTGATGGATTGGCACCTCTGGCCTGATCTAGGGACGGCTGAGGTTGGTCCAGTAGCGGGGAAAGCGTTCAGGTGGAAAGAGTAAGTTATATATTGATTCGACTACTACCTCTCGCGAATAGAAAAATTGACAGTTTTGACGTAGAGTCGCGATAGGACAAGCCTATCAGATCTGCGACTCGCTGACGATTTCTGCTTTACCTCTCTCACACGGCCGTGATCCTCGCCATCCGCTGTCCTACGAATCGACTGCATTCTTTGTTCGCAACTCGGAGTCTTCCCGAGAATTCCTCTTTCTAGGAGACGTCGAGCCAGGTATGTCCCACACCTTTGCCCTTCAATCTATCTAAGTAATTCTGACTCGGATCCGATCGTACAGACTCGATTTCTGCGCGTCCCTTGACTCGCAGGGTCTGGGAAGTTGCCGCGAAGAAAATCGTCAGCGAGCAGCTCTGCGTTGTGTTCCTCGAATGTAGCTATCCCGTAAGCTTTCGAGACTTGCTTTCGGGGATCACGAGAAGAAGCTCATTCTCAGTGGCCTTTCACAGAATTCACAACCAAACAACAAACTCTTCGGTCATCTAAAACCCCTATTTGTTCTCGAGGAGATGCAAGTCTTAGCTGGTTGCGTGAACGAAGAGAGACAAAGAAGGAGCTTAGAGAAATCAACCTCCCCTTTAAATGGCGTGAAAGGTTCATCATTCCTCAATTCTTTTGGATGTTCGATCGAGAGCTGATTCCCGGATCATTGCCAGTCGTTATTCACCACATCAAGGATGACATCTTTACTCCACCGCCAGTTTCGCCTGAACCGCTGAAAGAGAGCAAACCATCGTTATCGGTCGCTGCACTTTCGATGTCTCCACCAATCGCCACTATCCCTCTCAGACGACCATCTCTACAATTACCCTATTCACCATCTCTCTCGTCTCTTCCTCGCTCGTCTCCCGGACTCGACTTTCATCCGCCTGCACCTACGGCTGAAGAAGATGAGTACGACAATGAGATTGAGACGGTAGAAGAGACAGTACACGAAAGGATCGAACGTGAATTGAACGAAGGCGAGGCCGAGGCCAGAACAGGAGTTTGTTTCCTCCTTGCTAAACAAGGCATGAGATTGAGTCCGTTCTCTCGTCTCCTTTTCAAAATTCTGCACCGCTGACAGCTGTTTGATTCCAGTCTTTTGATACCCGTTATCTCCGTATACCTAGCCTTAGACGATACCTCGAATAAACTGTTTTGACCAATCTCGGAACTTCACCGCTCGACAGTTGACGCCGATTTCTTCGAGAGCACGCTGTTTGAGAGCAGATTGAGCTGAATCTTCATGAGAGGGTGCTCGACGGATACTCACATTCGACAAGTGGCAGTCTCGGGGTCTGACTGTATCTCCTGGCTTTGGTCCAGTTGAATCTTGATCGAGCCATTGGATGTCTAGAGGCGGAGAATGAAGGGAAGCGAACAGCGTCGCGATCTCGTACTTCGTCATGGGTTCTTGAGCTGAAAAATGAAGGATCGGAGGTAGACCTTGCCTTTGCGAAAGCACTGCAAAGTTCTGAGGTCAGGTCGAGTTTGAGGCGGCGTGAAAGAGAGAAACAGAAGTGTACCTGCGAGATCGATCAAGACACGCGCGACGTCGGCAGTGTTCGTTGGGTAACGAGTCGCCCAATCGTCCATTTTCGTTGTCTGTTCTCTTTCCACGCTCTCCTTGACGGCAGTGAGAAGCACGTTGATCGCAGACTCTGAATTTTCTGAAGCTGCACCATATCTACGACGATCAAGGTTCAGCCAGTGACATCTAGGAATTACGGACCAAACACTCACAAGACAGGAACCCTCAGGATGGAGACTTTCCCACCAGATTCCGCCTCCTCGAGACAAGCAATTTCGCCGTCACGCTTTGTTTCCCCGTAAAAGTTTGTCGGTGAGGGTAAATCGTCGACGTCGTAACCTCCAGGAGGTGCAAATCCGTTGAAGACGTAATCAGTGGAGATATAGATCAACGAGAAAGCAAGCTGTGAAGCGAGCTTTGCAAGGTTGCTTGTACAGTCCACGTTGAGCTTGCGTGCGCTTTCGGGGAACTGTCACACTCAGTTTGGTTAGAGAGAGGCGAGGAGAGAGAGGAAGAGAAGCGAAGGAAGAGAAGAGAAAGGAGAGAGAAGAGAGGAGAGAGGCAGAAGGAACTCACCTTCTCGCATTGATCCGGTTTCCGCTCGGCCGCACAATGAATGACGACGTCAGGCTTCAGCTCCTCCAAGAGCTGCTTCGTAGCCTGTGGATCATTCAAGTCGAGCTATTGACAATTCAAGGGTAAGATTTCTTTCGAACGATGGAAGCGAACGTCAACTTGCTTTCGAGAGACCATCACCTTTGCGAGTGAAAGCTGTTCCGTGAACTGTATGATATCTAACATAGTCAGCCAGAGGGCAAGGGGACTAGGTAGGAGACTGAAGCATTCTTACTTTCAAATTCAGAGGAACGAGCCATCCCTTCTGCGAGGACAGCTCGACCGAGGAAACCTGTCCTTGCAAAATGGTGTGAGGCATTTCAAGAGCGGTCTAGGGAAGGCTGTAGCGCACCCGAAGCGCCGGTAAGGAGAATCGACAGCATTTGATGCAGATGAGCTGATTACTGAGAGTCAGAGTCGCAACGAAGCTGGTTCTATCGTGCGTAGAAGGTGACTAGATGCTCGATGTACCGCACTGAAGAGCAGACGCGTTAACGGAGTGAACAGGAGAACTAGAAGGCCGTTCGCGAGAAGGATCTTCGAGAATTCGAATTCTCCCTTCTAACTCGCGCTCCATCCCGACTCACCTATCTAGTAAGACCGCAAGCCTTTCAGAAAATGGACGAAGATCCTTACTTCACAGTCAAACGGTGAACCCTCTTTCCTTGCCTCTCTCTTACCCCACACAACTCACCCCTCAGCCTCTCTACAGGGAGGTCGCCAATCAACTTGAAGCTCTACACTTCCTCTCTACTACATATCAAGAAACACCGTCGGATTGGACTTTATCTGAGTTGAAGGGAGCCCTGGGAGCTCTTAGACCGGATCTTGACGAGTTGGAGGAAAGCGTCGCGGCTATCGAAGAGCCAGGAGTCAGTAGACGATTGGGCATCGACGCGAGCGAAGTCAAAAGCAGGAGACAATTCGTCGATAGAGTTACCAGCGAAGTAAAGGTAAGTTTTCTTCGTCCTATTGACTCGGACAAAGTGGTGCTGGACTCACGACTTGCTTCGGTTGAACAGAGAATTCGACAGCGGCTACCGTCCACGAGTCGTTCTCCTTCACCAGTGAGAACGTTCACTCACCGCACATGATTTCTCAATCTAATCTACTTTTCCCGTTCATTCACTCCAGGAGATCTATCGTACTGTGACGAGAAGCGACGTATCGCATCCACTCGAAGATGTAGAACCCAACACAGACTTTGAGACGCAACATCAATCAGTATGTCGAACTCTCTGATTCATAAACGAGTGATTCTGTCTTACCAAACTTTGCGTCTTTTCAAAGCTGCTGCTGCAACAACAAGACTCGACTCTGACAGATATCGCATCTACCGTTGGTCTACTGAGAGAGCAAGCAAAGGTGATAGGACAAGAAGTATCGGAACAGTCGGGCATGCTGAGTGAACTCGATGCGCAAGTTGATTCGACGTCGTCAAGACTCGCGAAAGCTCAAAGGAAGATGGACAAGTTCATGAGAGACAATTCCAGTACGTGCTCAGTCCATTCCTCTCATAGACGGTTCGTCGTCTGAACTTGGCGTCTGATTAACTAGATTCTCCATCGAGCTGGCTGATTCTCGGTCTCATCCTCGTTCTGAGCATTCTCCTGTTCATCATCCTCTTTCTATAATCATGACTTCTCTTCAGATACCTTATCATGCCATACCCTATCGACGTGTAACTGCATTGCGAAACGATACCCACAACAGAATTTAGTCGATTTTTGAAGTTGCGAAACTCAAACGATGGCGACGACGACCCTCAATCCAACTCTACATCCCATTCTGCAACGAATTGATATATCTTCCTTCGATTGTGCTCGTCAACGTCTGGCCTTCCTCCAACTTCAAACATGCTCTTGAGAATCTCCTTTCCTACGAATTCTCCCTCCTTCTCGGCTTCTGCTCCTTCATCTTCAACACAATTGTCCAAGATTGCAGGGTACTCTGGTCGAGGGGGAGGAGGTCCATCCTTCTTGCGTCGTCGGGGTTGAGGTTTCGATGGAGGAGGGAAGAAGGCGGTCAACATGGGCTTGAAGAGACCTTCGATGAGACGAGAGAATATGGGACTCGAGGGTGCGATGGTGAGGGTGCGCATGTAAGGTTGAAGCAGAGGGACGAGGGGAATAGAACGGAAAGACGAGGGTGATGCTGCCGAGACTTTTTCGAGTTCGTCAAGGAAGATTTCCGCAAGATGGTAGGTGAGAGAGTGAGGTGTTTTGGGAGATTCGACGCTGTGAAACATGAAATATGAGCAAGTCACTTTGGACTCATAGCGCCAGCTCTGAACATACTGTAGTGGCCCTCCAGGCGAAGTCAATACTTCGTTGTAGAGTTCGATCGCCCTCAAATCCCAATCCTCCCTTTCGAGAAGCCTGAAACCGACATTGATGAACCTCCTAATCAACATATAGAACTTGTCGATTCTGCACGGGCCGAAACAAGATACAGATCATCGGTTTCGAGAGGGAGAAAGTAAGAAGAAACTCACCTCAATCGATCTAATCCGACCCATTCCCTGCACACAGTTTCCCAGAACCCCTTCAAGAAGCACAATGTCGTCTTTGTTCGCTCTACCCTCCCGTTCTTCTCCGCCTTTTTACTCTTCGGTCTGACTACCAAAGTCAAATCCGCCAAATTCTGTGCCAATGCTTGCTGCACGAGAGGTTTGTCCGACATCCAGAAGCCTGTATGCGATTTTGACTGTACATGTTAGGAACTGACTTCACTGCATAAAGAGGAGAGGGATAACTGACAGTAGTAGATTCCTTTCCAGAGTTTAGCGATTTCTAACGCCTCGAATCTCGAATCAGGTTCCCAATCTTTGTCCCAGTCCAGATCTCCTAACTCTAGCTGTTCTCCTTCTTCCCCTTCTTTCAGTGGAAGCTTTCCAGCAGACAGGAATTTTGTGAGAGAAGCGACTGCTTTATCTCTGATCGGTTTCTCGCCTAACATGAGAGAGAATTAGTACTACATCTTTGAGAAGAGAATGTGCAATACATACTAGAAGCTAGGAATTTCCCGAGAGGAGGAACGCCGCCAGAGGTTGAAGTTGATGAAGAAGAAGTTTGAGTTCGTCTCACTCTCTTTGAAGGAGGCTGAACTTCGCTTGCGCCCTCAGGTGCTGTTCTTGTAGGCATCGTAGGATGTTAAAGGTTTTCGTGTGAGTGGAAAGACGAGGCCAGAGGAGAAGGGCAACTTTTTTTTTTTTCCGCTTCAACTCTCGACTCTGGAGTTACCGTCGTCGACGGAGCGTGAATCAATACAAGCTATCGTAGTCTATCAGAGTCAATCCTCATTCAATGCGAAGAACAGGTTCGTAGAAAAACCGAATTCTCTGAATCATTTCGCAACTCCAGAGTTGAACAGAAAGGTTCGATAGAGAGGACAAGGGGTGGGTATCATTTTGCGAACGAATCGTGCAGTACTACTAGAGAGGGCAAAGTAACGAGGGAAGTAGAATCAACAAAGGGGGAAGTGGAAACCAGTTGGGAGAGTCAGAGGAAGGGATCAATTCGAGTCGCTGCACTCGAAACGCGGGCGGGGGGGAGATAACCTGGTTCAAGACCGTTGCGCCACGCTTCCGACTCGTACATCATCGAACTGTTCCGATCCTACATAACCTCCACGCATTGAGCTTTTGACATTTTGGATGAATCGATCGCGATTCGCTCGAAGGTCGTTCGCAGCGTCTGTGAGGCGTGAAGAACCGGATAGGTCAGCTCAGGAGGGACGAGATAGAAAGGCTTTGGAGAGTGAGGAAGTCTAGAGTATGGATTCGTCGAAGGGGAGAAGAAACCGTTCTCATTTCCCTTGGTTGGTACGGCGACGTCTCGAGACGGGTTGGAGGACCTACGTGTCCTCGTCGCGAAGACACAAAACCATCGCGTTGAGATGCACGCAAAGCGAAAGCTTACCTTTGTTCAAAGGATCATCTGCGTTGGGTTCGAGGAAGAGATACTGGATTCCGACCATGACTGCGTTGAGGTTGAGAACGGGCTTCCAGTCCTCGCGAAGAATGTTGAGACAGACATTGCCAGCTAGATCGAGATTAGGGTGGTAGATCTGAAGGATTTCACCGCAGAACAGCGAGTGGAAGAGGAAGAAAGGGCAGAACGGGGAGTCAAGCGATGTCAGTCATGCACTCGTCAAGAGAAGTCACAAATTCGGGTGAGAAGAACGAGATGAGCTAGTGAGGAACACGAGGAGACGAAACTCACCTTTGGTACACACTTGACTTTCGGAGCGTCGTGAGGATAGTTGTTGTTGATCGCGAAAGTGAATTTGAAAGATCCTCCCTTGTACATACCTACTCTCCCTATGCGTCAGCGGAGCGACAAAGACACAGGAGGAGGGGAGGACGCGATCGATTACCTTCATCGGGAGTAATGGTAAGTTCAAAGTTGAGCAAATCTTCGGGGTTTGGGAAGTTGGTCTTCATCGTCGATGGGAGGTCGAGTTCAGTGAGATCTGTTCGTGTCGGAAGAGTGAGTCAATAAAGCGATCTTGCGAACGAATTTTAGATAATTTCGGATTGATCCGACATTTGTCACTCCCTCGAAACGCTTCTTCTTCGCTTTCCGGTATCCGTCTTGAGAGCGATAGACACGACCACGTTGCCGTATCCCTGTCGTCCTCTCCAGTGCATGGGCTCAGATGTCGATAAATTGCGATCAAGTCGACCTTGAACTGAGTGACCCGGTTGTCGATCAAGATCCGTTCTCATGATCGCAGTGTTCGTATACTCCCTCTTCGCCCAAGTAGCCTGCCAATGGAGAGGAAGCTTACCTTTCTGAACCCTGATCAAAGCGGCTGAAGTTTTGGGTTTCTTCTTAGCTGCCGCATCCTCGTTCTTCTTCAATGACCAAATCTATGACAAGCGACGTGTACCAGAGACGAGATCGCGAGGTTAGGTTAGAAGTTGATTGAAAGAGGAGGAAGGGAAGGGAAGGGAAGGCAAGTGGAGGGAGAAGATTAGCTTCCACTTATGTTGGATACAGGAAGAGCGCAGAGTAATTTGAGCTCACTTTCATCATCTTGGGCGGGATTCGTGATCTTGTAAAGTCGTGATTGAGAGGCAAGAGAGTGCAACTAGCTTCGTATCGTATCTCCTCTCTCTTCCTCTCTCTCTCCTCCTCTTTAACGCGATAGGTACTTGAAGACAGATGAGGGTAGTAAGGAGCTCCATCCCTCCAGCAGTCCACGTCTTCCGATCAATACCTAGAACGGTTCCTCCACTTTCTTCCTTATCTCTCCCGAAAGTCAACTACTCGACCCGCACGGCTGTGAGTCTTCTATACTTAGATCTGATCTGATATTGCATGGGACTCATACTGTCAAGAGGTTCAGGCTCAGCGAAAGATCTCGCAAATCGACCTTCAACAACCTTTCGTCTCTCCCAATCTCATCGACTCCTTCGGAAGGCAACACGATTACTTGCGGATAAGCCTGACGGAGAAGTGCAACCTGCGATGTACGTCTTGCTTGCCTTGATCAGCGATAAAATCCTCGCAACTAAACCTTTCGGAATCTTTTAGGTACTTATTGCATGCCCTCGACGGGAGTTCCTCTCCTTCCAAAGGACGACTTGCTCACAACCGACGAGATTGAAAGAGTCGCAAAGCTCTTCATATCGAATGGCGTCAAGAAGATACGACTTACAGGAGGAGAACCAACAGTTCGCAAAGATTTGATCGACGTTGTTTGTAAGTACTCGTACCTACACTGTTCACTCGCGATGATCCTGTAGCTCAATATGCTTCAATTACTACAGCCCGAATATCAGCCTTGAAACCGAAAGTAGAGTCTCTCGGGATGACCTCGAACGGCGTGACCTTGCGAAGACATCTTCCCTCTCTCGTCAAAGCCGGCCTGACGCACCTCAACCTCTCTCTCGATACTCTGGATGAATTCAAATACGAGCTCATGACCCGTCGAAGGGGGTTCCACAAGGTCATGGAAAGTCTCGAAGTAGCGAAAGAACTGAGAAAAGATGGATTGAGAGTCAAGATTAACGTCGTCGTGATCAAAGGCTTGAACGATATGGAGGTCTCTGACTTTGTCGAAATGACCAAAGACGAAGACATCACCGTTCGTTTCATCGAGTACATGCCGTTCGAAGGTGAGCAAAACCCTATCTTTCGCTCTGACACGAGTTCTGCTGATGTGTTGCTGTCGTCGCAGACAATCGATGGTCAACCACAAAACTCGTTCCCTCGTCGACGCTTCTCTCGCAAATCCAAGCCCATTACGACTCGTCTCGATCGATCGACAAACTTTGCGATTCACCTTCCGACACGACTCGAGCTTATCGGGTCAATGGTTATCGTGGTTCATTTGGATTCATCAGCAGCATGACGGATCATTTTTGTGGATCCTGCTCGAGACTGCGAGTTGGTGCTGATGGAGGAGTCAAGGTTCGCTTTCTACCTCGATTTGTGTTTTTGCAGCTTTGACTCATTCCTCCACTGTCTCTTACAGGTTTGTCTCTTCGGTCCTCCAGCACTCGCTCTCCGACCCCTACTTCGCTCGTTACCTTCTACTCTGCAAAATGACACGACCATCTCGCAAAAGATTGGAGAGATTGTCTGGAAGAAGAAATTCGCTCATGACGGGTTAGGAGGTGCGTTAGGAATTCAAGAGAAGGGAAAAATGGGGAGTATGGTCGGAATTGGAGGCTGATAAGATACGCCCTTCTGCTGGTATCCGAGGCGCAACAGGTACGTCAATCCCCCTGAATCGTGTTCGAAGATCCGAGGAAGCTCAATCGAGGGCTCTGCTGGGTACAGTACCTCGATACTTACCGACACGAAAGCCCACGAGACACCGATCTTCTATACTCGGTACACTCTCGGCCTCGCCCCTTTCACCCCCTTCTTCGTTCAGCTCTCTCCGACTATTCTCAACAACACCTCGCTTACAAAAACCGAACAAACTATCAGCTCAGTCGCCTACACTGTCTCATATCGATCCAAAAACTGGGAAAGCCTCAATGGTCGACGTAGGTGGAAAGGCTGTCACAGTTCGAACCGCAACAGCGAAAGGGAAGATTTACCTCAATCGGACAGCTTTCTCCATGATCGATCTCGGCAACTCCTCGTCTTCATCCACCATGGAGTCCAAGAAGGGAGACGTCATGTCGATAGCGCAAATTGCGGGAATTCTGGGATCCAAGCAGACCAGCTCCCTCATCCCCCTCTGTCACCCTCTATCGCTCTCACACATCTCCGTCACTCTCGTACCTTCCCAAGTCGACTCGTCAATCGAGATCACCTGCACCGCAAAATGTCGAGGTACAACGGGTGTCGAGATGGAGGCTTTGATGGGTGTCTCCGTCGCTGGATTGACAGTTTGGGACATGTGCAAAGCGGTGGCAGGGGAGGAAATGAGTCTCGGTGATATCAGGGTTGTCGAGAAAAGCGGAGGAAGAAGCGGTGACTGGAAGAGGGGGGAGTAGCGTTCGTACGATGTTGAATTAATCTTTGATTCAGCTAGTCTGCCGCTTGCGGAAATGCTCGAGCTATGCGCGATAACGATGAACAGAGAGAGACAGAGAGAGACAGAGAGAGAGAGAGAGAGAGAGAGAGAGAGAGATGTGAGCTCCTCAATTTCCAAGACCGTTTTGCAACAAACTCGACTTTGATTCGCTCTTTGAGCCAGGTTCACGAGGCCGTGACTGTTGGAATGCATTCATGGCGACTCGTCTAACTACGTATTGTGAGCGTTGTCCTATCGTTCACCCTTCGGCAACCACTTTTCTCTCGGTAAAGTATCGCCTCGACCTTTCATCTCCTGGTCTAGTCATTCTCCCGTCATCGATACGCTCATCTAGTACGGCTCCTCCCCCTCCAGTCCAAATAGCTCTCGAGTAGCCGTGGCTGACTACTTGCGGAACATCGGAAGGTTTGTCGGATTCGATAGCGGTTCAGCGTCGTCCTCCTGCTCGGCGGCCGAGTCTTACTGTGTTCTCCAAGAAGACGGAGAGCCGTGGATGGGCTTTAGCTGAAGAAAGGTGGAAGAGCCCGTGGTTGAGAGTAGGAAACCTCCTGCGCCAAAGGTGAACATGACAATTCGTTCCCTGGTGGTCCGTCTCGTGTCAGCTCAGCGAATAAAAGTCCCCCCCACAAACAGAACAGATGAAGATGCTTACGAAGATCCGCTGATCTAACATTTCGAAAACTGGTCGCTTTCGAATTCCCCTCATCGTTCATGATGGTACAATTCCCACTCTCGGAACCGCCTGATCCCACGGCCCTCTAATCTTGTCCTTGTATCTGATCATCAACCACCCTCTGACCAAAGGTGCAACAACACTCGATCCGAACAGTAACGCAGCAGCGATCAACATACTCCCCGTTCCCAAACTTCGCAAACTGACGAGTGCCGTAGTGACGAGCAGCCATGTGAGGATCAGAGTAGGCTTCAAGGTGAGGGAAGATCGAAGAAGTGGGAATGGTCCGAAGAATAAGGTCGAAAAGAGGAGGAGGGAGAAGACTGAGGTGTTTGAAGTGAGTCGAGAGGCGAGAACAGTGCTTCCCGATAACGCGGCCGTCAGAGATATTGTCGAAGGGAGAGGAGCTCGGCGAGCCATAGGTGGAGAGGTCGAGGGTGGTAAAGGGGAAGGAGTGTCGAAAGGAGAAATGTAGCGGAGGAAAGGGAGGGTGGTCAGAAGAGGTCTGGATTGTAAGGAGCTTTTTGTAGGGATGGAGCGATAGTCGCCGAAGAGTAGGTTGATAGCGAATAGAGTTCCGCTCAACGCCCAAATCGAATCAGACGTGGTCGATTTCGTCAAGGTCTTGAGGGCCGGGGACAGGAGATACAACGCGAACAGAGGTATCAACGGTGCTGCGATGCCTGCACCATCCTTCGAAGCAGTGAGGGAAGGAGTCGATTCTCCGATGAGGAATGACCAAATTCGAAAGGTGATGCCGAGTAAGACTGAGAGTATGAGGAGGGTCGTGGGATGAAGGGCATCTTGGGATAGGCGAACGAATATCGATATGAAGATGAAGGTGCAGGCGAGATGTTGTGTTATTGGGAGAGTTTGACGAAGGAGGAGAGGGAGAGAAGCGGGATGGACGTTGACTAGCGAACGATATGTCACTTTTGAGTCAGTCTCTCACTTTTCGCAGCTCAATAGGTCGATATCCTGACTTACCATTGCGTTGGAGATCAGAAAGGAAAGAGGAATCAACCCAATTGTCGGGATAAGGTTGTCGAAGGTAGAGTATTTTGCGATATGGCGGCAAGAGCTCTTGACCTCCTGTTGTAATTCACCTCTGTCAGCTACCTTCAGGGTGTTCTGTCACAAGCGGTAGTGCTTACCCATTCCTCCTTCCTTCAGAGAATCCCCACCCTCTTCGAATTTCCCAAGTATAACGTTCGATTCGAGCGAGGTGATGATCTTGACCAAGCTTCAGAGTGTGGTGATCTATATAAGTTGCATCTGAAGCAGTCTTGATAGCCAGAGCGGATCGAAAGGTGAATAGTTAGGAACCAAAATCGCGAAGTCGATTTCGTCGTTCCCCCATCACACCTCATCTTCACTTTGAACCAAGAACTACACGCCAGATCGTTTGATAACAGCTCAGCAACAGACCGATATAGGGAAGGCTTTACAGTGTTACACGTCTCGCTCAATCTCGTCGCATGAGTTCAACACCACAGATCACGTTCAATGGGACTGATACGAACCCAGAACAAGCTCCATCATTCGCAGTAGAGGTTCCTGTAAGCTCACTCTTCCACTTGATTCCCTGCAAGCGAACGAGCGAGCGGAGATGCTGACATTATCCCTTGATCTCGTTTACCATCCCTCTCGACCCTCCCTCAATCGCTTCCCTGAGCCAGCCTGCGAATCTCATTCATGCAGAAATCCTTGCAGTCACGTCGGCGATGCGAAAGAATCAACGATGGGCTTCAACTTCTTACGCTGCTCGATCTTACACCAACGCTGCCGGCCATCTTGGAATGGGAGGAGTAGCAGGAGGTTCTCGTATACGCTCGAGAGAGAACGAGGAAGGGAGAGGGAGGGCCCATACTGCCACCACCTTGATGAGCGGATTCATGGAATTGAAAATGAGGTTGAGGGATCTCGAAGGTAAGTTTCGCCCTTTTCTCTCTATTACATCGTCCAGGACCACAGATTGCTGATATCGTCAAGAGATATAGATCCTTCTGAACTCGACGCTGTCGCTCTCCTTCACCCTTTCCTCGAAGTCATCCGATCTCCCGAAACCTCTGGACCTATTACCGCAACTGCTCTTTCCTCAATCGACAAATTCCTCACCTACTCGATACTATCGCATTCGTCACCAAATCTACCTCTCGCTATGGCCCAGCTGTCGACCGCCGGAACTCACTGCAAATTCGAAGCGAGCGATTCAGTATCGGACGAAGTTGTCCTCCTCAAAATTCTCGACGTGTTGCGGAATTGCTTGACTGGACGACTAGCGAGCGTCCTCAGTGATGAGAGCGTATGTGAGATGATGGAGACTGGGCTCAGCATGTGCTGTCAGATGAGGTTGAGCGGTACGTCAAAAACAGGTTCTTCCTCCTAACCGTTATTGCGCGCTCATAGCCGAATCTTCTTGTCGCAGAGATGCTCCGAAGATCAGCGGAACGAACAATGCAAGCGATGGTAGCTGCTTGCTTCTCTAGACTCCGACACCTCAACCCCGACACCTCTGAAGGCTTCACAATTCTCGACTTGTCCTCCTCCGTTTCGCTCTCCGAGCAGGAGGCGGACGCTGCCCAAGGCGGACTGAGAATGACTGCACCGGATCCTCGTAGCGGTCACATTCCAGCGGCAGGAACTGAACAGGAAAAAGAGGCTCCTACATTGAGTTCAGAAATTCTAGACGATGGAGTTGTCGAGAGACTGGAGCAGGAAGCTGAAAAGATCTCCCCGACTGGTATATCTCCACTTCTCCCTCTCTTCATTGCGAACCAGAATCCTGACATTCATCGGCTTTGAACAGAGGATTTCGACATCGATATCATTCCTTTCGGACTCGCATCGATACAAGAACTTCTCCGAGTACTCATCTCCCTCCTAAATCCTCATGATCAGCAACACACCGATTCGATGCGACTCATGGCTCTCGGTCTTCTCAACATCGCTTTCGAGGTTGGAGGGAAAAGCATGGGTGATTTCCCAGCTCTTCGACTGATGGTGGCCGACCATCTCTGCAAACACTTGTTTCAAGTGAGTTGTACCATCCTATACTGCGCTCTTTGGCCTCGAGCGTTTTATTGACTCGTGTGCGAGTTCTCAGCTCGCAAGATCCGATCATCCTCAACTTCTCTCGGTCTCCCTTCGTGTAATTACAAACATCTTCGACACTATGCGACCACACCTCAAGTTGCAACAAGAATTGTTCCTTTCCTTCCTCCTCGATCGCCTCATCCTCCCGCCTTCTGTCGCTCCCGGTACTCGGAAAGCAGACGTCGAGATCGCTCTCGATCGATCAACATGGCTCAAAGACGAAGAGGAAGATCGTCGACCACTCTCGGCATCTACTTCGGGTCGAGAGAGGGAAAGGGAACGAGACAAGGGACCGAGTGCGGAAACGAGGGAATTGATGCTCGAAATTATCAGTCACTTTGCGAGGGGAAAGCACTCGATGGTCGATCTCTGGGTCAACTACGACTGTAATGTCGAGGGAGAGGACTTGTTCGAACGATTGATCAAGTTTCTGAGTCGAGTGAGTCTACCGTATTCCCCTCGTCACAACCCGCATACTGAAGTTTCCTTTTCGCGATAGGGCGTGTATCCTTCGAATAACTCTGTATCTTATCAACAAGACTCTTTCCAATTCCTGTGCCTTGAAGCTCTCCTTGAATTGATCGGTCAAATGGCTGCAAGAATCGACGAGGTTCGTGTCGAAATTTCCTGTTCTTTGGTCGGAATCAGAGCCGCTGAACCATTACGTTTCGATCCGTCTACAGCCCGCTGATCCGAACTTGTCCCCGACACTAGGAGAAGATGTGTCTCGTTCGAAAGCGAACAAGCAAGTTCTCCTTGAGGGTGCTGCCGCATTCAATACGAAGCCCAAAGTCGGAATAAAGTACCTCGAAGAACACGGAGTCATCACAAAAGAACCAGCAAGTCTCGCAAACTTCTTGAAAACGACCCCGAAACTCGACAAGAAATTGTTGGGAGATTTCATTACGAGACCTGATCAGCTGGAGGTGTTGAAATCGTTCATGCAGTCGATGGACTTCAGCGGCGTGAGTCATACAATCTCGATTCGCGCGTTTCGATTCGGTTGAGCTGACGAGGCTTGAACAATAGAAAATCATTTGCGATGCCATGCGAGAACTGCTCGAAGCCTTCCGACTACCAGGAGAATCGCAACAAATCAACCGAATTACTGAGACGTTTGCCGAAGTCTACTTTGCGACCAACCCTGGTAAGCTCGCCCGAGACGGTCGTTGTTCGGAGAATAGGATCTAAGTGTTTGCGTCTTACAGCTGAAATCAACTCGCAAGATGCTACCTATGTTCTGTCTTACTCTGTCATCATGCTCAACACCGATCTTCACAACCCTCAAGTCCGGAAACGAATGGATCTTCACGCTTACTCTCGCAATCTGCGAGGAGTCAACGAGAACAAAGACTTTGATCCCGAATATCTCGTGAGCAGCTTTCTCTCTGCTGTTTCTTCCCCTTCTTCCCCGCTCTATCTGACTCAAGATGTACTCGCGACACAGCGAGCGATCTACGAATCGATCAGGAAACGTGAGATCGTTCTACCGGAGGAACACCAAAATTCAGTAGGATTCGAATACGGTTGGAAAGAATTGCTGAGGAGAACCCGTCGAACTGGTAAGTGAACTTCTTGTCTCCTCCTTTGCGCTTTGCTGATGTTCCTCCTTCGCTAGGTCTCTATTCCCACAACCCGACAAACGTTTTCGATCGAGGAATGTTTGCCGTTTGCTGGAAACCCCTTGTTTCGGCCCTGTCGTATGCCTTCTCCAACTTCTCCGACGACTACATGGTACAACGGGCGATAGGAGGACTGAACCATTGCGCTGCGCTCGCCGCTCGTTTCGAAATGTCGGAAGTGTTTGATTTCTTAATCCTCTCCCTCGCTCGAGTGACCGGACTCACATCTACCACAACCGCTTCACCGAACGATGTCGGCAACTTCCCTGTGGTCGATGTAGAAGGTCACAAACTTACCGTCAGTCCTCTAGCTGTTCGATTCGGCATGAATGTCAAAGCCCAACTCGCTGCTGTCGTCCTCTTCTCCATCGCAAACAACAATGGCGCCTTCATCAGAGCCGGCTGGACTCCAATCTTCGAAATCTATCAGACCCTTTTCGTTCACTCTCTTCTCCCACCTTCGCTCACGATGATGGAGGATTTCCTCTCCGGCGCATCTGCGATCCCCCTCAAGCCGAAATCAGTACCCGCTCCACGCGAAGACCGACGGGGAGACGGAGGACTCCTTTCGACGCTCTCGTCTTACCTTCTCTCGCCGTATGGATCGAACGGCGACGCTGGACCAACCGATTTCACGGATGACGATATCGAAACGACCCTCTCAGCAGTCGACACTGTAGCTTCATGTCGTGTCGAGGAGCTGTACTCTCAGATCTTGTGAGTGATCACAGACTAAGTGAACCTGCGGCTTCGAAGCTGACGTTCTATGTTGTACGCAGTGACTTGAAAGGTTCTGCTCTCGTCGCACCATTGCAAGCACTTATCGAACTCGATCAACGTATAACCGTCGAACGCCTTCGAACACGCGCTAGCGCAGGATCAGCTCCAAACTCGCCTCAGATTAGTATCAACTCCTCTCGTGATCAACTTCCTTACGATCCTTGTGCCGTCTTGCTCCTCGAAGTCGTAACAAGCATCGTCAGTCGATCTCAAGACGCTTTGAGCGAAATTTGGTACGTCTTTCATTCTCATTCCCACCGAGCCACCGTCGCTGACAAGGATCTTGATAGGCCGACCACGTTCGACTTCCTCTCCCGACTCCTTGCTTCCGCCAATTCTTTCAGCAGCCTCTTCAACGAGCGCGTCGTCGCTTCTCTCCTTCGTCTCCTGACCGAAGTCATCAAAGTCGACGAACTCCGAGATTCGACCTTCCTCGCCCTCGATACCCTTCGATCTCTCTCTCCTTCCGTCCTCTCAACGGTAGCCGAGCCCTTGATGGCTGGTTTATCGAGACTTTTCGTCGAAAACTCGAATCGAATTCAGTCAGCTTGTCAAACTTCTCTCTACGCCGCAAGTATCGGTGCTGATCGTGTCGACCCGAACAGGTCCCCTACCGAATGGAACCTCGTGTTCGCTCTCTTTTCGGTCACCGCTCAACAAGACTCTGCCGCAAAGATTTCCATGGAACTCCTCAAACAACTCGCTGCCGGTCAGCTCGGCGCCGGACTCCAAGCTGAGAACTACGCTTCTTTCCTCCAAGTGCTCGGTACCTTTGCTAGTGCAGCACCGTCAGCTTCGAAACAGCAACCCGAACGAGCAAAGTAGGTTGGCTTTTCTCAAACACTCCCAATAGCTGCACTGAGCTATATTTACTGGTGTTGTTGCGTACAGTGACGAGACAGCTCTACATCGAGGTCTCCAAATTGTTGACGTTCTACGAGATGTCCAATCCTCAATTCCTCGTCTCATCTCCTCTTCGACCCTCTCTCCCTCTCGAGGCAAGTTTAGCTCTCTCCCTCTCTCTATATCCCCATCGAATCGTATTGACGCTGTGTTTCGTATCTGACTCAGCTTGGGAAGCTGCATGGATCCCTCTGCTGTCGGCCTACGCTCAACTCTGCCTCGCTCCAGCTCGCGAACTCCGACAAAACGCAATCAGCAGTCTACAACGAACTCTCCTCGCTCCCGAAATCCTACAAAACGACGATGTCGATCTCACCATCATCTTCACTCGCATCTTCTTCCCCTTGCTCGAAGAACTCCTCAAACCTACCATCTTTCGAAGAGATCCTGAAGGAATGGGCGAAACTCGACTGAGAGCTTCAGCCTTACTCTGCAAAATCTTCCTACAATACCTCGCTCAACTACAAGAGAGGAAAGGTATGAAGAATATGACGGAATTGTGGTTGAAGATTCTTGGTTATCAAGATCGATTCATGCACAGTGGACGAAGAGATCAAATGGTACGTTTTCCTCCCTTCGGAGAGACTGTAGGTGTCGCTAACATTCGTCCGCTACTCTCGTGCAGTTTGAAGCGGTACCTGAGCTCCTCAAGAACGTCTTACTAGTCATGAACGCATCAGGATTCCTCCTTCCTCCTCACGACGAGCAAAGAACCGAAGAACAAGCTGCACTATGGAATGCAACATTCGAACGAATTCACCCTTTCTTACCCGACCTGCAGAGTAAGTTTTGCTTCGTCACGAAAAGTATTTTTGACGAGCTGACTTTCTTTGTGCGGTTCCACAGACGAACTTTTCCCTCCACCACGAATTCCCGTTCCTTTCTCTGCCGACCCTCAGACACAGGTATCACAACCGCTCTCCGAAGCTACTGAAGCGCAAACACTGTCGTCAGCCGATACTGCGACTGGCCACGAGCCACCTCAAGACAGATCGAACGAGGTCGTTCTCGATCATAGAACAATGCTGTAGGATACCCCCCTTCTTATTTCTTGTATGAACTTGCACGCAGTATCGTTTTCGTTGTTTCACGAGAACCGGGAGGAGGACAAGAGAGGTCTCGAAGGAGAGTCGCTTTTCTGAAGGGCCGTTCTCATCGTTTGACTTCACAAGCTTCGTCGTCTCATCGTGCTTTGGACCCTGTTCTACATAAGGCTAGATACCTTGAAGTCGACTCACTAGAGTCGACTCCGAGGACTTTTTCGGACTTTGTTCTGCTTGAGGTTTCGTCATTCCTGGTTCTTCTCTGCTCACTACGGATAGCTGTATAGACAGTCTGCTGACTAGCAA
>Ga0308169_10002335_pt1 | contig 19872 bp, 35 predicted proteins | sample PhyBR1_2_FD_202139 | JGI IMG/M metagenome (GOLD analysis project Ga0308169, IMG submission 202139) | Phyllosphere microbial communities from UC Gill Tract Community Farm, Albany, California, United States - DLSLSB.R1 | ecosystem: Host-associated > Plants > Phyllosphere > Unclassified | place...
CGGCCCACGTGTACGGCGACGTGGTCGGCGTGGGAGCCGTGATGTCCTTGGGTGGTGGGGGAGGGGGTCGGTCGTATGGGACACTGTCCAGCCCCTCGCCGTCGTGATCGGCCCTCGTGACACATTCTGATGACAGGAGGGGCACGGTGTCGGGAGCATGTCGATGCGGTGGCGCTGGGGCCAAAGGCGACGCCCCTCGAAGGTGCGACGTGATGAACTTGGGGAGACAGAACAGACCGTTGATAGCGCCCGCAGCTTCGTTGACAGTGGACTGTTGCGGCGCAAAGGAGGGCAGATTTGGATGGGGTGGTCCGACATGAGGCGCTGATAGCCGCCAGACAGGCACAAACCCGTAGCTAGAGTCAGAGGTAGGCTCAAACGGAGTACTCACTAGATGTGGAAGAAGACAGTCTCTTGCTCGAGCACCTTCCGATGGACCAGGAATCTCTTTCCATCTGTGGTCTCCAACTCGATGTCACCGACTCGGCCGTGCAGTGGCGGCGCGACATGGTAGTCGACTTCGCGGTGAGGTAGGGCAGTGTAAGCAGGGGCTGGAGAGGAAGGCACGGGTGGTGGTGACCGCAGCAGGTGAGCCAGGTCTGACACGTCGCCGGGAGGAAGGGTCGGTCCATGTGTCGTGGCCGTCATAGGCGGCTTGTCCGAGTCGTGGTGGTGCATCTGTCGGGCTGGGCGAGGTCGCGCTGTCGTGATGAACCCGGTTCAGGCTCAAGCTGCGGGTCGTGTGCGCGTATCAACTGGAAGGGGGCCGAAACTGGGTCGATGCTTTGTATCGCACATGCCTCCCACCAAGTCATCAAAGGTGGTGCGTATTACAGTAGATCATGGAGCCGAGCAGGACGGATGGGCACGACAAAGGATGGGATGGTACATATCTCTTTTGTGTGATGTCTCGCAGTGAAGGGAACAGGTTGCAGGGAGGGTCAAGCGAGGGGGCCGAACGGCCAGATGGGCCAAGAGGGGCATTGTCCGACAAAGGATACGGAGGGGTTGGCTATCCCAGGCGGTGGTCCCGTCGGCCAAGGAACTCGCTCGAGAGTGATACCCATTGAGAACGACCCTCGAAGATCAGAGGTAGGTCAAGGATACGATCGATGGTGAAAGGCGAAAGGACAGCACTGTGATCAGCCGGCACAGGGCGACATTCCCGACGACTGCTCGTGCTTCAAGCATTCTCCAGCTGACCCAGATCGGACATGCAGGCAGTCGCGGCATGCACTCAGTCCCGCTCGTCTCAATAGGCGCTGCCGTGATCGTTCGCATGCATGCTTGACCCATCGTGGCGTGGTGCCTCCCCTTCGGCCGGCGCTTGGGGGCAAGTTCCATCCCGGTAACTGAGCAATTACCCGGTCCGGGGCGCCAGTGTTATGCCCTCACACTCTCATCCCTTCGCCCTTCCCCGTTCCCCTCCTTGTCCATCCCCATCCTTGTCTCGTAGCGCCCATTTGGAGCCAGTGGTGTTGTATGTGTAGCCGGCTCGCTCATGCCATCGGCGACCGACATCTTTGCTCCTCTCACTCCAACGACGACCTTGCCCCGACAGCATGACCCACACGTCACCACTCTGGCAGCCAGCTGCCCCCGAGTCATCCCAGACCTCCCTCTTCCGCGACTACGTCAACTCGACATTCGGTCTGTCCCTGTGCTCTTACCAAGATCTGTACCAGTGGTCCATTGAGCATCGGTCAGACTTCTGGAATGCCGTATGGGAATACGAAGACGTGATCGGCTCGAAACAGACCGGTCCCGTCGTCGACGAGTCGGCAACACCTCGAGACAACCCGGAGTGGTTCGCTGGGGCAAGGCTCAACTGGGCCGAGAATCAACTTCGACACGCCCAGACCCACCCCGATGACATCGCTATCATACAGACCAGCGAGCCGTGCTCGGCATGGTCCCCGGAGCCGAAGAAGGTGACCCAGAGGGAGCTGCTGCAACTGGTCGGAAGCGTCCAGCGCAGCCTGGACAAGGCCGGTGTGGGCAGAGGTGACAGGGTCGCTTGGTATGGCGGCAACTGCTTGGAGGCTGTGGTGGTGCTGCTGGCGACGAGCACTGTCGGTGGGGTGTTTAGCAGCGCTGCGGCAGACTTTGGAGTGGACGGTGTTGTCGAGAGGTTGGAACAGGTGAGCATCACCAAGGTCGCATCGACTGAGCCCATAGCTCATCACCAGATCCGTCCAAAGCTGCTTTTCGTCACCAACGCCGTCGTGTACGCAGGGACAGCACGCCCCCTCCTTCCTCTGCTACCGAAGCTGCTCGCCTCACTGTCGTTTCCTCCCACCCAGACAGTGATCGTTCCTCATTTACCCCTTTCCATCGCGCCCATCCCAGACAATGTGGACACGGCTGTACTATGGGACGACTTTCGTGACACATTGTCAACCGCGGCCCCTCGTTTCGAGCGTCTCGGCTTCAATGAGCCAATCTGGATCCTCTTTTCGAGCGGCACCACCGGCAAGCCCAAGGCCATCGTACACAGAGCAGGGGGGATGTTAATCGACTCGCTGCGCGAGCATCACATCGCCGGCGACATGTCTCGGGGCGATGTCTATCTCTACTATACGACGCCGTGAGTCGTGCTGCCACAAGTCTTTGTCCCGCACTCAACCGCAGCGGCTGGATGATGTTCCAGTATCTCGTCTCGGGCCTAGCGACAGGCGCAACCATCGTCCTATACGAAGGCTCTCCGCTCAAAGACCCTTCGGTGTTATGGCGTCTAGCAGATGAGCTGGGCATCACAATCTTCGGCACCTCGGCAAAGTACATCGAACAGATCTCAAAGACCTACCCAGACGTGGGCAAGCGACACTCGCTCAGATCGATTAGACAGATACTATCGACCGGAAGCCCGCTGAGCCCTGGGCTATTCGACTACGTGTACGAACACATCAAGAGGGATGTATTGCTTGGGAGCATAACAGGAGGATCGGACATTTGCTCGGTGTTCGCAGGACGGTGTACGGCGCTGCCAGTGTTCAGAGGCGAGATACAGGCCAGGATGCTTGGTTTGTGAGTCTGGCCGTGACTTGCCTGTTTTGGGACATCACTACGCGCCGAGTACTCCTGGAAGGCATATGGCTGAGGCTAACGACAGTGCACTCGATGTCGAATCGACAGAACCAAGCCTCCCGGGCGAGCTCATCTGTCGCCAGGCATTCCCGATAGAACCGCTAGGATTCTGGCCGCTGCCAGGGTATGGCTTCGACGACGGCGAGGTCCAAGTGGCGCAGGGAAGGTTTATCGATAGCTACTTCAAGGACGAGAAGGGGACATGGTTTCATGGCGACTAGTGAGTGTCCGCTCCCACCTGATCGCCTGGAGTCTGCTTGACGCTGATTTCAGCGTGCGAATCACACCCTCCCAGCTCGGCAACTCTGGCGGAGTCGTCATGCTCGGCCGCTCGGACGGTGTCCTCAACCCCGGCGGGATCCGGTTCGGCCCGACGGACATCTACAGTGTGTTGGACACGGACGAGTTTCACGCTCTGGGTCTGGAGGAGACCTTGGTGGTCGGGCTCATGGTCGATGGAGGCGCCGACGAGAAGGTCATCCTGTTTGTCAAGGTCAAAGAGGGAACCGAGTGGAACGACGCATTGGTCAAGCGGATCAAGACGGAGATCAGGGTGAAGCGGTCAGCCAGGCATGTGCCTGGGAGGATCGAGCGGGTCAGCGACGTGCCAGTCACACTGACGGGGAAGAGGGTTGAGGGTGAGTGCAGTTTCTCGCCTAACGAGGATGTTTCGCGTAGTTTCGCTAGTCTTGGGACGAGGTAAAGACTACCCAGAGGCGACCGGCTCATATGGTGCTCCTCGATCCTAACATCGGCTGACAGCAGTGCCGATACGCAAGCTGATCAACGGCGCACCGGTCCAGTCCATCAACCCTGCAACATTGCGCAACCCCGAATGTCTGGCCGAATACGTCATGCTGGGCGAGCTAATGCGCCGAGAGGAACGCATATAGTTCTGGCGCGCGCTGGCGATGGAGACAAGTACCCATGCAGAAGCTGTGCTGATTCGACCTGATTGCGGATGTCGCAAGGGCCGACCTCTTGCGCGATCTGTGTTGCTGGCAAGATCACGGGGGAATCATGTGCTGGCTTGCCATGCCCGACTTGCTACGATACTCATGACTGTCGCAATACATCCTCACTTATCATACACCCGCTGACAACTACAGTCTACAGACTCCAGTCATGCACATCCCTCTCGTCCTCCTCTGCCCAGCTCTCCTCGACCTCGTAATCGTCACAGCCCCGGTCATCAGCGAAGACTCGCCAATCACGCTCCTCCCAGCCCCCAGGCCCGACCTCATGCAGCCCCGCCTCGTAATTTCTCCACCTCCAGCGCTCGCAGGGGTCGTGCCAAGTCCAGATGAGCGGGACTTGCGCCTTCTTCGCCTCAGCAGCGACCTTCTCGTCGGCACCGGCGGCGACTTCGAGCGCCTTGAAAGCGAGATTGATGTCCTCCATGCCAATACCTGGCGGCGTCTGGCCCTCGGCGACCATCTTGGCGAGCATTTGTGCCTCGCGGACCGCGTCCAGCGCCTTCTTGGCCTTGGCGTCGGGTTTCGCTTTTTGCTCGACCGCCTTGGGTGCTTTACCGGCATTGTGGGCCGGTCCTGCCTTCGCACCGTCTTTCTCTTCGGCGACCTGGGCTTTGGCTTTCTCAGCCGCCTCGGGTTTCGTCGCGTCCCCAGGAGTGGCAGCGATCGCTTCGACCTCGTGCTTCTCGGCATCGGCGTTGCGATTGTGACCTTCCCCCTTGACCGGCACAGCTACCACGACCTTGTCGCCCTTTGCTGCGGCAGCTTGGGGCTGAGCGGGCTTGACCAATTCGCCGTCGCGCACCTTGACATCGCTTCGGGGCGACTCCGAGGCCGCGTCCGTGGGCTTCTCCGGCTTCGCTCCCTCTTTCACGCCATTCATCTTGTCCCCTTCTCCCCTTCCTTTCTTCTCCTTGGCTTCTTTCTCCGCAGCCCGCTTTTCCGCAAGCTTCCGCTCCTTGTACTCCTTGTCCCTTTTCTTGCGCTCTTCAGCCTGCTGAGCCTTGACCATCTCGCCGAAGACACGGTCGTGGCCGCTGGTGACCAGCATCTCGAAATTGTTTGCAGCTTCCTCGGACTTCCATTGCAGGTAATCTTCGGTGCGGAGCATGAAGAAGCCATGTCCCAGAATGAGGTAGCCTCCGGACGGCTCGTAGAAGCTGCGCGAGAGGGGCTTCTGCAGAGGCAGTGAGCTGTTGGACGGCCGAGGGAAGACTCATGACACCGGCCACACTCACCGGCGTGTTGTACATGCACATCACTCCCGCCGTCCCGAGTATCTCTTCAAGGCCTTCCCTGGTCCATTCGACGTCATCAAGCCCGTCGGGAGTCTTCGCTCGCTCCTCAGGCTGCGAGCCAGCCGCTTGCTTATCCTCTGCAGCCGGGTCGGGCTGGTTCGAGTCAGACTCTTTCTCCTTGCCCTCTTTCTCCTTGGCCCCATCCTTCTGTGGCCCTTTCCTAGCCGGAAGTAGGTGTGGCTGAGCGGCGGGGTCTGACCAATCATACCTGGACCAGAAGTCTTCGGTGGTACACTTGTGATCAGCTCACATGATAGGTCATCTGCTTACCTCATGGTTGGGCGCTTGAACGAGGTCATTCCACAGCTGAAGCAGGATATCTTCGGCCTTGGAAGGTACTCTGCGCACTTGGTTCAGGGCTCGGACTCTTTCCGCCTCACGCATGGCGGCGATCTCGCTCTCGCCTCTCAGCATAGCCAGTGCCTCGCGTTCTGACCTCTCGCGCCACTGCTCACTGAGCCACCCGTCCTTGGTCACGTCGAGATAGAGCATCTGGCCCTGATTGTACTTGGCATACTTGTAGTATGCTCCTCGAGGATCGGTGTTGATGGGAGGGTACGGAAGGGCCGGGTTGAGATCAAGCGACGTTCGAACGGGACGGGGCGGAGCGGGACCCACCAGACGGATCGGGCGCAGCGGTTCCTCGGGCTCGACTTCCCCTTTCCCGTCGTTTCCTTCCTTGCCAGCGGTCTTACCGGAGAGTTGCGGGCCTGGCACCACGGGCACTTCATAGCCGTGTTTGGCGGCATCGTCAGCGGCAGGCGTCTGTGGGGCATTGGAGGCGGGTGTACCGGGCTCAGGAACCATACTACCCGGCGACTCTGGCGCAGCTGACGGGTCCCCACAGGGAAAGCGACCTCCAGCTTGGCCTGGCGGCCCGGGATCGCGGATCGCGTCGCCTTTAGACTGCTCGTTGACTTCCTTGATGTTCCCTCCGTCTGGCTCAGGCTTGCACACCTTGTCCTTGACGTCGTTCTTGGGTCTATCGGCCTCATCTTTGTCCTGAGCCTTGGCTTTATCTTTGTCTTCTGCTTTCTTCTTATCCTCCGTCTTGTCCGTCTTCTTCGGCGGCGGAGCGGGGTGAACGCCCAGAGCGAGCGGAGGGAGCACGATTCGTCGTTGGAGAGACATGTCGGTTTGTGTAGCTGTGATGCTGTCAGTCTCTGCGATCCACACCTCACACCCTGCTCAGAAATCACTCACGGGTCGATGGGGTGCGATGGGGGTCTGACACCCAATGTAGGCCCGACCTGCGTCCTTCTATACCTTCGAGACAGATCTTTCGAAGGTGCTGGAAAGCGAGGCGACGGAGCTCTGTGGTAGAGACACAAAGGTTGCCGCACCTCGGTGGGATAAAAGGTGCAGGCCAGCTCAGACGGTATTCGTTGCACCACGGGTCACGTCGCAAGTCTACAAAGGAGGTCGCGGCAAAGGATACTCGGTGCGGCGCGAACACAAAGGGGCCGGCGTATGTGATGCATTTCGCCATCTGCCCACTGTCATTCACAGCCGTCGGGCGCCCAGTGACAAGTTGGTGAGACCATCCTGATCACGTTGGGGTACGCGACCGTTTGGGCGTCGATCCAAGTCATCTCACAGCGTAGACATTGTAACGGAGATTCGGGGCATCACTCTCCATGTTGTATACAGGCCCATGGCACCCACAATTCGCCGCTCAATGGGGAATCAGTCAATGCGGCAAAACACCTAGTGATCACGATTATGCAGGACGTCTTGAGAGCGTCAGCCAGTCGTCAATGCGCCTGGTTCGGTAACGGGACCAGCGTTGTCTCTGGCACTTGGCGCGTCGGTTATGATCTCACAATCGTCGCGATTATCGACATGGGCGGACGAGTCATAGCCGAATGGCGTTCACGATTGTCAAATCAGATCCACACTTCGTACAGTCGGCAATCTCGCCTTGTTCCTGAAATACCCGGCTGTCGCGACATCTTGCGTGATGTGTCCTCGGCTCATGGAACACCGCTGGTGTGTGATGAGAATTGTTCAAGCGATGTATCACACCATATCACGCCTGGATCCGGTGCGCAAGACGGCCTGACCTTGATCGTGAACCCACAAATACAGAGACACGTCTGTCGTTCACCTTGAAACAAGCAAACATGACTAAACCAATTGGAATCCGCACATCCGGGCAGCACGATGTTCAGTTCGATCTCGTCCAGCCGTACCAGCATTTCCCGAAGAAGATCACTGGGCCAACCGTATGGGAAGCGGATGACTTTCGCTCGCATCCAGAGAGATGGTTGAAGAAATGGACGGCAGAGCACATACAGGAGCTGGAGGAGGCATACGACAGCTTCGCGCAGAGTAAACTGCCGATCACAGCTATCACCAAGGTGTGCCACTCGGCTGCGCGCTGAGTGAAGCACTGACGGATAGCAAACGTTCCCCCTTCCTGCGGGGGTCAGCACCTTCTTGTCTGACATACGAGAATTGGTCGTCCACGGCCAAGGTTTCATCTTGATCGAGGGCCTGCCGGTCACGTCATGGCCGATCGAGAAGTCCGCGGCGATTTATTTGGCGATAGGGACCATCTTCGGGCGCACCCTCAGCCAGAACCGGAAAGGACACGTCTTGGGCCACGTCAAGGATCTCGGCAACGACCCGACCCAGATTGACAAGGTTCGAATCTACTCGTGAGTGTGACCAGTCAATCTCAAAGTCCCGCGCTGAGTCTCAGCACTGCAGCACGGCAATTCTTCCACACCGACGCGGCGGACATTGTCGGTCTCCTGTGCTTGCACAAGGCGAAGGAGGGTGGAGAGTCTGATGTCGTATCGGCTCATAACCTCTGGAACACGCTCCAGAAGGAAAGGCCGGATGTTGCGGAGCTGCTCGTCAAGCCAAACTGGTACTTTGACCGCAAGGGTGAGGTGTCGGACGGGCAGAATGGTTGGGTCCAGAAATCGGTGAGTACTCCAGAGGTGGCTCGAGACGTCAAGCCGCTGAGTGCAGGTCTTCTACTTTCACGATGGGAAAGTGCTGTCTCACTACGACCCGTACTTTGTCAAGTCGATAGGTCGACATGTCGAGGCGGGCCTGATTCCGGGTCACTCGCAGGAGCAACTGGATGCTATCGAAGTGCTGGAACAGACTGCTCAACGATTGGCGCTGCACATGGTGCTGAAAGTCGGGGACATACAATTTGTCGCGGACAGTGAGTGAATGTGCCAGTGGACAGATGCTGACCCGCCCAGCGCACGTCTTCCACGCCCGCACTGCATACGTGGACTATCCTCCACCAGAGCCTCGGCGCCACCTGCTTCGCCTGTGGCTGGCCACCCCGGAGTCGGAAAGCGGATGGAAGCGACCGTTCATCGACAGTGCCCACGAGAAGCGCGGAGGGATCCAGGTGAACAACCAAGCGGAGACGTGTCCGTTGGAGGCAGAGTAGAGCATGTGGTATTCATCGGCGGTAGTATGCACGACCTACAACCAGCACGAGTCCGGTGGTGAGCGTTCCGAGCGCGTAGTGCACGAGACGGCGATGCAGAACGATCGCGCCTACGTCGACTTCGACGGGTTTCGTCGAGCCGTCCGCGACCGTGGATCGAGCAAGCCAATCATTCCATTGGATTGTCCGCGTATGCCACCACAGACCAACTACAGGTAAGCTGCACGACCCTTGTCATCGTGCGCAAATCGCGGCCCACCTGCATCAAGATAGTTCGGGACAGACAGTCTGCCATTCCCGCCGATCTTCCACCAGCTGACACACGCATCGCTGTTCATCGTCGACGAGCGCAGTTGCCGTTGGATGTGGGCGTTGTGACGCTCAAAAGCCCCTTGTCTCGGCTGCAACTCGCCAATGTTGTACCTGACCATATCACGGATCAATCCCGCAATGACCGTGGTTTGGTTGCCGATGGTGAATCCCCAAGACCCCGCGACCGCATTGGGCCCGATAGTGATGAAGTAGTTGGGGAACTGCAGGTCAGACCTAGCACTCTTCTCGTGTCTCGCAAGCAGACTCACACCTGGCACCGCGAGGCCCAGATAGCTCTGCGGTCCACCGATGTCCTTCCACCACGATCTCAACTCGACCCCGCCTTCCCCGAAGACGTCTTTGTTTAATCCCACTCCATTTTCCCCCACGTCAGATCCAGTCGCATATATGATCACATCGGCCTTGAACTCGTCGCCCCGGCGATCGATGATGCTATCCTCGGTGATTTCTTGAATCCCGGCGGAATTGAGCGAGACGTTTGGCCGGTGAAGCGACTCCAGCCATCCGGCATCGTACGCTGGCCGCTTACAGCCCAGCGCTGAGAGTCAGCGGGGTCGAAAGGGATGACTCACGATAGTGGGGACGTATGTCCTCGACATATTCTGCAGGCGCGACCGATTCCAGGTAATCAATGAGCATCTTCTCCGTCTCCGCGTGGCCTGCAGCGTCTTCCTCGTTCCGAGCCTTCCAACGCTCATTGTGCGCCTGAAACAGGAGGTAGCGGTGGAGATATCGCCATCCGGGGATCCATCGGAAGGCCCCCTTTTGTAGTGTCGAGTACTGGTAGTTCACTTTCGGAAAATAGTATCCACCGCTGCGGATGTATTGTTTGATCTCGACGCCTTCGAGAGCCGCGAGGCCTGGGATGAACTGAACAGCCGAGCTGCCGTTGCCGATGACTGCGATGCGTTTGTGTCGCAGGTCGCCCGACTGTTTGCGCCAGTGCAGGTTGTGGAAAGAGTGTCCTGTGAAGCGCCCTCGACCATGTATGTCGGGTAGTTTCGGGGCAGACAGCGGGCCGTTGGCCGAGATGAGCACATTGGCACTGATATGGCTGCGCATTCCCTTTTCATCCTCCACCTCCACGACGTGCCTCTGCATCTGCGAGTCCCATTCGGAGCGGATAAACGTTGTCGACAGGCGAAGATGTGAGCCGAGCCCTGGTCTCAGCGAGTATTGAGCTGCTAAACTCACTGTGCCTTCCGACGCAGTCCTTCAGATACTGGAGCACCTCGTTCTGACTCGCAAAAAAATTCTCCCATCGCGTCGAGGGGTCCGAGTAGAGACTGTACAAGTGGATGGGGATGTCGACACCTGCGCCCGGCCAGGTAGAGTTGAGCCATGTGCCCCCGATGTCGTCCTCACGGTCGATGATGGTAAGATCGAGCTCATCGCCTAGCAGTCTTCGCAGTTGGATTGCCTGAGATATGCCGGACAGCCCAGCTCCCACGATGAGCACGGATATCATCGAGTGCAAGCATCGAAAAAGGGTGCGTCACGCGTGGATGGTTATGTTTAGGACGTGAGACGAGCAGTGTGCGGCTCAGACGGAAAGGGCCGCGGGGTAGTCGCCGGTCACGCCATGCGACGCCATGCGCCATTCGCACGCTGCCAAACGTCTGCGCTTCGTTCTGCTTTAAGCGCAATGGAATGGACAAACATGCCCGCGCCCATTGCGCACGATGCAAGGACATCAGATCCCTACCGAGACATTCGACACACCTCAGCGGCCCGCTGACCAACGTCATCGGCGATGGATCCTCAACGCCTTCGACATGAGCTGTGCCGGGCACCAGAGTCCCGGGTTGTGGAAGCATCCCGATGATCGCAGCGCCAGCTACCATGACATTGAGTGAGCACTTCCCCGTGGATGCGCTGAGCGAAAGGTACTGGACCCATCTCGCCAAGCTGCTGGAACGAGGGAAATTCAACGGCATCTTGTAGGTGTCGCTGGAAGTGGCATGGTTGATGATAGTGTAGCTGATACGCTGGGCGCCTATGATATCTACGGGGGCAACATCGACGGCGGTAGGTCGCAACCAAGGCTCCAAACTGACGATAGCCTCGCGGACCGGCGCGCAGTGGGGCGTAGACGACCCGACACTGATGGTCTCGGCCGCCGCGGCGGTCACGAAGAATCTGACCTTTGGAATCACGCACAGCGTCACCTATGGTCAGTGGACGGAGAGCACAACCAGTGCTGACTAGCAGAGGCTCCCTATACACTGGCTCGGCGGTTCTCCACGCTTGATCATCTGACCAAGGGACGAATTGCGTTCAACATTGTCACCTCGTACCTGGACTCTGCCGCAAGGAACTTTGGCCTCAAGGAGCAGATTGAACATGATCAACGATACGAACGGGCAGAGGAGTACATGAAGTAGGTATATGTGCCTGATATCAGCTTACCCCAGCGTCCTATACAAACTCTGGGAATCATCATGGCGTGACGACGCGGTTGTCCTTGACGTCGCGACGGACACCTACGCGGAACCGTCCCGGATACGCAAGATCCATCACAAGGGCCGATATTTTGACGTCGAAGGTCCTGGCTTCGTCGAGCCAAGCCCTCAGCGCACCCCGCTGCTGTACCAGGCTGGAAGCAGCACCGCCGGTATCGCCTTTGGTGCACGCCATGCGGAGGCAGTCTTCATGAGTGGTCCGGTTGTCAAGAAGGTGAGCCACGTCGCTGGAGCGCGCTCACACTCAGATCCGATCGCAGGTCGATTCCCTCCGTCGAGCCGTCCAGCAAGAAGGTCGCGACCCCTTCTCCGTCAAGGTGCTGCTTAAGATGACCGTCATCGTGGACGAGACGGATGAAAAGGCCACGGCAAAGCATAAGGAATACCTTGCGCTCGCCAGCCGAGAGGGAGCGAAAGTCCTGTTTGGCGGGTGAGCCGAATGCGTCCGACCATCGCTGAAGCCAAGGTGGATTGGTCAGGACCTGAGCATCTACAAGCCAGGCGAAGATCTGAGAGAGGTTGCCGTTCCCGTCGTTGCCGGAATCACTCGAGGCTACGCCGCGCTCTACCCGGATATCAAGCTATGGGATGCGGACACCCTGGCCGACCACTTCAAGCTTGGAGGAATGGGTCCGGTGCTCGTTGGTGGTCCTCAAAAAGTTGCAGATGAGCTGCAAAACTGGATGGATGAGACGGATATCGACGGTTTCAGTGAGTTGACAACACGCCGTGTTGCTTATCTCCAGACTTTTGCTACGTGATCACACCTGGAACATTCGAAGACATTGTTGAACACTTGGTGCCTGAGCTGCAGAGAAGAGGTGTGCACTGGAAAGACTATCCCAAAGCTGCAAAGGCGTCGTTGACTGCTCGTGAGGCCTTGAACGGGGTAGGTCAGTCCAGGTTGGCGAAGGACCATTACGGTCATGCCTTCCGTTGGGCCGCTGGCCAAGCGGAATGGCCTGCTTTGACTCCAAATGGAGGCGTCGTATAGACTTTGCAGTCGTACAACGATGTATCGAGGCACAGTATATCGCCTGAAGGCGGCACGACGTTCGACATGGCCTGATGACGCAGTCAGTACTTGATTTAGGCATTGGCGTCTCGGGGGGTTCGAAGTCGCGCTTCCGAGTCGCACGTTCCTAGATGTTTGGTTCCTTTTGGTTCCTAACGCCGAGCCTGCTCGTCATGCAACTCCATTTTCCAGCGTGATACCCATCCCAGCCTCGTCTCATCATATCGTAAGATGTATCCCCTTTTGAGACCTGGGCGAACACGTTCGCTCAGTGGAGGCTCGGACTGCGCCCGACCCGAGGAACCAGGACCTTGCTCTTCATGCAACAGACTGGGGATTCGCGAATGCCTTCCGCATGTCTGCGAAGTTGCAGGGAGGCACTGATCCATGGGTGACAACCGTACGCGCTATACTTCACGATAAGACTGGGTCTTTCCCGAGCAGAAAGGGTCACTTCGAAGCACGAAGATGATGCAGCGGGCGGGCCCTCGCTGGGGGACCGTATGCACCAAATCACAATGGCTAGTCTACAAATGTCCGAAGGGAAGCGCTTTCTACGCCTTGTAAGGAGAAGGCGAAACACCCTCGATGAGCGCTTTGATGCGCAGAGCGAGGCGCTTCGAGTGGTAGCGAGTCATGGGGAGGTAGCCAACAAAGATCCACAAACCCTCGACGCCAGACTCCTTGTAAGCCGTCTTGAGCTCGCCCTCCTCATCGACACCCCAGATGGGTCCAACCCTGGAAGCAATGTCCTCGCCCAGAGTAGCCCTGACCGAGTCGATGGTATTCGAGAACCCGGTAGCAAAGACCACGAGGTCGTAGTGTTTCTCTCGCCCGCCGCTGAGCACCACCTTGTCCTTGGTGAACCTCTCGACAAAGCCCTGCTCGACCTTGATCTTGCCCTTGATGATCTGCTCGCACGCCCCAGCCTCAAAGTAGAAACCACCGTTCCTGGTGGAGCCCAGGGTCACGTTGCCGGTCTGTCGCTGACCGCGATAAGTCTTTAGTCCCTTGGCGTGGAGGCCGTCCAGAAGCTCTTTGTCAAGCTCCTCGAGGACGGCGGCGTTCCGACGAGCCATCTCCTCACCCGGACCCGTGGGCATGGCATTCCACACACGGTCAACCTCGTTGATGTCGGGGCGGACGCCGTTTTTGGGTTCGAATGCACCGATAGCGCGTGGTACCGAGTGGGTGAGAGACATGATGTAAGTGGGCGAGCGTTGGAGCAGAGTGACGTCGATGTCTCGGCGCGCGCAGTCGTAGGCCGTGTCGAAGCCGGAAGACGAAGTGCCGACAACCAGGACCGTTTTGCCGACCCACTCTCGGGAGCTGTCATGGGCAGTCGAGTGTCGGACCACTCCGCCTTGCCATTCGGACATGCCGGGCACAACGGGTAAGAGGGGGACACCGCAAAGCGAGGTAGCCATGACGACATGCTTCGGCTTCAGGGTCCGAACTTCCTTGCCGCCCTTGTTAACGGTGACAGTCCATTGACCTTGCTCGTCCTGGCTCGCTCCAGTGACCTCGGAGCTGGTCCAAACGGGGAGCTCCATTGCGGAAGCATACCATTCCATGAACAAGCCGAGCTTCTGTGCCGGGGTGTAGGTGGGCCAGTGATCGGGGAAAGGGAAGTAGGGGTAGTGATCGGCCCAATGCGGGAAGTGAAGGGAGAGGTACTCGTATCGCTTGCGCCAGATCTCGCCGATCTGATTACCGCGCTCAACGATAAGGATGGTGACGCCAAGAGCCTTGAGACGGGCGGCGAGGGCGAGACCGCTGGCGAGTCAGCAAGTTAGCCCTCTTTCTGGTCCACCCAACTCACTTTTGTCCGCCTCCGACAATGACGACTTGTGGCTGGACGGCATCGTCTGCCGCCGCTCGTTGAACCTCCCAGCTCGAAGGACCGGTCATGTGGCCGTCGGCGGGCGGCACCTCCGGGAAGTCGAGGAGGTTCTCGGCGACGGTGTGCATCGTCCAGATTTTCCAGCCCTCCTTGGTGTACACCGCGTTAATGACGGCGTACGCGTTGACGAGCTTGGTGTTGAAGTCGAGTGTAAACTGCACAAAAGCAATGTCGGGGTAAGGGCGCTGCAGGGCGGGGGCGGGGTTGAGAAGGCCGGCGACTTTGGCGCCAGTTGCCTGGAACAAGTCGGTGGCCGCTCGCTTGATAGCGTCACGGAAGTTGAAGGTTCGGTAGTCCCACGTGAAGGCGAGCTTGTCCCGCCAAACACCTGGTCTCGTCAGCTGGGTTCGCATGCCGGCAGTTGGGGTGCTCATACTGACCGTATTCGAGGAAGAGCTCGGCAAAGTCTTCAGCAGAGTTGTTCTCCCAAGCAGAAGAGACAACCGCACCGAGTTGCTCGGCGACCTTGGCCGCGTCGGTGTCAGCCGGAACGTCTGTGCCCAGAGCATCGATGGTAGGCAGCGAGTGGTTGTACTTGAAATCGTACATGAAGTTATCAGCGACCGGCGGGACTGGCGTCTTGTCGATTTCGACATGGTTGTCAACGATTTTTGCCTTCAAATCGGCAACGTCGGTGACAAAAGGGGCGGCGTCGCGGACAGCGGTAGGAGCCATTCTGCACGAGGCTAGGTGGTCTGAGGAGTGGTGATAGGCCGAATAAAGTGCCTTCGAAGCATCTTATACCAAGGCGACAATTGGAGCTAGGTAAGAGCAAACCCCGCCGCGGCTGTATGTCTCAGCTTGCTTTGGCTTGCGGCTCCCCGCTCAAAGTAGTTTCGCAGAATCCGCGACGGACAACAGCGGATGGTGCTTACCTCCGCGAACGGCAACCGCCCCGGGGTGTTCTACATTTCCGGCAATCGCAAAACCCCGGTGCGCGGCTCGCCACTCACGGTCGCTACTGCACACGAGTGGCGACAACGCGAGATGGCGCCGAGTGCAGCACGACTTCATCACTTCCTTGGGGTATCTGCTCGAAGACACAGGCTCGCAGCAAGGCAGATGAGTTTTACACGCCGAACGTACTTTGAGAACTTTGAGACAGCATGAATCCCGAGAGTCCGTCAAGGTAGGCCACTCTCATCGGCTAACGAGGCATCAATCTGGTGTATATGCCCCTGGATCTCCACATGTCCTCGCACACGCAGCATTGGAAAGACTGAAGGCTACAAAGGAAATAACCCTGGAATGATACGCATCAGATGAGGTGTACGGGTCAGCACGGGCCAGAGGATGCACCGCACTGGTCAATCGCGGTTAGATTCAAGCTTGTTGCGCAGCAGGACGGACGACCTGTATGTGGACTTGACCCTCACACCGTCTCTGCTGCGCACTCGTCCGAGCGCAGTGGAGCAGGGAACAAAGGCGCGACTCCCATTATCTATGCATGTTTTCCGCTCTAAGCTTTCTAGTGTCTCAGATTTTCCAAATCGCACTACCTCACGCCCGCGCTTTGCCGGCAGCGTCTTCTTCCATTCGCATGGATTTCTGTCCAGCTTTCTCAAAAGCGATTTGCTTCAAGGCATCTCGGCTAGGGTTGGGGTGCAAGAGGGACGATTCGCAGGGGTGTTGACTGGAGACATGGTTTTGTGTCCCCCTTGCCGGATGTCGTCCGCCGTGGACATGGGGACGTGATGTTCTCGTCGTCTGCCTTTGGCAAGTTCTTGCTTCGCCTGCAGCATCGCTTGTGCCTTCTTGACTCCGAAACCGTTCGAAAAGATGTCCTGGGTTTCGTCGATGGACAAGCCCTCTGTCGTGGTCAGCGTCGCGCCACGGCGAAGCCGTCAGGGACTCACTGGTCTCGGGGTAGCAGAAGTAGACAAAGACATATCCGACAAGGATGAAGCCAAAGTAAAGGCCATACGTTCCCGCGGCGGTGAGAGTTTCGAGCTCGGTCAGATAGGTGACCGAAACCACAAGATTAGCCACCCAGCAAGACCCAGTCGCAATCGCCGAGCCAGCGGCCCGAATTTCAAGAGCGAGGAATTCAGATTGGTACCAGACGATGTGCGAGTAGGTGATACCGAAAGAGCCAGTAAAGAGAACGATCGCACGCAGGACGCTGCCGACGAGGCCCATTGAATACTCGACGTCTTTGACGAGATCTCCGCCTGTCTCCTTGGTCATGACTGATTCGGCATCAGCGCGAGCATCACGTCAAGCGAGCACTCACAGTAGAAGGTGATCAGTGCCCAGAGTAGCCCGACCAGCATACCAGGGATACCCAGCACAAGCAATCGGCGAGGTCCGACACGGTCGACAATGGTCATTCCGATGAAGAGAAAGACCGCATTCAGACCAGAAGGAATAAGACCCGCAGCCGACGAGTTCTGCAGGCCTAGAAGGCCAAAGATCGTACCCGAGTAGTACAGCAGAGTGTTGAAACCAGTGAGCTGACCGAAGGCCTGAACTCCAGACACCGCGATAATGGCTCGGCGGTAAGGTCGGTGAGTCCAGTACTGCCGAGCTCGCTGGCCAAATGTGTACTTGCGCTGGAGGGCCGTGGTCGATTCGACATAAGACTCCACAACGCATAGCTTGAAATCGATCACATGGTCTGATGCGCCCCGATAAATGGTGCAAGGTCTTCTTCGCCTCTTCGCGCTGCCCCCGCAGGATGAGAACCCGTGGCGACTCTGGGAGGAAGTGCATGAGGCACAGCTGCACGACCGATGGGATGACACCCAAGCCGACTGAGAGTCAGTCCCGGGACAAAGGGCTTTCGGCTTGCTTACAGAGCATGCGCCACCCAATATGAAAGGGCACAGCCGCCTCAAAAATGGCTCCGAGGGCACTGGCGACTAGTTGCCCGAAAGGGATGAAGAAGGCGTTCGTGCCGATGGATCGTCCTCGAACCGCAGTCGGCGCAAGTTCGGCGATATACAGGGGACCAAGGACGGCGGCCCCACCGACACCGACACCAAGAACAATCCGACCAATAATGAACTGTGGAAGACCATAGCTGGCGGCAATGAGTACCGCACCGATTGTGAAGCTAGGTTGTTCAGCGCAGGGCACCTAACTGATATACAAACGATACTCACGCAACATCTGAAATAACCATGGCCTACTTCCGTCCCAACGGTCGGCAAGCCCACCAATAACGAGAGCCCCGAGGATGGCACCTATAGTAGTACCGGCGGTCATGACCTCTTGATGTTGAGCCGTTAGTTCGGTGTTCAGACTGTCACCAATCATTGGCAGAGCCGACCCAACAATTGCGGTGTCTGCCGATTAAGCAGAAGAGTTTCGTAACACGTAACAAATTGGTGACTAACCGTAACCGAAAAGGAAGCCCGCTATGGCGGCGACAGAGATGAGGAAAACAAAGTACGAGGTGATCTTGTCTTCGTTCTCCGCTCGCCACAAATTCTCGTCGATCAGACCCACCGTCCCATTGTGAGATTCGGGGACTTTTTCGTGATGCTCCCCCAGGTGAAATTTCGGTTGCCCAGTCGCCGTCATTGTGTTTCTGCTCGCTGCGTGGTTTTCGAAGTCGGTAGGTTCGGTTCAAGGGGAGCGCCCTTGACTGATATGTGTTTGACAACGTCGGCAGCGAGTATATGCCAAGTGGCACCAACAGCAACTTGGCCTCGTCCGATGCTGGGCTTAACGGAATTCAACGGATATGGGCGGAAAAAGGTTTCGTGTAGCTCCGGAGCAACAAGCCTTCGGGATCCGAAGATCTGCCCCAACGGCCCTCTTTTGGACCTTGGAGTTTGACACCTCGTCTTCCCTACGTCATAGCTTGGTCATACTGAGTCCGACCTCTCGGACTTCCTGACTACCGCCGGCCACCGGTAGCTAGAGCCGGCGGCGCCGCGCCTTCGGCCTGCTTCCGGGCCGGGACGTATCCGGCAAACGTTTGCAGCCAACGAGATGCATGTAGTCCGACTCTATGGTAGCGCGCCCTTGTAACGATTCCTGTCTAGACCTTGAAAACCCAGCCCTTTGACAATGAACACACTGCCACCGTCGTGTCGCTCGGGCAGGTCGTCCCCAATGTAGTCCGAGCTGGCCGTGGTCACGTACAGATCCTCGAGGGAGGGGCCTGTTTCTAAGCGACGCAGAGCCATGTCGCGGGGACCTCACCTCCGAAAATACAGCACGTAATGAGCCATGCTGTCGGGAAGTCGATGACAAGATCGATTTTGCCGGAAGAATCGAGGCGCAGGATCTTGCCAGCAGCCCAGCGACACGTCCAGATTCCCCCATCGATGTCCTGACACATACCGTCGGGCTCTCCATACCCGTCGATGTCGGAGAAGACCCGTCGGTTGCTCATGCGTCCAGTATCCTGCCCGTCAGCTTAGATGTAAAGCAGAAAGGAGCGCACGATGTCGTAGTCGAACGCTGCAATCTCTTTGATCCAGCTATCGGTAAAGTACATGGTTCGTGTATCCTGCGACCAACCCATGCCGTTGGTGCACGTGATGCCATCAAGCACAAGAGTGGACGACCCTGTGCCGTCTATGGCGAACATCCTCCCGTCTTTGGAGCCATGCTCGTATCCAAGTGTGCCCGCCAAAAGCCGCCCGGCAGGATCACAGACGCCTTCATTGAAGCGTTTCTCCTTGGCAGTCAGCTTGTCGGGGATGTCGAACTTGATCAAAGGCTTGTTGGTCGCGTCAGGAGGGAAAGGAATGGATGATGGAGGGATGTAGGCAAAACCTTCGTCGATCGCAGCGACAAGCTATCCTCAGCGTCCGCGGCCGCCAGGCACTCACTCCAGGGCGGTCTGCGATGAGCGCTAGCGCGGTCACTTTATGGTCGTATGTCTGATACCCTATCGTATCAGACGATGGTTCGTAGGTGTAGACCTTGTTCTGGTCAATGTCTACGAAGTACAGCCTTTGAGTACTGACGTCCTGGCAAATTAGCCCCGCCTCTTCAAGGGCGACGCACCCAAACACATCCTGCGGTCAGCTTGATCCTTTGCGCAGTCTTACCCTCCCCCAAGGTGCAGTGAAGCTTGAGCAGAGGCTCTGTGACGGTGATCTCGCGCATGATGTATGACCTGCCTGTGCCTATAGGATGAGGACGTTGTAAGGAGGGCTTGCTAGAGATGATGAGCAAGACGGTCGAGCCACAACCCACAACTCCGGTAATCGCCGTTCTCCGTTCGCCGTCGGCCCCCGTCAATCGCCGGTATCCATATATCGCCGATCCCGCGGAGTCCAACGAATAACTCACCCCTGGCTTTCCCTCACACCCATCAACACCATCGAAAAATGTCCGATTCGACGTCGACTCCGATCCGCAAGCAACGGAGAGCCCGACCTCAGCTTAGCTGTGCAGGTGGGCCACGTCGCGCGTATCGAG
>Ga0308169_10002336_pt1 | contig 19869 bp, 21 predicted proteins | sample PhyBR1_2_FD_202139 | JGI IMG/M metagenome (GOLD analysis project Ga0308169, IMG submission 202139) | Phyllosphere microbial communities from UC Gill Tract Community Farm, Albany, California, United States - DLSLSB.R1 | ecosystem: Host-associated > Plants > Phyllosphere > Unclassified | place...
AGAGCCTTTCCAGCACCGAGAACGTAGGAAGATTCCATGTTTTGCTTTCCAGCGAGAATGTCATACATCTTGCAACCACTGCGAAAGAGCATGATTATTGTCAGTTCTGATTCCTCGGAAGAGTGGAAATCTAGGAAGACTTGCGCGAAGAAGTAAGGGATCTGCCACCAGGTGTAGATAGGAAGCATGATAGGAAGGGAGTGAGAGAGATAGGGAGCGGTGTGGAGGAAAGTCTTTCGCTCGTGTAGAGCTTCTCGGACAAGCTTGTATTGCTCGTAGTCGAGTTCGAAGACGGCCTTCTGGAGGTAACGAACACCACCGTGAACGAGTTTGGTCGATTTTGAGGAAGTTCCTGTGAAAATTGCGAAAGATGAGAATCAGTCAAAATCATTCACTTTTCGCATTACAACCCATGAACCAGCTCCTCAGGTCACGTAGACCAGGAGCTGGTGCAAAGAAGCAGGAATGGGAGTGAAATTCGCAGACATACCCGAAGAGAAATCGTCTCGCTCAATGACTGCTACTCGAAGTCCACGACTCGCAGCGTCGAGAGCTACACCAGCACCAGTCGCACCTCCTCCAACAATCAACAAGTCGAATTCTCCCTCTGCCTCATGTGGCGGTTCAGCAGTTTCACCTTTTCCAACTCCCGAGTGTCCATCTTCGTTCGCCACAGCCTTGTCAGAATGTTGCTTGTCTGTGTCGATACCACTCTTTCCATCCTTCCCTTCTGATGCCAACTCTGGTGCACCCAACTTTTGTAACATCTCCTCTCGACTCGGAGGGGTCCAAAACGTCGAAGGGCGGTCGAGGGTTCCGTCTGCAGACTCCATTCGTAATGGGTTCTTGCCATAGTATAATGACTCGGCATCTACATCGATATCTGATGCAGGACCTGAAGAAAGGATCGAGTAGGAGGCGAGGGATGCAGCACCGAGAGAAGTGGTGAGAATTGGTCTCCGTCGAATGAAGCTAGTCGAATTGCGGAAGAAGGCTCGGTGCATCTTGATCTATTCTTGAGGGTGGTGGGTGGGTAGAGGAAGGAGGTAAAGGCCTGTTGCGAGGGAGACAAAGAGAGAGAGAAGAATTGTTAGCAACGTCACTTTTGCTTTGGAGAGTTCGCTGGAGCTCCGGAAGCTATCGGGAAGAGTGTACGAGTAGGGCAGAAGTTTACTGGGATAGATTGAGGTGTAGCGATAGCCGCGATCTCAGTGGAGAGAGAGCGGAGTGAAGTCGTGGGGCGAGGAGGAGGAATTTTTTTGTTGGCGGAGTGGAGGTCCTGAATAGAGTGCTCAAGGAAGTGAAGGAAGAACTCACGAAAGGGAGAAGGACTTGATGTCTGCGTCCTTTGAATGGGATGTGAGAGCGTCGGAAAGCGAGGGAGTGAGGAAAGGAAGAGAGAGAGAGAGAATGGGGGATCGGTTTCGAGTTGCGAAGGGGGATAACAATTTTCTCTCTCTGCTCTACCTGGGGAATTGTAAACGTCAAATTCAGAGTCTTACCTTTGTTGTAATCTCGCCTAACCCCGCTTAACCCACGTCTGAAACGATTTTCTAATCTTTTGAGTCTCTGAGCCCCCGCGAAGCCTCCCTGTTCTCCTCTTCTCTTGTCGAACGCATGGTACCGTCAATAAACGACGAACAACCGACGCAGGGGAGCTCTCGCGAGATGAAACGCTCATTAAAGAGATGGAAAGCTCGCAAAAGTAATATCATGAACGTTGGCAACGACTCCTCTATCGCACTCTGTGGCAAATCGCTGTCGCCTAAAGCTCTACAACCACTCATAGGTGTTGATCCTATGTAAGAAGTCGACTGATCTTGTCAATGAAAAGGGATCCGCGAGCGAATTGCGAAAAAGTTCGTCGTTTTCCTGGGAGCGTGAACTCGAGTCGACGAATTGTCGATTAAGCTGTGTGGACGAAGTACTTTGAATTGGTTCGATGCACCCCAGTCGTAAGCTATAGCGATCAATCAGAGAGAGCAAGAGAGCGGATACTTGAGCTTGCGAAGGTTTTGGGACTTGACCACCAAATTTTTTGGACTTGCCTCAGAAAAAAATGCAACGTGTCTCTCCTTTATTTCCTTCACTTCACTTCTTCCGCTGCTGCTTCGCTACCTGGACTGCTAGCCTGTAGCTTGCTTCTGAGGTTTCTCTGATGCTTCGCGAAGATCGCTCGGACCCTCTTGTGCCCTCTTCTCCTTCCTTCTTCTCAAGGACTCCCATTCTGCCTTTCCGCTCTGTAGCATCCAAGGACTCGCCGTTTCTCACAATGATTCACAAAAGAGCGTATCGCAGGATCGGACAAAGACTTAGAACTTTCGAAGGATGTTGAACGAGACCCACTCTTTCCCACCCTTCCTCAAGCACAGATCTTGTTTACCTCTTCTCTCCCTTCCCTCTCCCTCTCTTCTCGCCCATCATCTCACGACTAGCCGTAAACCTCACGACCGCCCCCTCCTTCATCTAGAAAGACTCACACCACTCGCTTTACGATCTCTCAGCTCCTCCTCACGCTCTTTTCACGACTCCTATCACTCAACAAACAATCTCTTCACCTCGCTATACGACACAAGTAACCCATAGAACCGCGTCAAACGACAATGGCCGGTGCAGTCATGCCACTCATCGCTCAAACTTTCGTCGAATCTCGCTCGAATACGACTTTCGACATTATCGCTACTTCGAGCAACAACGACACCAATGGAGCGCCATTACAGCGTTTTCAACGACGACAAGTAGTCAACTCCCCTAGTCTTACTTCATCGGAGAAGGTGAAAAGGATTGGACAGCGTCAATCGCCTCGGAACAACAAGGACTCGCCTAAAGGGAAAGCAAAGGATGATGAAGTTTACTACTGGAGTGATGCGAAGCTGACAGAGACGTTCAAGGTGAGCTTTCATAGTCTCGTTTGCTATTTGAGCGGTAAAGCTGACTTTTTCGCATTTCACGCAACTCTTCCCTTCTTCGCTTTCCCTTCCTCCGTTCCACTTTCCGACGATCGATACTATAGTTCGTGAGGGAAGTCGGTTATGGGAATTGGGGAAGTCTCTGGCTCAGCAAGCTTTACGCAGATCGTCAGATCAATGTAGCTCTCAAGCTTGTTCATCGAAGTCGAGATCCTACCTCTTCAGCCAGAGTGCGCGCACTTTGGAACGAATACAAGTGAGGAATTATTCTCCTTCTTTCTTCTTCTCATACAGAATGCTGATGATACGAAACTAGGTGCATGAGAGTTCTTCGTTCGACACCTCATGCGAATCTCATCAACTTCCACGCCTTCATCCTCACGCCGTCCTACTCTCTCGTCGCAATGGACTATCATCCTCAGCTCGTTCAAGTCGCTATTCCGGAGAGTCGAGCCAAGATCTACGCCCAACAACTCTTCTCAGCGGTCGAGCACTTGCACGTTCACGGTATCACTCACAACGACATCAAACCATCGAACATTCTCCTCTCTAGCGACGATCGACCTATCCTCATCGATTTCGGATTCGCTCAACAATGGGATATGAGATCACCTGATCGATTCCTCAGTTCATTGAGTTGGGGAACTCCCGAATATTTGTCTCCAGAACGAGCGAAAGGTCAGCTTCACGACGAGAGGCTGAGCGATATCTGGGCACTTGGAGTAAGTTGAGATCGTCGTCCCTGCTCGCGAGGCTTTCGCTGACACTTACTCTGCAGATCACTGTCTACGAAATCGTGGTCGGGCGAACCCCGTTCGAGGAAAGCGAGGAAGAAGATTTCCTAACGAAAGGACAACTCGAGCTCTATTGTACGCTCTTCTCTCCCATTCACTCTCTGACGAGTGCTGATCACTGCTCCGCGACAGATCATCGAAGTTTGACCGGAAAGATCTACGGAGACTATCTCATCTCCTCGGAACTTGAGAATCTCGTGGGACTGATGGTTGATCCGAATCCTCATACTCGAGCTCAGAGCTGCGGCAAAGCTCTTCAACATCGCTTCTTCAACCCAATTTCACCCGCAGGATCAAAATCGAGTGAGCACAGAATCTTCCGAATGCTGCATCCTCATCGTCGCTGATCTTCCTCGTGAGTGCAGAGACCGCTTCAATGCCCTCGACACCTCAAAGCACCGCCTCCTCCGTCACGAGGTCTCCCGCTCCAACCTCGAGTGCGAAGAAGACTCCGAAGAAAAAGGAAAAGAGCTTCATCATCTTTGAAGACGAAACAGTGCCAAGTCCTGCTCGTGAGTCAACGAGTTGCTCTCACTGGGCTTGAGGTTGACTGAGCTCTTGCTGCAGGTACCGGCGATTCCGTCTCTCCTTTCTCTCCTCGTTCCGGTGCCCTCGCCAATCGCACCAACCAATCTCCTTTCCCCGCCGACTCGACTCCCACTCGCAATCGCGTCATCTCTGCTCCGATGAAGAAGACGCCTCCACCCTCGAGGATTCCAGTTCGAAAGCATGAGGTCGCAAGTCCTCCCATCAAGTGTCCCCTCGCCATTCGATCAGCTCGCAAGCCATTCGTCGCAGACACTAACGTACCGGTTCCACCGCTTCCTTCGAACACTATGGAGGAGAGCGTCGACCGAGTCAAGTTGCAACAGCAAGCGAACGTCTCGAAACAAAAGACTCCCTCACCTCCAGCGAGAACGTCTTCACTTCACAATCGCTCCGCCTCAACTTCCTCGGTCAAACGCAAGCCTGTTCCTGCACTCCTCGACGATTCCTTCGAGCTTTCCAATGTATCCCTGTCGTCGATCACTCAATCTCCGAAGCTCGAAGTTATCGACAAAGCGGATTCGAACGGAAATCGAGAAGAGATCTTGTCTTCGAACCGAACAAGCCCCATCGTCTTCGAAGATCCAAGGCTCTCGAAGGATCGCTGTACGTAGATCATCTTCGTCGTCGCTCGACATTGACTGAAACTGACGATTCAACGTCTTTAGCCCCGAGTCTTTCGAAAACTTCAGCTTTCCTCAAGCGATCCTTCTCGAAGAAGCCTTCCAAGTCCTCGAATATCGACACGAGTCTAATAGGTACGCTGCCATTCGTATCCTTGACTTGCTCCGTATCGGAAGATTCACCGATCTAGGTGAGCTCTCGCAGGAGAATTCGCGTTCCCGACCTTGAGCTCTCCCTCATCGGAGCACAAAGCCACACCCGCTGTCACTGAACGTAAGCCCCAGCTCGAACCCCTTCGATCCCGAAGAAAGCTGAGCACTCTCGCATTTTCGTAGGACTTCGCAAGATGTCAGCTCCCTTGAGAAACGTTCCTCGTCCATCCATCTCGATAATGGCGGGCATGAAACGCTCGATCTTCACAATCGCTAGACGGCGCACCTCATCTTCGGCGTCATCATTCTCCTTCATCGATGCAGAAAAGCTACAAGAACCCCGCGAGTTTGTTTCGCAGCCTCCCACATTAGTCGCTGAACTGACGCCCCTCCTCACAGACTCACTCACTATGCCAACGAGAGTACCTGCTCCTGCGAACGTCGATGTAGAAGCGCAGAAGTAAGCTGGTTTCCTCGCTTGACCGCCCTCTTTTGTGGCTGACCTTTGATCGAATCGTGCAGGGCGCGACTGTCTGCATTCTCCTCTCATATCCAGCACATACTCGAGACTCGTAGATCTCTCGAGCGTGACGCTCAAGAAGTCGCTGCAGAACCCGAGTCGAGCGTCAAGAAAGCTACGAGAGGATCTTCGAAAGCTGCTCGTAAGTTGTACTTTCCACTCTCAACATCCGAAAGACTGTATTGTTGACTATCTGGATTAATACTTTCGCAGCTTTCAGCTACAACGGAACAGCTCCGCTCGAATCGGTTGACGAAACTTCGCAACTCGCAACTCCTCCAACTGTCAAGAAAGGACGACCCTCGTCAAAACCTTCACCAGCTCTTTCGCACGAGTCTTCTCCATCTCCGAGCGATTCATCTTACCGACCTGGTCATCGTCGCATTCCTACTGTTCGTTTCGCTTTCTCCCTTTCTTCCTATCGTTCCCTGCCTCACGCTGAAGCTCATCCTATCGCAGGCTATTCGAAACGTTCCTTCCGTCGTACTTCATGAGAGCGCTGACGAGGAAAGTCTCGCTTCCGAATTGGAGACCGCGAACGATGAATCTGCTTCAGAGCGAGTTGCGAGTCCTCCTCCTCCGCCTCGAGTCGTCGAACCCTCTCGACAGCTACCTACCTGTACGTCGTCTTTCTATCAACTCGACGACGACGCTGAGTGCTCTTGCTTTTCCTAGGGGTGCCCAATGACGAAGATTCGGAGGAAGATGATGACAGTTTGGCCGATGTTGATGAGCCTACGATCACCATCGGGATGACTCCTCGACTCCGCAAGCCTAGCAAGGTCTCGACGATCGGAAAAAAGTCATCGAGCAAAGCTATCAGTGTAAGCAGACAGCTCATTCACTCGTAAGTGCCGAGATGTCTAGCTCAGCTTCCCGCTTTCCTACTGATGGTCTCGATCGCTTCTCAGCTCGCCAATCCGCACGCCTACTGTCTCAATTGACGATCAACGATTCACCCGTCCCGCGAACCCCCGATCAAATACCTTCACTTCTCGCACTTCGACCCCAACTCCCGAAGACCTCCCTTTCCACAACTTGCACCATCGTTCCGACTCTCGCGCCTCGACTACTCAATCTTCAAACCACGGACACTCACGAAGTCGATCAGTCATCTCCTTCTTCACTCGCTCTGTCTCCCGAGCTAGCGAAACCTCTTCTCTCGGATGGTCGACGTCGAGTGAGGTCCCGGTCAATGTTAGCGCTATGAAAGTCAAGAAACCTGGAAAGCTTCGTCGAGCTGTCAGCAAGATCTTCCGCTGAGCAATCTCAAACCCTTCACGCATTTTAACACACTGCAATCAATCGAAACGAACATAGAAAACGTAAATTGACAAGCGCAGCGCGCATCTTCTCCCCTCACCCTTACTGCTGCTCTTTTCCCATCACGGACTGTCTTTATCTTCACGCTCGATGACCCCGTTCTTTGTATCTAGACTCCCCTTGTCGTCGCTGGTCGTTCAGTAGATTTCTCCCTTCTCTTCTCAGTATCGCATATTTTTTCGTTCAACTCGCGACGTCGTTCTCTCACACTTCTCGAGATCATCGCTGGGCTGTCGTTTGCGAGAGACTTCAGAATCGAGAAAGCAAAATTGCGAAAAAAAAAAGTCCGATTTCTTCCTTCTCTCGACACCCTCATCTCGCTTCGTTCGCTTCTGAAGATGTCTGTGACTCCTCATGGTAAACTACTTGTGCGCGGGTCTATCAATATCGATGGTACGCTGTCTCCCTCTCTGATTAGCTGGAGTGACGTGTTTGATCTAATTTTCGCTCTTCCTCCTCACCTAGAGTTCTTCGTGGTCGACCAGTAGCCTAATTTTCTACGTTTGGATGTATTCGACGATCTGTACTGAACCGTTCCGCATTTGACAGTATCGTTCGAAGTGGTGAAACGATTTCTTCAACCGACTACTCTCGTCGAGCTGGTGAGCACAGTCTCTGCCTCCGACACTCAGGGTAGAGTGCACTGACGCTTCCCGATGATATAGGCGGAAAGGGAGCGAATCAAGCTGTTTCGGCCGCAAAAGTTCGCTTTTTCGTTTCGACAAGCTTTCTCACGAGCTCACCACTCACAAAGCCACACCTCTACAGGCAGGAGCAGCAGTCGAGCTAGCCGCTACGATAGGAAACGACGGTCTCTGGCTCAAGGACACGCTCACATCGTACGGAGTCTCGCAATCTTTCCTCTCTCTCGACGAAAAAGTACGTTCACTGTTCTTCTCTTGCACCTTCACCCAGGCTCATGTTCTCAGGAGTTAGGTACCTACTGGGCGTGCCATCATCCAACTCTCGACCGCTACCGCCGACAACTCGATCGTCCTCCTTCCCGGCTCCAATTTCTCTTCTTCTCCTTCTCCCCTCTCCGATCTCACTCAATCACAACTCGGTTCAACCTTCTCCCACCTTCTCGTCCAGAACGAGATTCCACTCGATTCGACTAAACAAGCACTTCGAGATGCTCATTCGGCTGGACTCTCGACTCTTTTCAACCCGAGTCCGATGTTGACTTTTGAACAACTCGAGGCGTTCGAATGGGTGAACCTCGATTGGTTACTCATCAACGAAGGTGAAGGTCAAGACCTACTTGCTGCACTCGCTCCGACATCAACGTCGACAGCAGTGATGAATGCGGAGGAGATTCTGAGCAAACTCAGAGGAACAAAACTTGGAGGATTAAAGGGGATCATCATGACTCGAGGAGCGGAGGGAGTGATTGCGAGTCTCGAGAATGGTGAGATCGTCAGTGCTGGAGCAGGGAAAGTGGAAGGAGGAGTCAAAGATACGACAGGAGCAGGAGATTGTTTCACCGGTTATTTCGCGACACTCCTTTCGACACTATCGACTTCCTCTCCTCTCACAGCGAAGAAACTTGAACCGATACTAGAGATCGCTTGTCAGGCGGCGGCGATGTGTGTGGAGAAACATGGAGCGATGGAAAGTGTGCCGAGTTTGAAAGAGGTCAAGGGGAGAATGGGATCGAAGTGGAGGGAAGGTTGTGAATGGGATGTATTGCTACAATAGATGAATAGATGACAATGCTACATAGATTGCTCCTCCTCATTTCTCCATGATTGTCGCGAGATCAATTCGAAAGTCAGATTGATCCGTTCCCAGTCGTCTAAGGGCTTCCTTCGCGCTCATTCTCTTCGATGCAGAGCATACTAGCATCGCCTGGAGTATTTCGAGTACCGATGAGGATGTATCGAGGTATGGAAGGTGATCTTTGAGGGGAGTTGGCGGGAAAGAAACGAACGAGAACCGGCTGAAATTTGGTAAATCCTTCGCTTCCTACCCAAGTACGATTGAGTCAGACCAAGTCAGGCTATTGAACAGAGAAGAGTAGGGACTTACGGGCCAGGAGTCGAGAGTAGGAGTACCGAGTACTTTGAAGATGCTTGCAGAGAGAACGAAATCGCTCGCACCGCTCGTAAAGAGACTTTGCCGTCTCGGAGCTGGAGGATCGCGTGAGCTCCTGTCCTCAAGTTCATGATATGGATCGTCTTCTTCGGAAGTTGAGGCCGAAGAAGAGACGGCGGTAGAAGCGAAAGGTCGAAATAGTTCAGAGATCGTTGTTGCTAGAGCCCAGAGATCTATAGCTGCCGGATTGTAAGAGCGAGATGCAAAGACGAGTTCAGGTGCTCGATACGGTCTGATCGAGGAGTTGTCAACAATCAGTGATCTCAGGAAGAATCGATGAGGAGAGTTTTGAGCACTCACCCAGTTCCAACTTCGAAATGCTGTGATCCAGGTTCTTCGTCGTCAGCCTCAACAGCGATGCCAAAGTCGATCAGTATTGCTCGTCCGTATTGGGTGAGAACGATATTCGAGGGGTTGATGTCTCGATGACTGATCTTTCGCTCATGCAGGTAATCAGTCGCTGAGAGGAGTTGACGAGCGATCGAGTTGGATAGCTTGGCGAAGGAAGGAAAGTGTTCAGGAACGAATGAGGGATTGTCGAGGAGTTGACGAAGGGTGTATGGATAGTAAGGAGTGAAGAGGGTCAGTCGAGGATTCATTGATGCGATCGATTTCTGTTCGAGGTAAGAATTGAGGAGTTCGACGATCTACTGCACTTGATTCGATCAGGAATTTGAGAGACCGGGCGCGGGAGAGGTGGACTCGAGAACGTACATTCGGATGCGAAATCTTTGCTAATAACTCCGCCTCGCTTCTCCCATTTCGAGGTTCTCGACTCTTGTCATCCGGTATCAGCTTGACTGCGATCGATTCTCCATCGTTTCCGTTCGCAATCGAGGGCTTTGATCGACCAATGAAGACTCCTCCGCAAGGTCGAATTGTCGAAGTGTCCAACCCTATCGCTTTACCTCGACGAGTACCGGCTATGAAGAGGGTTGGAGGATCGTCGGTGTTGTAGTGTTCGGATGACATAATCTTTTGGTGGTTGGGTTGAAAGGAAGGGCTCGAAGGCGATAAATGCGATGTTGCGAAGCGATGTCTGCGAATCTGGAGTGCGTCAGCTTCTCATAACCCACCAATTGAAGTATAAGCTGCTCACGTGGGTCCTCGATAGTTCTGGCGTTGCTGTCGGGATGTTGAATCAAATCGAGTTGAAGGGGAGAAAGTCGACGAATCAAGGTTGTGGTCGACTGTTGGATAGTAGAGTAGAGTGAGTCTGATGCTACAAGTGTATCTCAACCTTCAACAAGGCAGTCAGATGTAGTCAGATTGGAGGTAGACGAGAGAAAGATCAAAATCCTTTTTGGCTTTCTGCCCTTCACGTCGACCACAGGATAGCTTCCGATAGCGCTCAGGTCACTTTCATGAGCCTCAAGAATGTTCCGGCAGCCTCACTTTCCGGCTACGAATGCGTTACTTGCTCTGCTCCCGTCGAATCTCTTTGTTCGCATTCCCCCTCTCTCTCTTGCTCTACTCACTGTAGACTGACCTGATACTGGTCGAGGATATAGATACGAGCTACTTTCAGCAGTCCAACACATCTCTACTTCAATGTCCAAAGTGTGGTGAGCTAGAGGCAGACAAGTACTTATCTTTCCCTCTCGCAATCTCCTTGCTCGACCTCTTGCTACTCAAACCATCGGTCTATCGACATCTCTTGAGGAATAGAGGTGGTAATACTTTGCTCGAACGACGGAAGCATCAAGTGATCGAAACGTTACGGCTCGCAACGATCACACTTTCCGTCGATTCTCGTAAGGTTCCGTTCTCAGATCTACAAGCTGCTCTGTTCTCTCGAGCTCACCCCGCTTCATTTAATTCATAGTCGTGAGATGTGTACCTTCTCCTGCTTCAACCGATATCGATAACCTCAAGCTCTTCATCCAAACTTTCGGTTACTGCACTCTCGAAACCCTCTCACTCCTCCTCGCCATCTCCCTTTCAGCTCTCCTCCTCGCACACCCTCGAAAACTTTACCGGAACCCATCAGAGTACGTTCCTACCTCTCGTCCCTCTCCCGAAAATCGCACTCATTCCTTCGTTCTGAACTCCCTCGTCTAGTCTCCTCTTACTCCCCCTCTCACTATTCTATTCCTCCCTCCCGACGACCTTCTTCCTCTTAATAGCCTCAATAATCTGGCGGTCCGAATACCTCCCCCCTCCCTCCCTCTCCCCGACCTCTTCAAAAGGTATAATCGATTTCACACCTTACCTTTCCAACCTCAACCTGCTCCCTTCTTCGAACCCGTACGAGATCAAGTCGGAATGGGGTAAATGGATCGTTAGTTTCTCGCGAGCTGAATTGAGGAGTGGGTTGGCGCAAGTTGGGAGTAATCGAGGATGGGCGAGTGAAGCCGTGTTGAGGAAAGGAGTTGGAGGAAGTAGCGCGGTTGTCGCTGTATCAGGTGAGTCAAACTCCTTTATACTTGAGCGAGCGTGTGTCGAGGTATTGATCTGGCTTTTGAGAGATTAGTCGTGTTGAGGATCTCGAAGAGACGAGCAATTGCCGTGTTGGGATTCGCTTGGGTTATACATCTAGTCTTGTTGCATGCAATCGACGGATTCATTAGTTGATCGACACTCTACTGGATCAAACGCTGCGAGTGAGAGTGCAGAGTGGGAAATAAAATATAAGTATAAATGCTACAGGTTCTATAGCTAGCTACAACATAGGTCATAAGAGAGCGATTCCTGCGATAGAGATGCGATAGTTGCTGCGAGAATCAAGAGAGGAGAGGAGCTTCGAAGAGTTCACAGAATTACTGTTGTTGACAACCTGGCCGAGCTCCTCCACCAAACGAAGCTTCTTCCTCGTCGTAACTATCTGTCGGTTTTCCATTCCCATGATACTAACACATTCTCATCTCCATTAAGTCAGTTCAACCAAAACTTTGAAAATCGAAATCAAAGCGAAAAAGAGAAAACCGTGAGACTTACCCAACTACTCTCATCTTGCTCATTCCTGTCCTTCCTTTCTTCCAACACGACTTGCTCGACTTCCTTCCCTTCTTCCAACTTAGTCAAATCTTCTCTCCTAGGCGGTAGCAACCCTCTCAACGTGTCGACGCCTCCCCTCTCAGTCAATCCCATCGCCCATTCTTCCCCTGGCATCTCGACTTCGACTTTCAAAACCAATTCCCCAGTTTCACCTTTCCTCCACATGCCTTCCCCACTAACTGATACCTCATCTCCATCTTTCAAGACTCTCCATCCGGGTTCACCGGGTTGAGGAGAAGACGCACGTAATGCTCGACCGTCTAGGTGTAAGAGGATCAAACGGGAGAAACCGAGGAGAGATTCGGAGAGCGTTAGGGAGAGCGAGGTTGAGAGGGATTGGGGACGCGAGGAACCGAGTGAGGGAAGTAAAGTGAAGGTTGGATGAGGTAAAGGGAGAATTGTCAAGTGTAAATCACCGGGTGCTGATGAATCGGGCTACAGAGAAGAGTATAGAGTGTGTGAGTAGAAGAAGTTAAGAGGGAAGAGATGGAGAGAGAGGGAAACAAACAGATTCGTCGCCTTCTCCTTTGAGGACGATTGTTTCTCCCGCTTGCATTCCTCGTTCGACGATGAATTCTACTTTCTTCTTCTCCTTCTGAATTCTAGTAGCTTTACATTTCTTGCATCTGCGCATACTCAATTCTCACATCAATTCACCGCCCTTCTCTGTATCGAGGAATTGAGAGAGAGAGTGGAGAGAGAGCTCACTGATCTTGATCCCTAACTCTCAATCCCCTCCCTTGACAAGCACCACACATTACAGGTTGTCTAACCATATAACTCCCCATCTGTCTCATTGCGAAACTAGTCCCTTGTCCATCACACCTCACACAAGGTTTCGCTTGTTTCCCAATTCTCGCTCCAGTTCCTTTACACGTCGTACAAGTCCTAGTTCTTTCGACTCCAATATGTTTCGTACATCCACAATACAATTCCTCGAGAGTCAAATGTAAATCGATTTGACTAGGTGGAGTTTGAGTCTTTCTTCTTTGTCGTGGTCTCTGATTCTGATTCCCTCCTCCTGCTCCTCCTGGTGGTCCACCACCCATACCACTAAACATTTGAGCCATGAAATCATTCATGAATTCATCCTCATCCATTCCACCTCCCATTCCTCCACCCGAGTTACGTGAACCTTTCTCTCCGAATTCATCATACTCTTGTCTTTTAGTCGGGTCAGATAAAGTTTCATAAGCGTTTTGAATTTCTTGAAATTTTGAATGATCTGGTGGTTCTGTCGATGAAGTCGAGGAGGATTGTCGATCTGGATGATGAACGAGCGAGAGTTTGCGATATGCTTTCTTCAATTCTGATTCTGTACATGATGGGTCTACGCCTGAATGGAGTGAGGAAGGAAGGACATGAGAATCAAGATGAGCGAATAACTTTGACAGAGAGCAGCGTTTACCTAGTACATCGTACAACTTTGTATCCTGTACCATTATCTCAATCTTTTATAGTCTATCTAAGCGAGTCTACCCAAAGCGAGAGCGAGATGAAAAGGTTAGAAGAAGAGAAACTCTTTGCTTCCTCTCTTTACTCCTAGTCGACTACTACCTCCACCTAGAAGCATGGCAGATCCACTCCCTCCTCGCCCAGCCTCTCGATTAACCAAACGCACTCTATCAGACGCCCTTTCCACGCTCGACAGTGCACTCAAACCCTCTCCTCTCCCTTTACCCACCTCAAAGAGACCCCGTCCCACCCCTACTTCAACTCGAGCACTCGAATCCCTCTTATCCCTCCGTCAAGCTCCTCCTCGTTCATTACCCTCCTCGCCCCAAACTCTTGCACCCGATTCTTACACTCCCAATTCACTCCCTTCTCTTCTCGACCGACTCTCGAGTTATAGGTTGACTAGTTATTCACCTTTGAAACCTTTTACAATCTCTCCACTCGAATGTGCACTTCAAGGATGGACAAACACAGGAAAAGAGAGGTTGACTTGTCAAACTTGCAAGAAATCAATCGTTTTATTACCACCTACAACAGGATCATGGAATGATTCAATTGGGAAAGCGATGAGAGAGGAATATGAGAAATTAGTAGGGAAGAAGGGACATGAAGAGAATTGTCCTTGGGGTTTGAGACCTTGTTCGAAAAACCTTTATCGATTACAAGGGGGTGGATTGGGAGTTAGTAAAGGTGGGAGGAGGAGATTGTTGGAAATCGTTGGAGAGGAAGCGAGGGGAATGGATGAGAAGGGATTAAAGGGGATTCAATTGGAGTTACCACAAGAGTTGGTATTGGATGAGGAGAAATTGAGGAGGAACGTTACTGCTCTCCTATCACCACCACACCCACCACCGACAGCGGAAGAGCAAGTTCATCAAGTATCGACAACCTCTATCTTACTAGCGATCTTCGGTTGGACCCTCTCTCCAATTCCGACTTCTCCTTCTTCTTCACTAACTCGATCAAATTCTTCTTCTTCCTCCTCCATCTCTTCCTCGTCGACAAATACAAAGAACCCACCAATCTTATCATGCCATTATTGTCTACGACAAATCCTCGTCACACCCTACCTCCCAGGATCAGAAGGAGAGAAGAGGAGGAAGTTGTTGAATCCGATTAATCAACATTATAATTATTGTCCTTTCATCTCTACCACTATTCCCCCCTCCTCCTCCACATCAAGCTCGAAGGAACAGGAGATGGTCAAGAAACCGGGGTGGCAAGTGAGGTTGGAAGCGGTTTTGGGAAAGAATGGGAATGAGACGTTTCATGAGAGAATGGGATCGATGAGGAATGATTCGAATAGATCGATCGGAGGGGAGGTTTCGGAGAGAGTGGGAGGAGAAGGAGGAGAAGGAGAGGGAGGAGGAGGGATCGAGAAGAGTAGTAGTACAATCAAGGTCAGTTTCCCCCTCGTTTTCTTGTGTCGAAGACTAAGTTTGTAAGTACTGAACGAAAGGGAGTGTTTTGTGAGATTATACAGACGAGAGAGTTGTTGAGTTATGTCAGGCGGTTATTGGGTCCAAAAGTCAATCGCAAGATTTAGGAATTTTTTTGGAACGCTCACTTGGATCACCTTTTTACCGTCTTTCTCGTCCTCATCGTCTAGCCTTCTCTCGTGCCCGCTCCTCGACTGCCCGCTCATCCAAAATTCCAGTAGCGTTCACTCCATTCTGTACCCGAAGTTTTCGTAATCTCATACCTAAGTGAAACTTGTTGTCTTTCAATCTGACTCCTCTCGCCTCTCACTCACTAATTGAGGTTCGGAGAAGTACAAATATATAGTGTAGTTGCAGCTATGCTATTTTGGGGGGGAGGGGGAATAAAGAGAAACGAGGTGAGAACTACAAGTAATTTTCCTTTCTTTTTTCGAAGTGTCCGTTTCAAACCTCGAGCATGACTTCCTCTGTTGCGTACGCGCAGATACACAAACGACCTATCAACGACGTTCTTGATCAGTACCATTCAAAAAGTGAGAGTGGAAGAGAGCTTTACCTCCGAATTGTCGACCTGCGATCGCCTTGAGAGCAACCGTAGTTTCTTCCTTCTTCTCAAACAAGACAAACACTTTACCCAAATCCTTGACCGCCTCACTCAACTTGACGTCGACTTTGCCCTTCTCAGTCCTGACGGGTCTAGGAATCCTCACTTCCTCGACCGTTCCAAATTTACTACATTCCTCTTTCACGTCCTCCAAGATTTCTTGATAATCTTGATCCGAACACAATTCTTCAATCGCCACCATGTTCAAGATTTGAAGTACCCTCGTAGGTTCCCCTTCACCCGATTGACCAGCAGCCAAAATCGACGCGGGTGCTTGTTGTTGTTGATGTTGATGATGATGATTCATTCCCATCATTCCACCTCCCATACCAGCCATCATTCCAGGACCTCCCATCCCACCCGCGTTGAAACTAGGACCGTTCATACTCATTCCCATTCCAGCGAGAGCTTGTTGATCGAACCCGATTCCAGATCCGGGTGGACCATGTTTGAGTGGGTTCGCACCCAACGCCGCTCGTTGAACGACGAGGTATCGATCTCCCAATTCCATACCGTTCAATCCTTGACAAGCTACTTCGGTAATGTTTGGATCGACGTATTCACAGAACGCGAAACCCTATTAATGCGAGTCATTCCTTTTTAATCAGCTTTCCTTTCCTCTCTCTCGAGGTGAAAAAAAGGAACTGTTTTAAGACTCACTTTCGAAGCACCACTCCCACCTTCCTTGACCAAATTGAACGCCCTCAACTCTCCGAAAGAACTCAACAATTCCATGACTTGTTCATCATTCAAATAACTCGGTAAACCACCAATGAAAATCTTGTTGACCGTATCGGGTACGTTGGTAGAAACGACTCCTGGAACGTGAGGTGCGATTTCTCCTCCTCCCATACCTCCCATCGATGGGTCGGTGTGAATGAAATCTTTTGGTCGTCGAATCTTTAAAGCGTTGTTTTGAAATACGATTCCATCGAATCCTAGTGCATTCGATGCTTCATCTGCGTTACGGAACTAAGGGAGAGAGAGAGAAAGAAAATGCGAAATTAGCTTCGACCTTCTAGAGAAAGAGAAGAAAAAAGGAAGTAGTGACTCACTTCGACGAAAGCGTAATTCTTTTCATAATTGACATGAACACTGATCACTGGTGTATCACCTTTCAAACCCAAGCCTTGTAAATCCTCTCCCAAATGACCATCACTCAACAAGTTCATCTCGACCATTTTCGAATTGAAGAAATTGGCGATCGTTTCTTCCGTAGCTTCCATCGTAATGTTACCTACGTACAACCTACGAGATTGACGTGCCAATGAACCGATAGGAGCTCCTGGACCGACTGCACCGAATACGGGAGGTCGGAAGAAAAGAGGAGGGTTTTGTCCGTTTGCGCCTTGGAGTGAGGAAGGGTCGAAACCTGCTGGTAGGTAAGGACGAGTATGACCGGGTAAATTGAACATACCTTTACAACATCATCACGAGCTTTCTTTTATCAGTTTTTACCATCCCTCGAGAAGAGAGAAGAAAGAGAAACGGTTTTTTTTACCAGTCAATTTAGCTTGTTCAGGAGTGAAACTCTCAAACCCATTAGGTTTGACATCCCATGCAGTGAAAGGTCTCTTGCGTTTACTAATGACGATAGTATCTTCGGGTGTAGGACTCCTATTCCTCCTATCGCCTTGATCTGCGAATCCTTCGAAAGTAGGTCCATTCCTTCCTCCCCCTCTTCCCCCTCCTCCTCCTCCCCTACCTCCTCCTCTATAACCTCCACCTCCTCCTCCTCGATACCCACCTCCTTGTCGTCTATCATCTCCCCTGTATCCTCCAGGTGGACCTCTATCCTCATACCCTCTCCTTCCTCCTCCTCCATAATCGTCTCTCCTCCCTCCACCTCCACCCCTATATCCTGAATTCCTACTATTAGTATCGTCGTATTCTCCCCCTCCTCGACTAGATCTATAACTGTGTTGTTCAGAAGAAGAACGTTCACTATCCCTCCTTCTCTCATACTCTCTATCCCTGTCCCTATCCCTATCACTCCTATGACTCGAATGACGAGGTGAACGTGATCTTCTACGTTCAGAACGGTGATCACGTTCAGAGTGGGAAGAACGGTGGTGTCCTCCTCCGTCTCGATGATCTCGATGATCTCTTTCGGAACGGGATGAACGATGACGGGTATCTGATCCACCTGTAGTAAGGGTAGTTAGTGAGTATCACGCAAGGTGGGAGTTGGGAGAGAGAGAGAGAGTTTACCATCTTGAATTGCTTGTTCGAGGAAAGAGGATGCGGCATCCACTGCAGAGGGAGTGTGAGGTACGGGGTCAGTGATTGCTAGAATGAGGTGTAGATGATCTCACTTACTTTGATCTGCCATGACTTCTGTATGAAATGAGAGTGAGCAGAAGAGAGAAGCAGACCTGAATTTCCTACGTTTGCTATCAATTCCAATCCAAGTCTAACTCTAGCTCCTCCCACTTCTCTCGCTCACCCCAAACTCGACAAGAGGGATGGCTAGGTTCGGATTGTTGGATTCAGATGATGAAGTATCTGATGCCTCATCGCAACATTCCCAAGATGATCACTCTGAACAAGAAGGAGAAGAAGATTCAACCATCAACAACTCGCACTCCTCAGAGGACGAACAACTAGAAGATGCACCACCTCAAACCAGTCTACTCTCGGATGATTCCCACTCCTCAGAAGACGAACAAGGAGAAGACGTGATGTCTCAACCTTCTTCTCGACGCTCCCGCTCTCGCTCTCGTTCTCGTTCTTACTCGCACCTAACCCGTACACCTTCCCCACCAACACGTCGACAACAACTTCTACCACCAACGACGAAACAGCAACAAGAACCTTGGGCGCAGACTCTCAAATTGGAACCCAAGAAAGTTCAATTAATGCAAGCTAGTTTCTTCGGGCAAGAGACTACTACTCGACAAGATTCGATGAGGGTCAGGGAACGCGAGAGGGAGGAATTGGAGCAGGAGAAAGAGAAGAGGAGGAGAGTCGTCGAGGAGGGATTCGCGAGTCGAGTTAAGGAGGGAAGGAGGGAACAAGTCAGTCGAAACCTGTTCCATTCTATCCTTACCTCAACAAGTTGGCTGATAGCAGGGAGTTTGATTTGGTAGGCTTCATTATTCGCTTCAACTTCTACACCAGCTCAGATTCACCAACCTCACGCAATTCCAACTCCAGTTCTCGACCCGGCTCCATTCAGACCGTATCGTACTTACACTCGTGTACCGCTCGAGAGCTCGACTACGAATTGGAAAGAAGGGGATTTGGTCGATAGTGGTTTGAGTTTCGGAAGGAGTTCGAGAGTTGGTTGGGGTCCGAATGGGGAGATGGTCAGTCTGCGAGGAGTGTATGGTAAAGAGAAAGAAAAGGAAAAGGGAAAGGAGGGGAAAAGCGATACGGTCAGAATTGAGAAATTGAGATTACTAGAGGTGAGCACAAGTTCGAGTTCTGATCCGTCCTCGAGCACTGATTCAAATCTCGGTTTGTGCACAGAACAACGAAGACAAAGCAGCTGCATTACGATTACTAGAGCTTCAGTTATCTCAAACCCAAATCTTCCCTTCTTCCCTAACCGATCCATCTTCCTCCTCGCCCGTTCCTTTCGCCTCCCCCAATCCATCCCTGCGATTCTCTCATTTCGTCGATCTGTTCAACAAGACGCCGACCAATGGAGAGGAAGACCCCAGCAATTCCCCCGAAGCACAACTGTTTAAATTGGCTTCTTTACTATTCGACGAAATCCCTCATCTCGGTCTATCCTCCTCCTTAGATTTGTCTTATCTCCCATCTCCCTCGACCTACACCTCTTCGATCACTTCCCTTCGACGAGTCGACCTCCTCTCTTCTTGGTTAACACATTCCCTCCTCCCCTCAATCTCTTCCTCTCTCCATTCCCCGAATCTCTCCTCACTAGAAAAGATCTTCCTCCTCCTCACGACCCACCAAATCTCTCAAGCATGTGACTTGGCCCTCTCTTCCAACAACCTTCGACTAGCCACCCTGATCTCCCAAATCGGTACGATTTCATCCGCTCAAACCGATCCTCAATTCCAACGAGACCTCTCGGACCAACTTTCAAAATGGAAGGAATTTAAAGTTGATTCACACCTCTCGGTTGAAGTGCGAAAGATTTACGAGTTGTTGAGTGGGAATTTGGGAGTGAGCGAGGGTAGGAAAGGAAGTAAAGAAGATGAAGCGAAAGAGTTTCATGTGTTGGAAGGAAGGGAATGGAAAGCTGCTTTCGCAATGGGTTTATGGTATTCCCGTCAACAAACCAACAATTCGGGAAACTCTGATCAAATCGCCTCTTCACTAAATCAATACGATTCAACCTGTTTCATTTCGTCCTCCCCAGTCGCTCCTCCAACTCCTGCCTATCTCCCTTCGACGACGACTTCTACTCCTACAACACCCTTGGATCCAATCTATCACTT
>Ga0308169_10002339_pt1 | contig 19856 bp, 14 predicted proteins | sample PhyBR1_2_FD_202139 | JGI IMG/M metagenome (GOLD analysis project Ga0308169, IMG submission 202139) | Phyllosphere microbial communities from UC Gill Tract Community Farm, Albany, California, United States - DLSLSB.R1 | ecosystem: Host-associated > Plants > Phyllosphere > Unclassified | place...
CAACGGCCGGCGCCTGGCCAACGAAGCGCTGGGCGCGAGCTCGGTCAACGTCGACGTCATCCCGATGGCCGCCATCGAGCGCGTCGAAGTGTTGCGCGACGGTGCTTCGGCCCTGTACGGCACCGACGCGATCGCGGGCGTCGTCAACTTCATCACCAAGCGCACGGTGCAGGAGGTGACGATCCACGCCAGCACCGTGCAGCCGCAGCAGTCCGGCGGCGGCGAGCAGAAGCGCGTGACGATCCTGGCCGGCAAGGGCGATATCGCCACCGACGGCTGGAACGTGTACACGGCGTTCAGCGCCCAGCGCCGCAGCTCGCTGCTGCAGCGCGACCGGCCGCAGATTTCGGATGCCGGCAAGCTCGCGTCGCTGGGCGGCACGCCATTCACGGCCAACACCTCGGGCGGTTCGGCCGCGCCCGCCAACTTCACCATCTACCGCAACGGGCGCCCGGCCAACATCACCGGCAACCCGTACTTCGCCGCCGGTTGCGTGGCCCCTGGCCTGGCCCAGACCACGGTGCCGTCCACCCGCACCCAGGCCAACGGCGCCCGGACCTGCATCACCGACCCGGGCATCTACCCGGAACTGCTGCCGGAAAACCAGCAGGTGACGTTGTTCACCAGGGGCAGCCTGGCGCACGGCGACGGCAAGATGCTGACCGTGGAGCTGAATCTGTCACGCTCGTACATCGATGCGATCAGCCCGCCCCAGCCGTTCGGCAACAACACCGATTATGACCGCCTCACCGCGTCGCGCCGGCCGCTGATGATCACCAGGGCCAGTCCGTATTACCCGGGCGGGCGTGGCGGCGTGCCGGCCGTTGCGGGCGTGAACGGTGAAGACCTGGCCCTGACCTGGAGCCTGGACGAACTGGGCGCGGCCAAGCTGCATGACGTGCAGACCAACCACCGCCTGGTAATTGCCGACGAAGGCGAGTTCAAGGGCTGGGACTACCGCGTCGGCGGCTCGTACGGCTACAGCCACCGCGACTCCGGTTTCAAGGAAAACTTCGTGCGCACCCCGGCCGTGTATGCCGGCGTGGCCAACGGCATCCTCAACCCGTTCGGCGCGCAGGATGAAGCGGGCCGCGCCTACCTCGAGGACATCTCGGCCGACGGCCAGCTGTTCCGTCAGGCCGACGTGCGCTACTACGGCGCCGACTTCAACCTGAGCCGCACGCTGATGGCGCTGCCCGGCGGCGATCTCGGGATTGCGATCGGCGGCGACTGGCACCGTGAAACGTATGCCGAGAACGTGCCGATGATCGGCAACGAGGTGGTCTGGCGCGTCAGCGGCTCTCCCGGCAACAACCCGAGCGGCCAGCGCCGCGTGGCCGGTCTGTACGCCGAGCTCGACGCCCCCGTGACGAAGGACCTGAACCTGAACTTCGCCGTGCGCGGCGACCACTTCAGCGACTTCGGCTCGACCTTCAACCCGAAGGCCAGCTTCCGCTACCAGCCGATCAAGGCACTGATGGTGCGCGGCACGGTCAGCACGGGCTTCCGCGCGCCGACCCTGCCGGAACTGTACGGCGTACCGCGCACCTTGACGCCATCGACGTCGAGCTGGGACGATCCGCTGCTGTGCCCTGGCCCGACCCCGAACGTGGCCGGCTCCGGCACCCTCACTACCGACCCGCGCTTTGCCGGCCTGGGCCTGGACGCCGAGCGCGTCTGCAACACGCGACTGACCACGCTCGTCGGCGCTAACCCGGACCTGGAGCCGGAAAAATCGAAGACCTACACGGTCGGCTTCGTGATCGAGCCGGTCAAGAACTTCGTTGCCACGATCGACTTCTGGAAGATCGACATGAAGCGCACGATCGCCCAGATCAACGAGGATTCGATCTTCGATAATCTGGACCGGTACCAGGACCTGTTCGTGCGCAATCCCGACGGCACGCTGCAGTACATCACCAAGACCCGCCTGAACATGGGCGGGCTCAAGACCCAGGGCATCGACCTGAGCCTGAACTACATGCTGCCGACCGCGCACTGGGGACGCTTCGGCTTCTCGATGGACGGCACCTACACCGACCGCTACGAAGGCCAGAACGATGCGGGCAGCCCGTGGGTCGACAGCGTCGGGCGCATCGGTGCGCTCTCGACCGGTTCGACCTCGGCCAACACCTACATCTTCAAGTGGAAGCACCAGGCGCGCGTGAACTGGCAGTACGGTGCGTTCTTCGCCCAGCTCACGCAGCAGTACAGCTCGAGCTATGAAGACACGAATGCGCTGCCGACTCAGCAGCCGGGGCAGCCGTTCTACAACGTGATCGAACCGTACCGCGTCTACAACCTGTCGACGACGTACAAAGTGTCGAAGCAGCTCAAGATCGGCGCCGGCGTGAACAACCTGTTCGACACCGATCCACCGCTGTCGAACCAGCGCCTGTCCTCGCGTGTGGTGTTTGCCCAGAACATCGCCAAGCCGATTGGCCGGGCGTTCACGGTGCGGGCTGATTACACGTTCTGATCGTCGGTGAGGTCCGCCGTTTCCGCTTGCGCGGGCACGGCGGGCGCACGTGCGCTGATGAAGGGTGTGCTTGTAGGCCAACATGAACACGTTCGGATTTCTGCGCTGCTCTCCGTGCGCGATGTAATGGTGCCCCATGGGTGAATCTCGACCCGCAGTTCTATACGCCATGGACATGCTCGCCGCTTGCACTAAGAGCTGCGGCATTCGGCGTCGGGATTATCATCACTGTCGGGTGCGATTGCGCGCCGAACCTGGACAACGTCCGCATTGAACCGCCGATGGTCGAGCATATCCACATTTCGGACATCGAGGCCTGCAGTGTGGCAACCTGCGCAGATCGATTACACGTTTTTACACAGCCTTGGCCAAAACCGTAAGGTCAAAGATGGGAAAAAAATACTTTCAAACCCAATGATCTGCTAACGTCACAGTTAGTTGACCTGACCACTCTTAGCTCGGGTACTATCGTTCACACAATTAATGATAGGGTAACCCAATGCTACTTTACGTGGATTCTCGGTACACAAGCCCCTATGCCATGTCAGTGTTCGTAGGGCTTAAAGAAAAGAATATCCCCTTCGAATTACGGACCATCGACTTGGAAAATGGGGCAAACCTTCGCCCTGAATATGTAACAGAGTCATTGACCGGACGGGTGCCCACTTTAGTGGACGGCAATTTCTCACTGTCTGAGTCTTCAGCAATCACCGAATATCTGGAAGAAGCCTATCCAGGCATGGCTCTTTACCCGTCTGATCCAAAAACGAAAGCTCGTGCACGGCAAGTCCAGGCGTGGATCAGAAGTGACCTCCTGCCCATCCGCCAGGAGCGATCAACAGACGTCGTGTTCTACCAACCTAGCCAGGTTCCCCTATCTGCCGCTGCAGAAATGGCAAGCCGCATACTGTTCCGGGCGTCAGAGGCCCTGCTTGCGCACAATGGCGACTATTTGTTTGGCAGCTGGAGTATCGCCGATGTCGACTTGGCACTCATGTTGAATCGGCTTGCTCTGAACGGCGATACTGTACCTAAAAAGCTTGCTGACTATGCACGTAGGCAGTGGCAGCGACCATCCGTACAGGAATGGGTAAGCTTGAAACGCCCAAAACTCTGACGAAACCAGTCCAGTCTGAGGGTTGACAGCGGCAATCTTTACTTGGCCTCCAGGCTGCTACGAGGCATAGGCAGCCGGTCATTTTCCACGCATCCGCCATGCTCGACATTCCGCTAAACTCCGGAGGTCGCCCCGCTAATCACAAGCTCCTGTTCTGGTGACGGCCTTCATTATTGCGCCATCCAATTATGGTAGATATGTTCCATGCATTTAATTCCCAATATGTCGACATATATCGAACAGGTGGATTCATGGCTCCGATTACTGAGAAATACGTCAAAAGGTTCGATATTACTGTCGTGGGCAAACTTACAGATCTCGTCGAAGCGGTCAAAGAGCTTTAGCTACCATGCACAAGTGATCAATTCGCCGTTAAGCAGTATTACCGCTTGCCTGCGGGAGCGTTTTCCGTTGTGGTTACAGTCTTATGAAAATGAGGGATTATTAATTTTCGGGAATTTGGGACATTCGGATCACCTTAAAAGCCTCCGCCCGTCAAGGCGTAACGCGCACGTAGTCAAGGTCAGTCACGGCTTTCGTGCCAACTGCAAATGAAGCTGCGCAATCTTCATCGAACGCTTCTGTGGCTTCGGCATGCCAGGGTGTCGCCGGCGACGTGCCCCGGCAGCCGACATTGCCAGATTGCGCAAATAGCGTATCCCGCGCCCATGCATCCATCCTACAATCGATAATGCCGCATTCGGCGAGACGGCCCCACTCTTTAAAATACGCAACTCAGCAACAATGGAAACGAACACATGACAGAACTGAATCATTACCTCGAACAATACTTCCTTAACGAGGTGCAACTGACGCGTGCCGGTGCCATGCATAGCGATGAGCTTGATGCTCTGATTCATCATCGACTGGTTCCCGCCCCATCGTATGTGGTCACCAAGGCCGGGAAGGTATGGTCTTTTGTGTTCGGCGAGATGGCCGCACCCGGCGCAACGCCAGGTCGTTACTTTCCCTCGTCGCACCTGATCTGGATCGATCGGGCACGCCACGCCATCGCATGCGGTGCGCCGGAAAACACCAAGGCACGCCTGAAGTCTCGGTTCACAACCAATTTCGCCACCGCGCTCGCAACGCTGAATCTGTCAACCTGGCGTTTGCCAGACAGCTTCGATGACCATGGGGCACCGATCGACGGTGGCCTGCTCGTGCGTACCGATGCTGCGTGGGGGCATTTTTTGAACGGGACGTTCGGCTTGTGCGTTGCCAATGCAATGTCGGAGGCGCACATGGCGTACAAAGAAGTGCTGCAAGAAAAACTCACACAGATCAGTGACAACGGGCGCCAAACGGCGTTCTCTCCGCAGCTGGCGCAAGCGACCCACGATTTGATCGACGCTTACGCTGCAGCGGCCATGCCTTTCTCGCCCATTGAGTACGCTTCGAGCAGCCGCAAGCGACTGGTCGAGGATCTGCGAGCGAACATCCACAGAGCGGCCGGCGCAGGTTGACGTTGCGGGAATGGGCTGTGCATCCTGCTGCAAACCCTTCGCCGTCAAGGCGTGACGCGCACGTAGTCGACGTCAGCCCAGGCGCCCGGCGCGCCGGTGGTAAACACGCCGACCTGGGCGCCCACCCAGCGCCCCATCGCAGCATCGAACGACTCGCCCAGCGGCGTGAACACAGTCCCATCCTGGCTGTAAGAAAACGCCACACGCGCGCCATGCGTTACCTGCGCGCGCAGTAGCACCTTGTAGCCGGCCAGCGCCGGTCCAAGCGTTTCGATGCATTCGCCCGCCGCCTCGCAGCGCGCCATCACCATGCGTGGCTTGCCGTCAACCCGGCGCACCCCGAACCACTGGCTTGTCAGTCCCAGAACGCCCAGCCCAACCTGATCGCCATCGCGCCCCGCGCGCAGTTCGACACTGGCCGTCACGCCAAAGGCCGGCGCCGGGAATTTCTGCGTCAGCACCGACGCCAGCGTGCGCAGCGGCGCCGCTGGCTGCGCGAACAGGCGCAGCATGCCGGGACGGGCGTCAAGCGCGTACCAGCCGGATTGCGGGTTGGCCGTCCATTGCCATTGATGGCCCAGCACAGCCCCATCGAATTCGTCGCTTGTCGCCGGCTCGCGGCGGGCAAACACCCCCGGCACCGGCTTGGCATGCTCGATGACCGGCTGGCCCACGCCCGGCGTGGCGGACGGTTCACCGATCAGCGGCCAGTCCTCTAACCAGCGCAGCGGCTGCAAATGCACCACCCGGCCGTAGGCGCGCAGGTCCTGAAAGTGAAAGAACCAGTCCCCGCCCTGCGGCGTCGTGACCCAGGCGCCCTGGTGCGGACCGTTGATATCCGTCGCGCCCTGCGCCATGACGATCCGGTCTTCGTAGGGCCCCTCAATGCGACGCGAGCGAAACACCGATTGCCAGCCATGCTCGACGCCACCGGCCGGCGCGAACACGTAATACCAGCCATTGCGCTTGTACAGCTTCGGCCCTTCGAGAGTCCGGTACCCCGGCAACCGGTTGCCATCGATGATCACCCGGCCATCGTCCAGCAGACTGCGCCCGTCGGGCGCCATGCGGCGCAGCGTGAGCACGTTGTTGATGCCGGCGCGGCTCTTGGCCCACGCGTGGATCAGCCAGGCCTGGCCATCGTCATCCCACAGCGGCGCTGGATCGATGATGCCCTTACCCGGCAAGAGCAGGTGCGGCACGCTCCACGGGCCGGCAAAGTCGGTCGCCGTGGTGACGTAAATGCCGTGGTCCGGGTCGGGATAAAAGATCCAGAAGCGCCCATCGTGATGGCGCAGGCTGGGCGCCCAGACGCCCTTGCCGGGCTGCGGCGCGGCGAATGCGGCCGGTGGCGTGAGTTGTGGCAGCGCGTGACCGACAAGCTCCCAGTTCACCATGTCGCTGGAAGCAAGAAGCGGCAGGCCCGGTGCGTTGGCAAAGCTCGATGACACCATGTAGTAGCGCTCGCCGACGCGGATCGCATCGGGGTCCGAATAATCGGCGTGCAGGATCGGATTGCGATAGCGGCCGTTGCCGAGATCCGGCGACCACGGCGCGCGTGCGGGCACCGGCCCGAGCGTCTTGCCCAGAAACCGGTCCATCGCATCAACGGTCGGCGCCAGCCAGGGATCGAACAGCCAGAACGAATGCGGCGCGCCGTCCAGCGCCACCGTATCGGTCGGGATGCCGTGGCTGGCCAGCGTGGCCGCCAGCGCTTCGCGTCCGCTCGAAAAGCGCGGCGCGGCGCCGACGATGAACTGCACCGGCGGGCTATCCTTGCCGGCATGGGTCAGCGGCGAGGCGTCGCGCCACAGTGCCGGCTGCTCGGCATAGCGCCCGCCAAACCAGGCGCCCGCTGCCGAAGGGCGCTTGGCCGGATCGTCTTCAAAGCGCAGCGCCAGTTCGGACGTGAAATCGGACAGGCCGTCGATATTGACCACGGCGCGCACCGTGTCGGGCCGGGTCATGCCCACCAGCGCCGCGATCTGCCCGCCGGCTGAACCGCCCGCGATGGCGACACGCGCCGGATCCAGGCCAAGGCCGGGCGCCTGCGCGCGCAGCCAGTCCAGCGCGTCCTTGACGTCATCGATCGCTGCCGGATAGCGCGCCTGGCCCGACAGGCGGTAGCTGACGGTGGCCGCCGCATAACCGCGCGCAGCCAGGCGCGCGGCCAGCGGCGCCATGTTCGAACGCTCGCCGCTGGCCCAGCCACCGCCATGCACCAGCACCACCAGCGGCGCCGGAGTGTCGCCCGCTGCCGGCAGGTACAGATCCAGTGCCAGGGTCAGTGCGCCCCGTTTCGCGTACACGATGTCCTTGCGCACCCGCACCGGCGCCGGTGCGTCGGCGCTGGCAATCCGGATGAACGGATAGTCGCGTACCAGCTTCTGATAGGTAGTGTCGGCGTCGTAGCGTGCCTGCGCCGTCGCCGGCGCCATGGCCGCGAGCGTGCCCAGCGCAAGGCAGGCCAGCACGATGCGTTTGCCCACTGCGCCTTTTGCAGCCCCGGCCATCGGTCAGGTCACGGGTGCGGGGTTGAACAGCGCCAGCGAGTTATGCAGCTTCCAGTGCTCGGCCCAGGTCTTGCGACCGCTCGCCACATCCAGGATCATGCGGAACAGTTGCCAGCCGACGTCCTCGATGCTCGCTTCGCCGCTGGCGATGGTGCCGGCGTCCAGGTCCATCAGGTCATGCCAGCGGCGCGCCAGCTCGGTGCGGGTGGCCACCTTGATGACCGGGACCGCGGCCAGGCCGTACGGCGTGCCGCGCCCGGTGGTGAAGATGTGCACGTTCATCCCGGCGGCCATCTGCAGCGTGCCGCAAATGAAGTCGCTGGCCGGGGTCGCTGCGTAGATCAGGCCTTTCTGCGTCAGCTTGTCACCCGGCGAGAGCACGCCGGTAATCGCCGTGCTGCCCGACTTGACGATCGAGCCCATCGCCTTTTCGACGATGTTCGACAGCCCGCCCTTCTTGTTGCCGGGCGTCGTGTTGGCGCTGCGGTCGACGCTGCCGCGCACCAGGTAATCGTCGTACCACTGCATCTCGCGCACCATGGCCGCCGCTACTTCAGGCGTCGCGGCGCGTGCGGTGAGCTGGTCGATGCCGTCACGCACCTCGGTCACTTCGGAAAACATCACGGTGCCACCAGCGCGCACCAGCAGGTCGGTCGCATAACCCACGGCCGGATTGGCCGTCACGCCCGAAAACGCATCGCTACCGCCGCACTGCACGCCCACCACCAGGTCGGACGCAGGGCAGGTTTCGCGGCGGCGCGCGTTCAATTCCTGTAAATGCCGTTCGGCGGTGACCATCAGCGCGTCGATCATCGACATGAAGCCCACATGCTGCTGGTCCTGCAGCGTGACCACCGACGGCGCGCCAATGCCGATCGGGATCGAGCCGGCCGGGAACAGGCGCGCCGGTGGCAGCTTTTCGCAGCCCAGGCTCACCACCATCACGTTGTCGCCGAAATTCGGATTCTTCGACAGGTTGCGGATGGTCCGGATCGGAATGTCAGCGCCGGGCGCGTCGATTGCCACCCCACAGCCATATACGTGCTCGAGCGAGACCACGTCTTCGACGTTCGGGTAGCGCGGCAGCAGTTCGTCGCGGATGCGCCGCACGGCGTACTCGATCACGCCCGAGACGCACTGCACGGTGCTGGTGATGGCCAGCAGATTGCGGGTGCCGACCGAGCCGTCCTTGTTGCGGTAGCCCTCGAACGTGTACCCGTCCAGCAGCGGGCCGGCAGCGACGGCGTGGGTGCCAACCGGCAGGTCGTCGAGCGAGCGCGCCGCCGGCATGCGCAGCACGCGCTCCGATACCCAGCTGCCTCGTGCGATCGGACCGCTCGCGTAGCCGATCGTCACGCCATAGCGGATCACCGGTTCGCCGTCGGCCAGGTCGCTCAGCGCGACCTTGTGGCCCTGGGGAACGCCTTCGAGCAGCACCAGCCCGCCGGGCAGCACGGTGCCGGCGGGCAGGCCGCCATCGTTGACGACGATGGCAACATTGTCGCCTGGCTGCATGCGGATCGTGCGCGGAACGTCGTGGTTCATGTGTCGTGTCTGCCTGTCGGCTGAAGTTGGGAGGATCGTTTTAAGTATGCCATAAAACGTTCCAATGCGGCTAGTCCACATCTTCATTTTGGCCGGACCAAATATGAATGGCCTGACCAAATCGACACAAAAGCGCAACGCTGGGCCAGCGTCGCGGACGCGGCACGTTATCGCATCAGCGGTTGAACAATCAGGGGAATCGTGGGGGTGACAGCGACGGGTGCGGCCTGGGCAGACGGGGAATCTGGCAGGATCAAGAATGGGGTACGATCTGTTACAGCCGTCTGGACAGCATTCGTCTGGCGACGAATCAGGCGCTGGGAACGCTGCACGCAGCAGCCTCCCCAGCGCCGTTAGCATCAGTGATGTGCCAGCTTCAACGGTGCCGGGCGGCCACCGCTGATCGACATTGGCGTCGACGTGTCCAGCTTGAACACGGCCAACGCTTCCGACAATTGCGCGGTCTGGTCCGTCAGCGATGTGGCCGCTGCCGACGCTTCCTCGACCAGCGCCGAGTTTTGCTGCGTCATCTGGTCCATGTCGCTGATTGCCAGACCGATCTGCTCGATGCCTTCGCTCTGGCGCTGACCGGCGTCGCTGATGTCGCCCATGATCGTCTGCACACGGCGCACCGCAGCCACGATCTGCTCCATCGTACTGCCTGCCTGGTCCACCAGCGCGCTGCCGGCGTCGACCTTGGAGACCGAGTCGCCGATCAGCTCCTTGATTTCCTTGGCGGCGGTGGCACTACGCTGGGCGAGGTTGCGTACCTCGGAGGCCACGACCGCAAAACCGCGGCCCTGCTCGCCTGCCCGCGCCGCCTCGACTGCCGCATTCAGCGCCAGGATATTGGTCTGGAACGCGATGCCATCGATCACCGAAATGATTTCCACGATCTTGGTGGCCGACGTATTAATGGCGCTCATCGTCAACACGACGTTGCCCACCACTTCACCGCCGCGCGTGGCAATGTCGCTGGCCGTCACCACCAGGTCTTTGGCCTGGTTGGCGTTGGCGGCATTAGCACGCACCGTGTCGGTCAAGGCTTCCATCGCACGGGTCGTGTTTTCGAGGCGACCGGCCTGCAGTTCGGTGCGGCTGGCCAGGTCGGCATTGCCACTGGCGATGTCGCCACTGGCCGACGCGATCGTGTCGGCCGAGGTCTTGATGCCGGCGACCATATTGGCCAGGCGATCGCGCATGTCGGACAGCGCGGCCAGCAGGCTGCTGTTGTCGCCCGGTTCGATACGGATCGCCATCGACAGATTGCCGTCGGCGACCATGCGGGCGATGTCGCGCGCATATTCGGGTTCGCCGCCCAGTTGCTGCCAGACCGTGCGTACCATGAACCAGGAAACGGCGATCAGCACGGCGATCACGATCAGGCCGGTGACGATGGTGACCGTCACGACATTCGTCACGCTGGTTTCGCTGCGCGTGATGCCGGCCTTGAATTGCTGCTGCGCTTGTTCATTGACCTTGGCGACGTCGGTCGTCAAGGTCGCGAGCGTCGACTGCATGCGCGTCACGACCGCCTGCGGATCGCCCTGCTCCATCTCGAGCATGATCTTGGCCGCCGAAACGGCCGGTGCGTAATACTGTTCGAATTCTTTGCTGAGGCGTTCACCGGTTGGCCCCATGCCGTCGATCTTGCCGAAGCTGGCCAGCTTGGCCCGTACCTTGTTGGCCTGCTCGCCAACCTGCGTCAGGCGCGCCTTGTCGCCTTCGCTGACGGCGTCGCGCAAGCCATTGGTGACCGACTCGATGTCGCCCGCCAGTTCCTTGCTGATATCGAGCGCCGGGTAATCCACGCTTTCGGTGGTGTGGATTGAATTGAGTGCTTTGTTGGCGATGCCGGCACTGACGGCAACCCCGAGGGTAAAGATGATGGCCGAGATGATCGGCAATGCCCAGATCCTGCGTTTGATGCTCATGCTGCCTGCTCCTGAAGTCAAAACCCGCCGCACGCGCGGCGGGGTACCGATAAATGATCAGGAACCGGAGTAGACCACTTTGACCGACGCGTCGACCGCGCTCTTGTCGATATAGCCGATTGCTTTCGGGTCAGCTGCGACCGCCTTCTTGACACCGGCGTTGTCGCCGACTTCCTTCGGCATCGTGGCCTTGCCGGTGAAGACCAGCTTCGACCAGAGTGCCTTGATCTGCGACGGATCCTTGTCCGTGACCTTCTTGTAGAACTCGGCGCGCGCCGGCGCGTTTTCGGCCTGGTCGACCGGGGTCATTGTGGTCGATTTACCCAGGAAGAACTGGGACACCTGGTCCTTGGTCAGCGACGACTCGGCAGCTTTCGCATTGACGACGACGACGACTTCGGCAGCGGCCGGCAGTGCGAGCAACAGGGCGCTCAGGATCATGCTTGCTTTGAACATTTGATTCATTGGTAATTCCTTAGAACACGAAGTCGATCGCAACTGCGCCGACGGTCACCGGGCCCTTGAAGCCTGGCTGGACGTTGATGAACTGGCCGTTGCCTTGCGGCTTGATGCGATCGATCTGGACCTTGAGTGCGGCCGAGTTCGTGAAGTCCCAGCGCACACCGATGCTGTCGGTGGTCTGGCTGGTGCCATCGATGGCCGTGGTCAGCGTATTCATCAGGCCCGACAGCGCCGCCAGCGTTGGCGCGCATACGAACGAGGCACCTGCCGGGCAGTTCGCAGGAATGGTGTTGGTCACCCCCTTCGAAATGATCTTGGCGCGGGTGTAGTACGGCAGGAACTTGCCGATGCGGTAACCACCCATCACGTAGAACGACTTGGACGAACCCAGGAACGAATCCGGCATCTTGCGCTTGGCGTATTCGGTCAGCACGACGATATTGTTCCAGTCCATGGACAGGCCAGCCGACGTGAACGTGTACTTGCGATCCTTGGTCCTGAGCAGCTCGCCCATGTCCGCCACTTGCGGGACGTTGAATGCGGCAGCGGTGTTGTTGAACGTGATCACGGCTGCGTCCAGTTGCGCGCTCTCCGACGACAGCTTGGTGCCGCTACGGCCCACGCGCACGATGAACGGGCCATGTTCGGCCGTCAGGTTCAGTGCGTACTGGTTGCGGGATTCGGCGGTTGGGCCACCCGAGGTCTTGAAGTCGCTGCGGCCGTAGGCGGCGGTCGCCGTGAAGGTCGTGTCGGCGTACTGCTGCTGCCAAGTGATGTCGGCGCCGTCGATGTTATTGAGCGGCATCTGCGAATACAGTTCCTGCGGCGGACGCAGGAAGGTATTGGCGTAGCCGACGTTGCGGTATTCCGAAATCATGAAGGCCGGCATCGCCATGCGGCCAACGCGGATGCTCAGGTCGTCCGACAGCTTTGCCTTGACGAAGGCCCACGACAGTTCGGCGCCGAAGCTGTCTTCGCCGTCCTTGCGCACCAGGCCCTGGCCGGTAACCGACAACCACGAGTTGATGGTGTAGTCGGCCTGCAGGCCGAGGTTCGAATCGACGCCGGTGCGTGGATCCTTCTTGACACCGGACGATTGGTTCGAACGGGCGAATTCAGCCTGATCGGTATCGGAGAAAGTAAGGGCACCGGTGCCGAAACCGCTGATACGAACGGCGTTATTGTCTTGAGCAAAGGCAGATGCGACGGCGAATGGCAAAGCGAGTGCCACCACGATGTTACGTGTTTTCATAATTTCCTGGGGAATGCGGTGAAGTAGTTTATTGAATGCAAAAACGGCGACATGGCCTCCCGCCGCATCGCATTTGCTGAAGCAATTGTATCCATCAGGAAACTGTTGCTGCAACGAAAATTCACAAAAAGTCACTTTATCTGTTCAATATGTGTGATTCTGTTGTGAACTTCTAACGCAATATTGCAATTCAATTACTTCAATCGATCCCCAACACGGTCGGTGACACCAGACTGCGACCAGTCGCCGCAGTCTGGTACTGCCCTGCGCTACCGGCCCGTTAGAATGCCGTCCTGACACCCAGCACGACACGCCTGCCTGGCAACGGCGCAACGTCCTTGAGCACCGACGTCGACAGGCGAATATCGTCGTTCAGGATATTCTTGGCCAGGGCGAACCAGGTCAGGTCCAGCCCCTGCACGCGCTGCGTGTACGACAGGTTGGCGTCGAGCTGGTTGTACGCCGGCGTGTCCTGGCTTTCGTTGGCGGCCAGGCGATCCTGCCCGCGCGCATGAACCAGCGACAGGCCGCCGCGCCACGCCCCCTCACGGTACCCGACGCTGGCGCCGATCCGGTCCGCCGGCTGCAGCGGCAGGTTGCCGCCGCCTTCGGCGAGCTTGCCGCGCGAGGTGTCGCCAAACAGCCGGCCCGACCAGCCAGCGCCGGTCTGATTGTAGGTCAGCTCGGCTTCGGCGCCATGAATGCGGGCACGGCGCTGCTCGAACGTGCGGGTGCGCAATTCGTCACCCGGGTTGCCATCCTCGTCGACCAGGTCGCTGCCGATCCGGCCGAAGATGTAGTTGTCGATGTTGTTGCGAAACAGGTTGGTTTTCCAGCGCACCAGGCCCGTGCTCTTCTGCAGCGTGAGTTCGACGTTGCGCGAGGTTTCCTTGCCGAAGTCGGCATTGCCGATATCAAAGGTCGCGGTCGCATCGTGCGGCCCGGCCGAGTACAGCTCTTCGATCGCAGGCGCGCGCTGCGCGTACGACAGCGTCGCACCGACACTGTAGCCCGGCACGAACGGCCAGGCGGCGCCGACCGAGCCGGAGCCAAGGTCGAAGGTGCGCTGCCTGCCATCCACCGGCTCGCGCTTGACGTTTTCGTAGCGCGCGCCAGCGCTCATGCGCAGCGGCCCGGCATCGCCTTCTTCCACCATGAACAAGGCCGTCGTTTTGGAGTGGGTCAGCGGCACCGTGTCCGGTCCGCCTTCGGCATTGAGCGCCGAGAAGTGCGTGTTTTCGGTCTGGGCACCGATCGTGCCGCGCAGACCGGCAATGGCGTCGTGCGTGAGCTCGAGCCGCGTTTCCAGCGAGCGGTTATTGAAGAGCACCTCGGGACCGTCCTCGCCCAGCTCGGCGTGTTCGTAGTCGGTGTAGCCGGCCTTGAAGCGCAGCGATTCGATCCCCTTGAACGGTTGCTTGAGCATGCTGTCAAAGTCATAGCGGTCCTGCTTCTGGTCGATGCGCGAACCCTCGGCGCTCGGAATCCCGTACAGGTTGGTCAGGTGCGATGCCGACACGCCGGCGTAACCCCAGTCATCGACCCACGAGGCGCCGGCCCCAAGGTTCTTTTCGCGCGTATCCGAGTGCGGCAGGCGGCGCATCGCCGAGTCGGCGTCCTGCAGGACCCGGCGGTCGGGAATGCGATAGTCGTCGGTATCGCGCCAGTTGCCATCGACGTGCAGCGCGATCTTGCCGCTGGCGGCGTCCGCGGTGCCGGACACATTCTTGCCGTTGTCGCCCGTGCTGTAGCGGGTCTCGACCTGACCGGTCGGCGTGGCCTCGAGGTGCGTCGGAATGCGCTCGTTGACGATATTGACCAGGCCACCGATCGCGCCCGAGCCGTACAGCAAGGCCGCCGGGCCGCGCAGGATTTCGATCTGGCGCGCGACCGCGCCCTCGGCCGATACTGCGTGATCGTTCGACAGGCCCGACACGTCGGACACCGACATGCCGTTTTCCAGCATTTTCACCCGCGAACCTTCCAGGCCACGAATGATGGGACGCGAGGCGCCGGCGCCGAAGGCCGAGGCGGACACCCCGAGTTCCTGCGACAGGGTCTCGCCGAGCGAACTGCCGGCCTTGTCGCGCAACTCATCGCCGGCCAGGACCTTGGCCGGGGTCAGGATCTGGTCGTTTTCACCGTTGCGAAACGGTGACGCAGTAACAATCACCTGCTGTGTGTCGGCGTTGCGTACCGACTGGGCCTGTGCCGGCATGTTCCAGGCGAGCAGGATGGCGCTGGCGAGCAGCGTACGTTGAATATTCATGGTGACAACCTCGGGCAAAATGGGTGCGAACGGCACTGCCATGGCGGCGCCACGGCAGTGCATCGATGACTGCAGATCGAATCAGTTCGCCCGAGGGGGGCCGCGCGGATAGCTCGCATGAATGGGCTGCGCCCGCACGCGATCGGCGCCCAGCGCCAGTGGGCTGGCGACGGCCGTTTGCGGCACATGCGCGATGTATTGCGGCAGCGGCAGCGCGACATCGAGCTGGGCGTCGGCTGCGCATTCGGCGCAGAACTCCTGCAGTGCAGGTGAATCCGGCTGACCACCCGCCTGCTGCATGCTCTGGCGTTGCTGCGCTGGGTGCCAATGCGACAGGCCGTGCGCCAGCGCCATCTGCTGCGAGACGAGCAATAACAGCGATAGCAGGCAATGAAGGATCGAGCGTGGCATGCGCGGCGAATGACGGGTGACCGGCGCATTCTACGTGATGCGCGCCGATTGCGACAGCAACTATCAGCAATTGCAAATTAGTTGCATTGAGCAGGCGTGGCGGCGCCGAGCGCTCTGTACAAAGGGGCGAAACCAGCAGTGTTGTGGAGAAACGACCGCAAAAGCGACTGTCCTTACGCCATGGTAAAGGTTGCTGGTATCCTCGCGGATCACGACCTCTCCCGATTTACCACTGTGCTACTGCTCGATCCTGCCACCGTTATTCTTACATCGACCATGATGGCGGCGGCGATGACCGTCGTGTTGTTTTCCGCGTACCGTAGCTTCCCTGCCGAAGTGCGGGGATTAGGCCACCAGGCGCTCGGCATGTTATCGCTGACGGCCAGCGGGGTGCTGTTCTGCGCGGGGCCACTGATGCCTGAAGGGCTGTTGCTGTTCGTGGCCAATAGCACCATGCTGGGCGCCGCCGGGCTGATGCTGATTGGCACCCAGTTATTCTATGGCCGAAAGCCGAGCTGGTGGTGGTTGGCGCTGACGTGGGTGGCCGGCATGGTCTGTCTGATCGGCTGGTATGTGATCACCCAGGACTACGCGTTTCGGGTCGCCGTGTTTTCATTGCTGACGCTGTCGTTCTACGCGGCGCAACTGGTGCTGCTGGCGCGCCATGGTGAACGTCACTTCTCCACCTGGTTCTTCGGCTCGCTATTGCTGGTGCAGTCGATGGTGCTGCTGTTGCGCGCAGTTGCGGCGCTCAATGGCGCGGTTGGCACCAGCAACGCCAGTAACGGCGCGGTACAGGGCGTTTTTCTGCTGACCACCAACTTCATGACGCTGATGATGGCAGTCGGTTTCATGACCGTCGCCACGCGGCGCCTGCAAGTTGTGATGGAGCACCGTTCGTGCACGGACCCGCTGACCGGGGTGCTGAACCGACGCGGTTTCGCCGCCGCCTACCGGCGCGAGGTCGCGCGCATGAAACGCCACGGCGCGCCCATCTCCCTGCTGAGCATCGACCTCGACTTCTTCAAGGCCATCAACGACCAGCACGGCCACGCCGTCGGCGACCAGGTACTGGAGCATGCGGCGCGCACCACGACCTCGGCCCTGCGCGAGATCGACCACGTGGCGCGCTTCGGCGGTGAGGAATTCATCGTGCTGCTGTCGGGAACCACGGCCGAGCGGGCGAAAGCAATGGCGCAACGCATCCACGCGTCGCTGTTTGCGGCGCGCGGCGACGACGTGCCGGACTACACGGTCAGCATCGGCATCGCCAGCCAACAGACCCCGGACGAGAGCCTGGAAGCCCTGATGGCGCGCGCTGACGCCGCCCTCTACCGCGCCAAGGCGGCCGGCCGCGATCGCAGCGAGGCGGGGTGAGCGCGCAGGCGCGGTGGCATGCCGCACCGAGCGGCTGATGGGCAGCGCGGGCAATCAGGCAGTCGTGACCTTACAGCGTACGAATAGCTGCGAACGAATGCACACCCGTTTTATGCGATAACTCGTGACTATTGATGGCTGAACCGGGTCGCTGGACTGCGCTCCCTGCTGCTGCTGGACCGGTTCGCTGCTGGCGCGACAGACCGGTACCGACCCGAAGCGGACACGTCGCGATATTTGCTCACCAATCTGCCGTGTTGGCTCGGCTCCATTTTTGGAACTTTTAGCGACTTCTATATAGGAGATCAGGCTGATTTGAAGGAACGACGAGCAACTGTCTGAAGGTGCCGATCCTGCGCGCCTGTAGCCCGGTTTCTGCCAGCCAGCCCACCCGAATCGCCAATTCGATGTTGCCGGACATCATATTGAGCGTCTGGTCGCTGAAGATAGCATCCACTTTGCAAGCCGGATAGCGCTGCATGAAAGCGGCGATGACCGGCACGACTATGCCAACACCGTAGTCGAATGGGGCTGTTAGCCGCAAGGTGCCGGCTGGCTTTGACGATCTCTCAGCCAATTCGTCGAAGGCATCCTCGGCTTCGCGCAGGATCATTGCGCAACGCAGGTAGAAGGCTCGCCCGGTTTCTGTGGGCTGTACCTTGCGTGTCGTGCGTATCAGGAGTGAAGTCCTGAACTCACTTTCCAGCCGAGAAACCTGTTGTCTGACCACGGCCTTGGTCATCCCCAAACGCTCTGCTGCTGCGGTAAAAGATCCGGTCTCGACTACGGCGATCACGAGCGCCAGCGACAATGCGCCGTGGCGCGCATAGGCGACGCGCTCGCCCACCCGGACCTCGAACGCGACCGCGACCGCGACCGCGACCGCGACCGGTATCGTGCTTCTGGCAATGAAGATGTCGGGATTGACGGAGACAAGGTTGCGGTACCTGCTCCTAGCGTTGTACCACTGGGCGACCGCAATGTTGCCGGCGCCGGCGACCGCCAAAAGCAGCCAGATCGCCAGCGGCCAGCACGTTACAGCGACTCGCCCCTAAAGATCACCGAGCGGCTCACACTGGCGCCTGGCGCCAGCACGGTCAAGCCGGGATAGCCCGGCATATTGTGGGCATTGATCGGATGGTCGACCGGCTCGAAACAGAAGAAGTCGCGGCCCGGTGGCGCATACAGGATGAAGTAAACCATCGCCGCCTCGATCGAGAGGCCCACGCCCCGCCCCGGCCAGCGCACACGCGCGACGCCGTCCCAGCCGGCAAAGGCGTTGTCGACGGCCTCCTTCGGCAGCGGCGCGAACGTACGGTAGTCCCAGGCAGGTGGCACGTCGCGCCGGCTGGACGGCAGCTTGTCGGGCCCCGACAACCAGACCGCATCGGCCCGCGCCTGCAGCTGCGCACCGCCCGGGTCGGGCAACCACGGATGCAGCCCCAGTCCGAATGGCAGCGCCACCGCGCCGGCATTGCGCACGGTGAGTTCGACGATCAGCGCGTCGCCATCGAGCGTGTAGCGCAGCGTGGCGTCATACGCGAGCGGCGCAAACGCGTGGCGCGTCAGGCGCAGCAGGATGGAATCGAATGTCAGTGACTGCACGTCCCACGCCTGCTGCCAGCCATCGCCATGAATGGCGACCTTTTCGCCCGGGCGGTTCGGCGTCGGCACATACCGCTGACCGCCGTACTCGAAGCCCGAGGGTGCGATCCGGTTCGACCACGGCACCAGCGGGAAGCAGGCCAACTGGCCCGGTTGCGGCACGTCCGTAAAATCGGACGGCAGGCCACGCAGCAGTGGCTCCGGTTGCGCGCCGCGCAGCCAGTCCAGGCGCGCGAGGCCGCCGCCGATCTGCGGCACGATGACGGCCGACAGGCTGCGGTTTTGCAGCACGAGGCGTTGCAGCATGGGGCGCGCTGCCGGCATCAGAATTGCGGGCCGTCGAGCAGGAACTTGCCGCCCTGGTAGATCGTCGTCACATCGTCCGGGGCCGGGAACTCGGCCGAATCCGGGAACAGATGCGCGAACGTGCGCGAGCTGTCCTTCGGCTTGAAGCCCAGGTGCGCGACCAGGCGGTTGTCCCACCAGACGCTGTCGTTGTCCGACATGCCGTAGACGATCGTGTGGCCCACACGTGGCGCAAACAGCGCACAGCGCAGCAGTTCGGTCAGATCGTCATACGACAGATACGTGCTCATCATCCGCTTGTTGGCCGGCTCCGGGAAGCTCGAGCCGATCCGCACGCAGACCGTCTCGATACCGAAGCGGTCATAGTAATAGCGCGACATCTGCTCGCCAAATACCTTCGACAGGCCGTAGTAGCTGTCCGGGCGCGTCGGCGAATTCGCGTCGAGCATCTCGGTCGTGCGGTGGTAGCCGATCGCATGGTTCGAGCTGGCGAAGATCACGCGCTTGGTGCCCGCCTTGTGCAGCGCCTCGTACAGGTTGGCCACGCCGAGGATATTGGCCTGCATGATCGGCTCGAACGGCTTTTCGGTGGACACGCCGCCAAAGTGCAGCACGGCGTCCACGCCCTCGAGCAACTTGATGACCGCTTCCTTGTCGGCCAGATCGCACTGGACGATCTCTTCGCCTTCACGGGCCTCGCCCATGTCGACGACATCCGACAGCCGCACCACGTCGGCCCACGGCTTGATGCGATCGCGCAGCACCTTGCCCAGGCCACCGGCCGCGCCGGTCAGCAGGATGCGTTTGAATGGTTTGCCGACTTTCTGTATTGCTTGGGTCATGCCCGTCTCCTCATGTGTTCTATTAAATTCTGCCGCGACCTTGTTCGAGGAAAGTATGCCATACAACATCGAAAAGTGGCTAGTCCAGCTTGCGATTTTGGTCAGACCAAATTAGAATGAGCCGACCAAAAGAGCGTTACCTGCACTTCCCCAACACAGGTAATACAACAGTGAATATCACGATGCCGATTGGAGACAAATGAAACTGCACTTCGTTGCCGCCCTGCTGGGCTGCGCATTGGTATCCTCGCCCGCGCTGGCCCAGGGTCAATACCGCA
>Ga0308169_10002340_pt1 | contig 19849 bp, 31 predicted proteins | sample PhyBR1_2_FD_202139 | JGI IMG/M metagenome (GOLD analysis project Ga0308169, IMG submission 202139) | Phyllosphere microbial communities from UC Gill Tract Community Farm, Albany, California, United States - DLSLSB.R1 | ecosystem: Host-associated > Plants > Phyllosphere > Unclassified | place...
TGTACGGCGCCGTCATGATCTCGGAGTCGTCCTCATCGTCGTCTGTGAAAGTATCGGGCGACCATGGGCTCTGTAGGGCCGCCCTGGCCAGTGAAGGGTGGTTCGCGAACACGTCAGATCCTCGATAGGACGACCCGCTTTCGCTCGCCATGGTCACCTCGACGACCTCGGAGAATCGCTGCCCGAGTTGGCCCATGCTGGCGATGTTCCGTAATCGAGCGTCTTCAAGAGGGTCCATCACGCTACTGGTGTAGCTGACCGCGCTAGACCTCCGGCGGGACGAACTGATGCTCCGCCCACTCGACCTCCTCCGCGCCAGGTCGAACCCCAACAGAGATGGATCTGAATCCCTCCTCTCTTCGCCGTTATATCGCAATTTTGAGTGGGGCGTTGAGGGTCGCCTACCTGATGTCGATGCAGCTCTGGCCGAAGCAGATATCGAACCCCTCGGCGAGATGGAGATGATCGACCCCTTCCTGCTTCCCGATTTCGGCGGCGGCGTCCAGCCCATTTCTCCGCCTAGGCCCGCTTCTGGCCATCGGCTCCATCCCTGTCCTCCAAACGCATCGTCCTCCCGGCCGTCCATCGATCCCATGAGCGACTCGTACTCGTCCTCATCCCGCTCTTCGACCTCGAGGTCCCGGCTGTACGTGTCGAATTCGAATGCCTGGTCGACGAAGACCGGCGAAGTGTTTGAGTACATCGAGTCTGGTGATTCGGAGGAAGCAGACCCGGCATCATCGTCGTTTCTGCGGGCGAACTGGCTGACAAGCGCTCGAGTTGTAGCGGGAGAAAGGGCGTGAATGGATCTTGTTGATCTGGGGTCAGCGCGCCTTGTTTGAGGCCTTGTTGACGGTGGCTCACCGGTGCCCGCGCGTCATCTTGCCACGCTGCGCAGGTACGATATCGGAAATGTTCTGGAGATTGGTTGATGATCTTGCGAACCAGCTGGGCCAGTCGCGCAAGGATATATGTGGACGAGCAGGGCAGGATGAGTTGCTCTGCGAGACGGTCTTTGCCGGGCCTCTAGAGCAAGTGTGTTTCGCCCTGCTAAGTCGATCGGTGCAATGTCGTGAGTCAACGGCCGAGCTTTCAGACCACGACGCCGCCTGTACGTCCATCCCATTGCGTAAGAGATTGCCTTTGCCAAAAACTAAACACGCGTCAGGGGTCACAGAGGTGCTCAGTCAGATTGCCATCCCGTAAAGGGCAGTCTGGAAACGCCGATCGTCGGTTCATTGGTCGGATCACCCAGTATCCGTCCCTACTGGTGCGAGCGCGTCGCAGTCAGACTCGGCACCAGGCACGGCTGCATGCAGATCTGCGTCGAGGTCTGGCGGTCGTAGACGCGGCATGAGATGGCGTGTAGGCGTTGGACAGGGATCACGCACGGGACAACGGTGCGTGGAGGATGAGAATCGAAAGCGAATTACCATAGATGGCTGGATCGAGGTTTACGCGACGTGAGGATCGTCGGACAGGGTATGCCGTTTGCGGATGATAAATACGCCTGTTTGTCCCTTTGAGTCTTTGTCACGCTCAGTGCTTTTTGACATTATTCCGAGACTCTGCTGACGCGTTGCCGAAGATCGCTGTGACATAACGTCGGGAGGCTATCAGATGGCTCGCGTGTAGTAGGGCTCGCATCATTTGTTGCGTGGGCTCCTCGGTGTTTGCGTCACAAGGTGGATTGACTCGCAAGGCACGGCCATCACGGCGATCGATGCGTAGTGCTGTCACTGCAGTTGCACGATCCAACCTCATTTGACCTCAAGCAAACACCATTCGTGTGGCTGCGAAAAGTTTTCGTATACAGCAGCGATTATCCCAAGCTCGACCTTGCAGCGCCGCTCCCGAAGAGGCGCTCACTCTACTTGCTCGGCTAAGTTTTCGCGCCCCGGGTGCCAAGCGACTTCGCACGCGTGCGACTTGCATCCCAGCGCGTGAGTGCCGTGAAGACGTCAGGCAATCGGGTGCAGGCGCCTTGGACCCTTGACGAACATGCATGCGATATGCGCGCGTCCTTGTATGCGGCGGGACGTACCTGAGATGGCCCGTCGGTTGACTGGAAACAGGAAACAGGGCAGCATGGTCTTATCAGCCATCTCACGCAGCTCGGAAAAACGTGCCTGACAGCGCGTGCCAACTCGGTTACAGCGTATGCCTGTAGGGTGTCAGGCCAATCGTCATGCTGACGCTGCGTGCACGCTCGCGTGAACGTTGCCGCGAGCCATCTTTCCGAAGAAGCACGAGGCAAGCATACGCAACATAGTTCCGGCCGATATCAGCCGGGACAACATCTACCGAGACTATGCTTCTGTGGTCCGGGTAAGTCTGCCGGGAGCTGCTGTGCCGACGGCGACGATCAGGCTTCCTTCGGCGGTCCTGGGCACTGAGCGCACGCTGGACTCGGTGATCTCGTTCGACCTCCCAGGAACGCCTTGGGGGAGTTTCGGCTGCCGTGCCTGGGTGGGGACCGGAGTGTGGCTGAATGGGCGCGATACATATATATACATCTCTGCTAGCTGGCCCATTCGAGGTTCTTCGATGGAACCCTTTGTCATAACGATCGGACGGCACGTCGATCATGCTCCCGACATCAAATCAACAATGCGTTTCTTTGGCCAAAGCGAAGGGAATCGCGGAGCTCGCCCACTATCTTCGTCCGCATCCAGAAGCGGTTGACTTTCCGCCCTGTGCGGCGCTACTCCGGTCTCGCCACCCCAAGTTAACAGCCCCTTGATCTTCTTTCCCCCTTGTTTCACCTTGACAACACCCGCTTCGGCCCCTTCCAGCAGTCCCTGTGTCCCCTCGTGGTGCCACACCTCTCCGGCCTTAGCGCACAAGATCACCACTCCCAGGGCCATCAAGACCCCCAACGGCCCCAGGGCCTCCGCCCACGTGTATGCTCGTGTCTCACCCTCTCCGAGCCAAGGAATCGCCATGGTTACAATGAAACCTTTCCCGCCATCTTGTCGGTGTTTGACCTGACCAGTTTCGTCGATCGCGGCGGATGCGCCTCGCGAGCATACGATCGAGGGAATGCCGTGTGTGGAGGAGAGAACCTCGGCGTGGCGAATCACCTGAGTGGCGAGCGCGGCTTGAGACGCGGTGGGGATTGCAAGGAAAGCCGGTGGGGGATTGAGGGGAACCAAAGAAGGGTGGAGAGTATCGAGGCAGATGAGCGGTGTGAACCCGACTGGGCGGACGAAGGGCGGCACCGAGGACCATCCGGGCTTGGTGACGCCGTGAGGGCTGCCGTCAGTGGCTTCCGAAGCACCGAAAGCTCGACCATCTCCGGGACGCACCGGGTCACGTCGAGCGTCCATGTGGGCGGCATCTCTTTTCCGGCCGAAAAGCGATGTGTTTCGATGACTGTAGTCAGTCGGGCTGGACCTCGACGGCGGCCGTCAGTGGACGTACTGGGAAACATGCTTGTCTTGACGTACGCGCCGTTGACACCATGTGGCCCCACCAGCAGTACCTCATTCTTTGCCTTGCCCTTATCCCCCGCCGACTCCACGCTGAGCATGACGTGCGTACCATACTGCTCGCAGACATCCTTTTGTATACGCGACACCGCATCGGCCCTGTCCTCTGGGTATCTGAGAACGAGTGCAGTTTCGGGTAGGACGAGCAGCTGGGCCCTGTTCCCGAGCTGCTGTAGCGCGAGGATCGTCTCGTTGAGGGTAGGATGAGACTGGGACGGGATCACGCAGCCGACCGGGAGCGGGGTCATCTCGCTGACAGGCGCATCAAGGGAGTGAGGGGTCGGAGATGGGAGCGCCGTGAGCCCGCCGAGCAGGCAGGCGAGGCCTCCCAAAAGCTTGCGGGGGCCCTTGTATGCGTGTTCGTCTTCATCTTGGAAGAAGCTGCCGGATTCCGATCGAGGACGTGTTGAAGATCTGCGCGGACCAGGAGGACCGAGCGGGATATCCGAGCGAGACGAGCGACTAGACCCGTTGGCGCTGTCGGCATTGCTCTGTGAGGAGAGCGACGGCTCGTCGGCAGAGCCATAGGATGACGGGAGATGTCGGAGTCGGCGCATGAGGTACAGCTCATTGCTTGTCTTCGCTCGGGAGTGCTCAAACGTAGTGGAGATCGCATGGCCGGCCGTTCCAACGAGGATGTCGAGACCCACTGGACCAACATACGGAAGCACTTGGGGATATATGTCGAGGTCGTCGGCTGTGGGGATACCCTTCCATGTCAGCACAAGCGGGACCGTCGAAGAGTGGCTTACGTGTCTCCCCAAGGGAGAGATCTGTGTCCAAATCAGCCACAACGTCGTCCAGATCAATCCAAACAGGGGGGACGACGCCCAGTCCTCCTTCCTTTCCAGCATGTTCTCAACCTTCTCATGGATCCAGAGGATGAGCGCGATGCAGAGTGCAACACCTAAGGAGGCAATTGCTTGCGAGGCGGCATTTTTGATGGGCGAAGGGAGGATGCCCCAGGTGGTGACAAGAGTCCCGGTTGTCGAACCGAGAGCCATCGCCAAGGCCTTTTTCAGCAGATGGAGCTCGCCAGAGGAGTCTGATCCGTCCCAGCGTCCCCAGCCAGGGGGCGGTGGAGAAGGGAGGGAAGGGTGAAGAGGGGAAAGAGGGGAGACGAGGAGGGCGTCAAAGTGAAGGCTGACGAGATCGCCGTGACGAGCGTCGAGGTGTCTGCGGCGCTTGTGAGCCTGCTGAACAGCCCCACCAGGTCCATCCTGAGGTGTTTCAGAGTGCCGGGAAGATTAGTGATGCAAGTCAGTTATGAGGGGGTATGGGGCAAGAGGAGAGAACTCTGGAGCGGTGCGAGAAAGAACGCCCGCCGCCTCGCGCGGCGGTCAGTGCGGTTCGTGCGTTAGAGCCAGGATTCTTTACGGTCGGCCCGCTGTCTTCTTGCCGACGCGGGCCTCGGCTTGCGATAGCGATCGAGATAGCATGACCGTATGCCCGAGCTCGTACCATAGCGTAGGCCGCCGATAAGCCTCCGGAGGGGGATGCTCTTCACCAAGCCGCGCAAGCCATTACAAGGCTCATTTGGGCGTTATCCACTTCACAGTGTCAGCGATCCAATCGCTCGGCATCGGAGTGGTAAGTGGTATCTGATGTATCGCGAGGCTTGATAGAGATGGAGTGTCCGGGTGGATACTGCTGAAACACGCAGCTAGGGTCTTGACGTCACTGCCCGAAGGCCATACTCTTGCTCTTCCTCTTCGCCCCATGCTCTTTCGTCGCTACGGCGGCCGATTATGCGGACCCACCCCTCGGGTCCCGGCGATCCGATGGCAAGAGGTCAACGTAATGCGCGTATCATCATTCCCCATGCTCGCGGCCAATCCCAAGCCATCATGCTTTACGGAAGGACCCAGACTCTCCCTCTTCCCTCGAAGCTGTTCATAAATGAAGCGGGGCTCTCCGCGCCACGTCCGCAGATCATGCATGCCTGCGCCGCTGTTCCAGAATCAAGGGGGAAAGAACCAGGGATGCATCGAAAACGCGTCACACCAACCCATTCGCATGGCTCGGGGCCAAGCGCGAACGCCGAGACTTGTCATTGTGATTATGCCGCGCCCATCGGATCACGCGAAGGGATTTTAGGGGAATGGGACTGAGATTGAGATGCCGCCGGCGGATTCAGGGCGGTCGCAGCGGAAGCAGTCGCAGCCCGCAGGCTAGGTGCGCGGTGGGTTGAGAGACCGGACGCGCGCGTGGGGTAAAAGCATGGCAGAGGGGATGACGCTGTCCATCGATTTTGCAGAGTCCGGCAGTTCTGCCGCTTGTCCCAGTCCAGTTCAAAATCCTCGTTCATGCGATATCTGTCTCTGCTTCATCTGCTTTAATCGACTGCATTCACCCAGCCAGACTCTGTTCGTACCTCTTCTCGCGACGTTGCAAGGGCGCATAGAGCGGAGGACACGCTCGAGGACAAAGACACGCTTTTTCCCTGAAGCCTATCCTGATCGACCCTGCGTCAACAATCGCTCTAAACCCCTCGACGGCGGCCGTGGTGCAGTCGACCACCTTCTTTGTCATTCACGTCTGTACCCAAACTTCGTTGTTGTGGAACGTATCATCAGTCACCGTCGAAGCGACGATTGTCGACAACTCTTCACGCCCCGCTCTTTCGACTGGACGACGACCGACAACGACCCCCGGGCGCTGGGTGGAGCGAACCCTTTGAGGGACAAGGACGACGATCACACCATTACTCTTTGTACCTGCGCTTTCTTTCCTGAGAGCACTTTGGGCACCCTGCAAAGGTGAGCATCTATGCGCTGAAGCACTCCTGTCACACAGCCTCCGCGGTCCTGGGCTCGCGCTTGCATCACGCAGGAACAGGTCCTCACCACTGTCTTGGCTTGTTTCGCTCATCGTCAGGCAAAGCATTCATTGGTGCTTCAACCATCCTGTACTTGGCCACTCTCTTACTTCTCTTTACTTTATCGTCGGCTGGCTCGAGGTAATACCATGTCGATCCCCGACATCCCTTTCACAAAGGACACGCTCCGCTCCCCCACAGGCGGGATCGTGCGCGAGAATGCCCCTCCGACATTGCAGATCGATACTGGCTCGCCTGAGCCCGACACAGCCACGTCCCCGGCTGCCATCGACTTCCCGCGGTCGCCCGTGCAAATCAAAGACGCACGAGCATCGGCCGACAGCTCTTCGCCCCGGTCTCCCCTTGGAAGCACCCCGGGGGGGACGCTAGGTCTACCCACCCCCGGCGGGTCGAGGCCGGCCCGACGCGTGCAATGGACATCAGACTCGCACATCGTCTCGATGCACGAGATCGAGACCGTAGACTCGAACACCGTCGACGCGAACAATCTACGACACCTCGACACGGCGCTGGAACGTCATCGGTCGAGGACTTCGGGCAAAAAGCGACCGCCCAGCATGCTCAGCTCGCATGCCTCTTCCGCGGGCGACGAGCTCACGGACGGCGAGGACTACGACTACCGACTCGATGTTGACCCGCCCCATCTTCGACCGGTCACTTCAGCGGGCTCGCAAACCAACCCTGAGAGCAATAGCCTGCAACAGCTGCTCGGCAACGATATCAATCAGCACGTCACCGAGTATATCCCCCTCGGCGAGGTCGACGGCCTGCCGAATCTGCAAAATGCTCATCACACCGACCGCGACACCGCGAAGGACCTCGTGCGCGCGCATACCAGCAAGTGGGGCACACTCAGGAGGCGCGTGAGGGGCGCTGGTCAGGTCAAGGGGGCGTTTGGTCGACGAGAGAGCGCGGACCCGGAGAAGGACGAATCCGCGAGACAAGAGGCTTTCGCAGCGAGATACCCCGAGCCAGGACAGCGTGGGGACGACGACGAAGACGGCGACGACGAGGACCGACGTCCTCGACACGTACCAGGCATGAACGCTATGCCGCAGATCCCGGGAGGCGCGTCGGTGCTCTCGTCCTTGCTTGCGTTGTACGGACAGCAGAACGAGCCAGACTCGGCCCCGACCTCGGCGGCGTCGTCCCGGCCCACCTCTGACGACGAAGACTCGTCCGAAGACGAACGACGCCGAGTGGCCGCTATCAAGTCGACCCGGAAACAGAGTCTCTTCCAGCGCAAGTCAAGCGCAGGGGACGACGACGCCCCGCAGGAGCGACAACCCCTTGAAACCAAGCCTGCTGCCGAGTTTGGCATCGGGATGCAGCATCGATCTAAATCGACGACGTCGCTCGCAGAACGCATGGAGCGCCGGGAAGCGGACAGGGGCTTCTTCTCTGTACTTCGACGAGCCAAGGAGCAGATCGAGGACTTTGACCGACCGGACGCCGCACGATCGGGTGCTGGAGTCTTTGGCGCTTTGATGCAGAACACGGCCAATCTGTCCGGGGTTGCCACGCCCGCCGCGTCGGCCTTGACCCCTGCCGCGCGTCGGCCGGGATACCAGCTCAATCGTTTTTCGCTACCTGCGCTGGATGAGCCCGTCAGGCCGAAGAACTGGCGTCCGCCTTCGCGACCCAGTTCGAGGGCTGGTTCGCGACCTGGTTCGATCCACTCGTCGACGGCGGTTTCGACCGGGTCGCGCGATGAGGACTCGCCGAGCGACAAGAAGTTGCAGCTATCGAAGACGCTGTCCTCAGATGACATCGTCAGCATGAAGGGAAAGAAGACGCCCAAGACGCTGGCCCTGGACTCGCTACACAAGCTCCCAGGCGCCGCGCTGAAGGAGGGCGCACACACGCTCAAAAACGCCGAGAAATGGATCTTGTCTGGTGGAAAGACACCACTGCTTACGCCGCCGGAGAAGGCTTTGACGGACTACTTCACCCGACCTCTAACGGAAGACGAGCTTAGAAGGAGGGAGCGGGAGAAGGAAAAGAAGAGGAGGAAGAAGGCCAAGGAGGCGAGGAAAAAGCAGGAGATCTACGTGAGTGAACCCCCGGCGCCGAAACTGCAGATCACTAACAACAGATCATCCAGCACGTCGCTGCGCTTCTCTCTCGACAGCAATTCATCATGAAGCTCGCTCGAGCGCTCATGATGTTCGGCTCCCCTTCGCACCGACTCGAAACGCAGATCCAGGCTACTGCCCGTGTACTTGAGATCAACGCCCAAGTCGTCTACCTTCCGGGCACGATGCTCATCGCCTTTGGAGACGACGCGACCCATACGTCCGAGACGAAATTCTTGAAGCAAGCTACAGGACTCGATCTCGGCAAGCTCCTCGCCACGCACAACTTGTACTGGAACGTGGTTCACGACAAGATGTCGGTCGAGCAAGCGAGCAAAGAACTTGACATGTTGATGACGAGTCCGGTCTACTACAACTGGTGGCAGACGCTCATCATCGGTGCGCTGTGCTCGGCATTCATCACCGTCATCGGCTTCTACGGCTCATTCATCGATGCGCTCATGGCCATGCCACTGGGTATGCTGCTGGTCGCGATCCAGATGATCTCGGCCCGGAACGACATGTTCAGCAACGTTTTCGAGATTGCTATCGCTACGCTCATCTCGTTCTTAGCTGCCGCGCTGGCGTCCACCGAGAAGTTCTGTTACACTGCGCTGGTCTCAGGCGGTGTTGTCTTGATTTTACCGGTCAGTCGCTTCGCCTGCAGCTTCTGATGCGTGACTGATGGCAGGGATACATTGTGCTCACGGGTTCGCTAGAGTTGGCATCGCGAAACATCACTGCTGGATCGGTGCGAATCGGCTACAGTGTCATCTACTCGCTCTTCCTCGGTTTCGGTATCTCCATCGGAGCGGAGCTGTACCGGACTATCACTGGGCTCGAGGTCATCGGCGCGTCCAACAACTGGACGTGCGCGGCTACGCACTCCAACGCCCCCTGGTATCAGGTCACCCCGTCCGGGCTGTGGTGTACGTCGAATCATGCTCTGCTCACTGGATTCGAGCTGATGTTCAGGGATTCTGTGTGCCCCTGGCTTCTCGGCTGCTATCTCTATGCGAAATCAGCAGCCTCTGTTCGCCAAGGAGCTGGTGAGTGCCACAAGCCGAGCAGACTGTAAGCGGAAGCTGACGCACAGCCGGTCATGGTCTTGATCGCCTGCGCCGGATGGGCAGCCAACCACTTCTCCGGTCTCGCATTCCCGAACCGATCCGATATGACCTCAGCAATCGGCTCCTTCACTGTCGGCACGCTCGGCAACATATACGGCCGCTTCACGAACGGATCAAGCTTCCCCGTGACGGTCGCCGGCATCCTCTTCCAGCTGCCGTCCGGTTTGTCCAACGGCGGTATCTTCAAGTGAGTTGCATGACAGATGATGCAGGTGCACGCGCTGATTGCAGCTTCGCCGCGCAGTCGAGCACATCCGACACGCAGACGACGTACAGTCAGGGATTCAGCGTTGCGCAGCAGCTCGTGGCTGTCGCCATTGGTCTCACGGTCGGTCTGTTCGTCAGTGCCGTGGTGACGCATCCGTTCGGAGGTGGAAAGAAGAGAGGATCTGGTATCTTCTCGTTCTAGAGGAACGATCGAAAAGCACGGCAGAGCTTTTCCGAAGCGGTGCTCCTTCCCGGTCGGCGTGGAGGGCGGGACACGTATGGAGATGGACGATGATACGATGACGTTAGAACCTAGACGAATACCGGCAGGAATACTGTTATGTATCCATAGATTCCACACCTCCTGCCCGTAGCACCGAGGGGCTTGCGGCCGCGTCCCCTGCAATCGACCGGCAGGCGCAGTGTCGTCTTTGGACACCTCTGCGTTGTACGTCGTCCTTACGTCCGAGGTGGCCTGATTTGGTCTCGCGCTTCGCTCACGACCGTTTTTGTGTGCTTCTTCTTCGTCTGTGCATATGAGTTTGTGTACGCTACATATTGTTATAAAGCTACCGCCCGGGTATCCCCTCTGTTCACCTGGTATACCCTTACTTCTTGATGACCTCGGCCTGCTCCAAAGCCTGTTGGAGCAGCTTGGCGATGCTGGGGCTGACGGCGTCGACCTGCTTGACGAGGTCCTTGGGGTCGTTGGGCAAGAACTTGGCAGCAGTCTTGAGCTTGTCGTCGATGTTGTTGGCCTGCGGGTAAGCCTGGATTCCTGTTGCCCCCGGCATCTGCACATCGCGCCCGTCGACACTTACCAGGTCCTCGACGTCGGTCTTCTTGTCCTCGACCTTGGCCTTGAGCCATGACTCGACCGTGTCAGCGGGCAGGCCGGCCTTTCGCGCAGCCTCCTTGACCTGCTTGATGAGGTCGTCGACGTCACCCGGTGCGGCTGCGTGTCAGCGGTATTCTGGTTGAACCCAGTGCCCGCCCGACTTACCCTGCTTCAAGCCAGTGACAAGAGCGTTGGCCTGTCCCTTGCCCTCCTTCTTGGCCTTCTCGACCTGCTCCCAGACCTTGCTGGCGGCCTTCTCGGCGGCCTTGATCTGCTCGGCGCCCTGCTCCTTGGCCTTGGCAATCAACTTGTTGATGTCGTCCTTGTCCGGGATCTTTCCGATCATAGTGTCCACAAGGTGCTGCTGCTCCTTCGGCAGCTCCTCCTTGAGCTCCTGGGCGAGAGACTTCCAGTCAATGTCCTGGTACTTGCCGTTGGCGTCCTTGAGCTTGGACTCGACCTTGCCGATGATCCGCTTGACGTCGTCGCCGCCGACCTTCTTCGCCTCTTCGATCACGCCCTGCAAGTCCTTGTCCTTCAGCGAGGAGAGGAAGCCGTTGATTCCTCCCGGCTGGGAGGAGAGGTTGGAGTAAAGGGCAAAGGCTGATGGGGGGAGGAAGGCTTTGGCGACGGATGACGCTTGCTCAGACTGATGTCAGCTTCGGCCCCGAAAGCTGACAGTTCAGGGCACGAGAGGGGACTAACCAGACCCGAAGCGCCGCTCTGGGCGGTTTTTATGGCGCTGTTGGTGGCCTGCGCAACGTCCGCGACGGGCTTCAAGAGGTAGTACCCTCCGCCGGCGATGGCTGCCAGCGCAGCGAGGATGATGAGGGTGTGCGAGCTGTTGGCAGCGGGTGGGGTGGACGATGAGGGAGGGGGAGGAGGGGGTGTCGTCTTTGGCGTCTCGGTCGCGAATGTCCTCAGACGGGGAGCGACGGTCTGTCGTCGAACGGCGGGTCGAGCGGCAGCCTGGGTGTATTGTCTCTGCGAATGAGCACGAGTCGTCCGGCAATTTGAAGGGCTACTTACAGTGCTGGCTCGCAGAGGAGCAGCGACTCGGGAAGCGGTGGTGGGTCGGAACATTGTGTGCGAGGGGGGGTGGAGTTGTGATTGAAGGTAGTTGTGAAAGGTTGGTGAAGTGTGTGTGTAGAGAGGATCTGACTCTGGCGTGCTTGCTTATATCCCTCGTTCCGTGCTCGGTTGTGTGCTCTGTCTGGCTCTGTTGTAACACGGTATGACAGTAGTTTTCCTGCTTTCGGCTCATCATCATCCATTACCGGTGACGTCAATTTCCAACCTTGACCACAGATGACGCGCACAGACCGCCGCCGCCGCCGCCACCGCCTGCCCTTTACCAGAACGGGCCAGACCATACGAGGTCAAAAGACAGACGCGTGCATGCGACTGACAGGTGCGCCCTGCTGGTAGATCGGCCGGATGATCTTTTGGCGCCCGGCTCGCTCGAGTTCACGAGAAGAATGCTGCATGCACGACGGCGAGGCTCAACGTCTCATCCCGCTCAGACATGCGGGGCCACGCGACGAGCGGCAGCATGGAGTACGCTTTCGCGATGCCGGGTCGGGCCTCAGCTTTACCCACACTTTTCGCGGCTCATCCGGTGACTTGGATCCGTCGAGAAGCCCATGAGCCTTCCCTCGCACCCGCTCTTCCGCCCCCTCCTAGCCCTTGTCACCTTCATCTTCGCCATGCAGGTCCTCAAGTCAGCCTGGAGCGGGAAGAGCAAAGCTCAGACCCCGCTGCATCCCGCTCACCAAGACCGCTTGGTCGTTGCGCACTTCATGGTGTGTCGACGGCCGGCCTGCGTCCGGCCGATCCGCGCTAAGAGTAGCTGGGCAACACGTACCCCTTCACCGAAGATGACTGGCGGACGACCTTTGACCTCGCCGAGGACACCAGCTTGTGGGCCTGCCAGATTTGCTGCGCGGAGAGGGCCTGACTCACAGGGACGGCTTCGCGCTCAACCTGGGCCCCGAGGACTGGCAGTTGAAGCAAGCGCACTCTGCATTCTCGGTTCTCGCCACGAGGGATGGCGCATCCTCAATGCCGTTCGGGATGTTCCTCTCGATGGACATGAACGTCCTGCTCTCGGCGAGCACAGACGACGCGCAAGGCCTGCTGGACAAGGTTCTGGGAATCATGCGCAGAAAGGGATACCTGAGGTATCAGGGTCGACTCGTTTTGAGCACGTTTGGCGGACACGACAAGACGCTCGGGGGCTGGGGCTGGGAGGGGTTTCTGCAAAATCTCCAGTCGGCTCTGGGCGAGAAGGTCGATGCGAGCCTCGTCCGGCAAGCAGATACTGATGCCAGATTCTGTTCATACCGGCGTTCTTCATGCCCCCAGAGCAGTTCATGGCCCTGCCATATGTTGACGGATGCTTTGCGTGGAACAACGCATGGTAAGTGCCGCGGAACTGAAGCAGAACTTGACTCCCTGCTCATCCATCCCTAGGCCGCTCGATAACCGGACGACTGATCTGCGCGAAGATGAGCCCTTCTTGAACAGCGTTAGCGCATCTTGAACCACAACACCGGGCGGGTGCTGAGCAGCAGGACAAGGTCTACATGGCATCAGTCTCGCCTCTTTTCTCCACACACTACGGGACGACCGGCGACTGGGCCTTCAACAAGAACTGGATTTGTGCGTCGACTGCCCCCCTTTACACCGACCGCGCTGAACCCAGATCGATCAGACGACCTGCTCCTCCCGACGCGGTTCTCGCAGCTCATTGCGCTACCTCCACGACGGTCCCCGCAGATCATCCAGGTGATATCGTGGAACGACCATGGCGAGTCCCATGCCATCGCGCCTGTCCTGGGCGCCGAGCCGGGGTCGCAGGCCTGGACTGGAGGCATGCCCCACGAAGCGTTCCGCGAGATGGTCCGGTACTTTGCGGATATATGGCGCTCGGGCGGCAAAGAGGTGTTACCGGACGAGGTGAAGATCTGGGGGTGGTACAGGACGCATCCGGCGCAGGCGGCAGCAGAGACGGACGATGTGGGACGCCCGGATCATTCTGACTGGGTGAGTCGGCGCTCACGCCGTAGCCGTGTCGTTGCTGATCGTAGGCGGAGGATCTGCTCAATTTCATGGTTCTGACCCCGTCCCGCATGCGCCACGCCGAGCTGATCGTCACGAACGGACATCACGTGCATCGTCATAAGGTGTCCCCGGGCCGGGCGAGTGCCATCACCATCCCGTTTGTGCCCGGTCAGGTGTCGCTTGAATTGCTCCGGGATAAGCGACTCGCATGGAAGGGAGAGGGCCGAGCCATCGATGAACGGATAGAGCGGTACAACTTCAACATGTGGACGGGGTCTTGGACCATCAACCTGGCATAGCTTGTGTACGTGCAGAGCTCTTCTATGACTTTGGAAATACAACGCAACATCGCGCCCGACCGGTGCGAAGCAGGTCGATATGCGCGCAGCGTCATCCACGCTCACCGCAAAAAAAGCCCGATGCATGTCTATATAATGCTGGTATGTATGTTGCTCGCCGTCTTGTGCCCTTCTGCTCACGCCGGAGGAAGATTCACCGGTCGGAATACCATTGCGTCCCGGTCCAGAGTATGCAATCGTCTGAGCTCTAATAGCAGGCGGAACATCTGGACATCAGCACCACAGCAGCCTGGCCTCAGTCTGGAGCTCACGTAGGCTTGCATGTTGGCCCATGACCAATGATCCAAGGCGAATTGTTGGCCCGCCTCGCCGATCTTCCTGCCCAAGTACTGCTCGTCAGCCCGTCGAGCAGGACTGCCTCTGTGGACTCACATCGTGCCCCTTCGTCTCGTCTACGTTGCCCATCTCGTCGACGGGACCAACGAAGAACGCCATGATGTCGTACAGGTCCGAGTAGTCCGGCTTCAGCGGAATGTAGTGGTACCATGGAGCTGGAGTGTCAGTGCCGTCGAATGAATGCACCTAATAGCTTACTGAGCCATTCCTGCGGATCAGCTTCGATCTTCGGTGATGGATACATAACGTACCATGTGCCATTCCGGGAACATCGTGAACTTCAACACGGGGCTCCCGCTCGTCAACAACCGGTGGAATCGGGAAGACCATCCGTTGCCGTCCACATCCAGGGCATAGCGGTACACAGCCGCGGCATCAGGCCAGATCTTGCCACCGAATTCAATCGTATCCGCCACCTGCTGACACAGCTCAGGCGTGGGGCACTTTCATCAGCACGGCGATCCCTTCGTTGAATTCTGGTGACCCACCTGGACCGGCTTGCCCGATAGCTTGACATCGGCATAAGCGGCACTCAGCACCCGCTCCCACCGCCTCACTACGTCGTAGCCGCCCACTCCGTCCGGCATCATGATTTCCCGGGCCTGCTGGTTCCACCACGTGTCACCGCCCTTTGGCCCGTTGATCATGAGGTGCAACCGCATACGGTGGCTCTCTTTCCAGTCCCGTTGAACGCCGTACCCGCCCGTCGTAGATCCGCGCCAGAACAACCGATGGTCCGTCTTCTCCTCCCACTTGCCGAGGAAAGGTTTCTCCTTCTCGGTGATGTTCGTGTAGCCCTCGATGGGTGTCGTCTGGAAAGACGAGTCGGCTGGGAATTTGGACAGGACGAGTGCGGGTTTGAGGGTGGAGGGTGAACGGACCGCAGAGTCGACGCTGACGGTCAGTGCCGAACGGCAGGATGATGAGCTCGGACATACTGCATGGCTCCGTGCAGTCGCTTCAGCTCGGGATAGTCGCAAAAGTCCATTGTAGGCAGATGGTTGAAGATGAATGATTTGGCTTGGACGTCAGCTGGCTGATATTCGGGCGCCACCTTGACTCACGAAGGATCTCATGCGTCGCATTCTCGGCTCCTGGCCGGATGTTTGCAGGCGAGTCCAGCGGGCATGCTTTCTGAGCGTGAGCTATCTGCTTCATCTGCCTCCTGCTGTTCACTCACAAACCAGCCCCATGCAGGCGTCCGATTCGGGTCCTCCAGATGTGCAAGTTCCTCGTCCTCAAAATCTGTGATGTCAGCTGCCGTGATACTGGAAGACCGTGTAACTCACGCTTTCCCTCTTTGACCAGTTGTAACGCCCGTTCTCTCTGATCTCTGCCCAAGATCACGCTTCCCGTATCATGGTCACTCCCCGTCACCCTAAGCTTGAACCCCTTCGGCAGGTGCTCTCTGAAGCCCCCGATCAAGCCAGCGATGTGCCTCGGCCTTGCACTCCACGCCCTCTCCCCCGTCAACTCCACCTTGCCGTCTTCCACCTCGAGCGTGTATGTGAAGCTCGTCCCCTCGAGATCCTTGCTCCGCTGTATGAACACCTCGGGCTTGAGTGCATGATGCGGCAACACCTCATTCATCATCCGATCGTAATCGTCCACGATTTGTACACCATGTTTCTGGCAGAACTCAAACCACGCATCGAAGCCCGCCGGGGGATGCAGGCCGTACCGCCGTTTGTACTCGGCCGCAGCGGCCGCTAAGGTCTTCGATTGTCGATTCAGCAGCCCATTCCATTTCTCCTCGGCCTTCTCCATGAGCTCGTATATCGGATGCTCCTGCCGTTTGAGGAGAGGGTTCTTCTCGAGGACGGCCATGCCCTTGTCTCCCCATATCAGGCTGCTCTTCCGTCCACGCCTTCCGCCCTTTTCGGCGAAGCCCAGCGGAGGGGGCGGTATACGCTCGATGCCGAGACCATGGCGGATACCGAACCAGTAGAGGAGGAAGAAGATGACGACGAGGTAGAGGATCTTCCGGGGCTTTCGTATGGGTCGAGGGATTCCGGCTTGGGAAAGGGGGAACCCTCCTGACGACGCCGAGTTTGGTGGATAGTGGGTAGGTAGACGCGCATGGCGGCCTTTGGGCGAGACTCCTCGTAGGTCACCAGAAGACCTCCGAGGCGGGCGATTGGTGCCGTTGCCGGACATGGCACTGCGGTAGTGGTCGTGGAATGATGAGATGTTGAGTATAGGTGAGACAGGGTGTGGCTGATAGTTTATACTCGGGGCTATTTGCGAATTCAGAGACTGTGGAGGAATGCGGGGTAAGAGGTTGAGCCTGAAACGGGAATGGGGCAAAGAGTCTGCCAGAGTCTGCCTGACACACAGAGTCCTCAGGGCTCTTTGCTGCGCAAACGATTGTCGCCCTGTGCGGTTCTGGAGCCGTCCGGCCGTCCGGCACTGGACCGGGCCGACGTCATGTTGGGGTGTATTCCTGGATGAACAACAAAAAGATACGAGCGATCCTAGCGACCCCCTCCTTGACCTCATCATCCCTCATTCTTTTCCGTTCCCCCCATAGTCGCCCCCCCACTTTCCTGACTAACCCCCTTGTCACCCAACCACTTGACCAGAATTCAATCATAGCAGCTACATTTTAACAACGACAAAACCATTTTCAACCACCATCAACATGCAGCGACTACCTTCCGAGCTTGGCATGACGGCAGCCCGCCCGCCGGCTCCCACTCGCGACGAAAGCGCCGGCCCGGCTTTCCCGTCCGACGAATCTCCACTTCACTCGCCATATCCATCTCGACCTGGCTCACGACGAGCTTCTTTCGCACACCCGTTCCCCATGACCCTCTCGCGACGATCCAGCCTGGCGTCAGGCCCGCGCCCTCTGACCAAGGCCGAATTCTCCGGCCCGGCCACGCCGTCCTTGCTCTCGCGAGCCGGTTCGCCCACCCTTCCGCTGGGCAATGACGAGACCACCAGCAGCCGGAGCAGCATCGACAACCTCAAGCGGTCTGTCAATGGTTTGGGCGGGTTGGGAAGCATGAGTGCCCTGGATGGACAGCGGGAGCTCCGGCAGGGCGAGTTCATTGGCAGTGTGGACTGCGGGACGACGTGAGTTTCTGATTGAGCCTATGCTATCGTCCTGTCCAGTCCCGTGCGGGGCTACACGACCGGGGTAGCGTGTGCGAATGCATGTATATGCATGCTCAGAATCAGCCGCGCTGACACTACAGGTCTACGCGTTTCATCATCTTCGACAAGCACGCCAAAATCATTACGGAGCACCAGGCCGAGTTCGAGCAGATCCTCCCGCACGCTGGATGGCACGAGCAGGATCCCGAAGCCCTCGTCAGCTGCATGATCGACTGTATCAACACGGCCGTGGAAAAGCTCGAGTGGATGGGCTGGGCGAAGTCTAGCATCAAGGGGATCGGTGCGTGTCCCTGATCTACGTCCCGCTCGGCGCTCAGACTGGGACCGGGGGCTGATTCGCAGGTATCACCAATCAGCGAGAAACGACCTTGTGTTGGTCGCGCGAGACGGGAATGCCGCTCTGCAATGCCATCGTCTGGGACGATGCGCGAACGAACGGCGTCGTCAGGCATTTCGAGTCGAAGCTGGAGGAAGAGGGACTGGAGATTGACGAGGAGGACGTCGAGTTGGAGGGAGTGCCGGAGGAGGTGGAGATCGGCACGGGGACCGATGAAGCTGCGATTGGCAAAATCGAGGTCGAGGGTCAGGCGAATGGTGTCGTCGGCGCTGTCGGCCAAGCGATGGAGTCGCTTGGTCTCGCGGGCAGGGGCAAAGAAGGGAGCGGCAAGAGGAGAAGAAAAGGGAAGGAGGGCCTGGTAGACGTGTATGTCGGTCTCGTATGCCCCAGGAGGGCGTCACTTATGGCAGTACCGGTCTTCCGCTCTCCACCTACTTCTCGGCGATCAAGCTGCGATGGATGATCGATCACCACAAAGAGGTTCACGAAGCGCATGAGAAGGACGACCTCATGTTCGGAACCGTCGACACCTGGCTCGTTTACGTGAGCTCATCGCCTATCTGTCACGATCGGAGCTGACACGCAGAACTTGACGGGCCGACACGAGGGTGGTCTGCACATCATGGACGTGACCAACGCATCGCGTACACTGCTCATCTCGCTCAAGACGCTCGCGTGGCACCCGCCCCTTTTGCGCTTCTTCGGCCTCAAACCCTCGATCTTACCAAAGATCGTCTCCTCTGCCGAGGTGTACGGAAACATCCACGCCAATGTCGGCAGCGCGCTCACTGGTGTGCCCATTGCCGGTATCGTCGGAGACCAACAAGCCGCGCTGGTCGGCAATAAGTGCTTGAAGCGAGGTGAGGCGAAGACGACATACGGTACGGGCGCGTTCGTCCTGTTCAACACGGGCGAAGAGGTCGTGCGGTCAGAGAACGGTCTGATCAGCACGGTGGCGTACCAGGCCGGCAAGGACTCCAAACCAGTGTATGCACTCGAGGGATCCATTGCTGTTGCCGGCTCTGCGATCAAGTGGTGAGTCTTTGATTGCCCGCGATGGCCAAACTAGCTGTATCGCTCATGCCAGGCTTCGAGACCAGATGAACTTGATCGAAGAGAGTGCGGACATGGACCACCTTGCCGGATCAGTGGAGAACACCGGTGGTGTCTACTTTGTGACCGCTTTCAGCGGTCTCTTGGCGCCATACTGGGACCGGGAAGCTGTGAGTTGCGATCACTTGATCGAAAAATGAGCTCAGCTCATTGTGCAGGGAGGCATGATTGTCGGTCTGACCGCTTACTCGACCTCGGCGCATATCGCTCGTGCGACGCTTGAGGCTGTCTGCTTCCAGACGCGGGCGGTTCTGGACGTGATTGAGAAGGAGAGCGGTACCAAGCTCGAGACGCTCAAGGTGGATGGTGAGTCGCGCGGCGACGGGATCGAGACCATAGACTGATTCTGCAGGTGGTGTGACCAACTCTGACCTCGCCATGCAATTGCAGGCCAACGTGAGTGACCTCGCGCCGACCCGAAATGTGAGGACTGACGCCAGATCGGCGGTTTCAATGTCGCACGACCGGCGATGCGAGAATCCACAGCCCTCGGATCGGCCCTGCTGGCGGGACACGCGCTCGGCCTGTTCGGCTGGGACCTGACCAAGCCCGAGACGCTCAGCAAAGTCAACACTGCCGATGCGCACGTCTTCGAGCCGGAGGTGACGGACAAGCAGCGGGAGAAGATGATCCGCGGGTGGGAGCGCGCCGTTGACAGGGCGAGGAAGTGGCATACCGCCGAGGAGGAGGACGAAGATGAGGCTGAGTACGAGAAGCAGACGGGCATGGGTCGGGTCGGGTAGAGGTCTTCCACGTAGCATACTCCGGGACAAGAGGGACGGCATGGAGCGTGTTTGTACAGCGGCGTAACGAGGCGAGAATAGAGTAATATGCCTGCCACCTGGAGCGGCCACGACATGACAAGGGATTATTACATGCACGCGTAGTCGAACGTCCGTCTGAATTAGTCTAGTTCGGTCCAAGGCAAAGATACAGGAACG
>Ga0308169_10002344_pt1 | contig 19817 bp, 27 predicted proteins | sample PhyBR1_2_FD_202139 | JGI IMG/M metagenome (GOLD analysis project Ga0308169, IMG submission 202139) | Phyllosphere microbial communities from UC Gill Tract Community Farm, Albany, California, United States - DLSLSB.R1 | ecosystem: Host-associated > Plants > Phyllosphere > Unclassified | place...
CATCGGGATCCCTGCGTCGGCAATCGCAGCAGAAGCGACGGTAAGACCAGCCGAGAGCACATTATGTACGGTATCGGATTCAAGTATGAGGAGATGAACATCGAGGGCAGATTTTGGGAGGAGATGCAATTGCAATGCGGGAATCAGGTGTGATGTGAGGAGGGCGGAGAGGGGAGCTGGTTCTGTGTCCTGCGGTTTCAGCTACATGCTTCGCCTGTTCCGCGTAAGGACCTACTCGAAGCGGCGCTCTGCGAGGATGTGAAGCGAACGGCGCGAATTTGATTTCGAGGTTCAGCGAGCCCTGTGGGGAGTATGGCGGTTGCCTCGGACGTGGTCCATACCTGCTCGGTCAGTCTGCCCGTCGCACCCCTCGGTCACTGGCCGTACACCGAACAAGCTATCTTGACGCCTCCCGCTTCGATGTAGCCACTGCCATTCGCTTGGCTGATCAAGCCGGTTTTGAGGACTGTGCGCATTCAGTATCGAGGGTTCCCTGGGAGGAGAGCCGATGCAGAGCTCACAAATCGGTCTTGCTTCATCGTTGGCCCGATCGACACGGGTGGACGGACCGGCTTCTGGCTCATCTTCGTAGATTGGAGCGTACGATACTTCCGGGCCTTGAATGCGACGACGATCGAAGGTGGCCATGACGATAGAATGAAAACAAAGTCGACAACGCAAAGATGACGGGGAAGACGAAAGGTGGATTGGATGTCCCACTCTGTCAAGGCGTACCCGACTGCCCACAATCGGGGGGATGAGACGTCATCCTAATCGCGAGCGATGGCCCATAGACCGGCGTGTCCAGAACAGTTGCAAAGGTCTGCAGAGGAATCAAGGAATAACAAACTTGCATGACTAGGATCTACCAAAAGCTATAGAATAAATTTGGGCAAGACCCAGGCCGAAACACATCATTTGTTATGAATTGCTGCGCTGGCTGACAGTCCTGTCCGCTGGTATAAAACCGATTCTTGGTTCGACTTGTAGAGCATCAACAGATTGAAGCTTTGTGGGTCCGAAGGTGCTACAATAACGCGACCGTATACAATTTGATTCAAAGAAGGAAAGACGAGAAAGACAAAGAAAGATCATGGCCGGCCGGGGGGAGGGGGGATGCGGACACAGGTCGGTCGAACGTGGATGATATCTATACTTCCGCAATGACGTGTGTCGCGATTCGCGATCTCCCGCCGTCATCTCCTCCCAGCTGTACAAATATGTCCAACGACCTTGGATCACGCTTTCGTCCCCTTCATCTCGCTCGCATGTGGACTCCAGCGCACAGAGCAGCGCTCACGAGGCGGCCTCTGTCTCGGACGCTTAGTCGTCATCTATCAACGACCTCCCCGGGCCTCTTGCTCCGATCCTCGCTCAGCTTACGATGCACTACTTGCGATCGCCCCGTCTGGGCCACCCGCCAACAGACCGCCCCACATAGCTTTGTCTACGCCTTTCGACGGAGCTTGCACTCCTCCCGTGTATCATCGGATACTTTGCCGCGACAGGGACCGGTCAGCCGCTCCGTTCCGTTATCGCGCTCATCACGTCGCCTCCGACGATTGCGGAATACGCTGGTCCTTCTCGCTCTTCTCACCGTCCTATACTACACCGTGGATCCCTTTCGCTATACCGTCATCGCCGGCGTCCGATGTGCTCGGCTCATGCGAGCAGTCGTACTCGATGTGTGGGACTACAAACAGACTTTCGCTAGAGAGGAGCGTCTGAGCGACTCGGACGAGGATCGAGCGATAAAGCGCGCCGCAAGGAAGGAATGCCACCTGCGAAGCGCGAAGCGGATGTTGGACGCGCTCAAAAAGAACTCGGGCATCTACGTCAAGCTCGGCCAACACGTTGCGGCCGTACAGGTCTTGCCCAAAGAGTGGACGAGTACGATGACGCCGCTCCAAGATCAGTGCTTCCCTTCGCCTGTAGAAGACATCGACGATATGCTACGAGAGGACTTGGGCATGGGCATTGACGACCTATTCACCGAATTCGAGGCGGATCCCATCGGTGTAGCGTCTCTGGCTCAAGTGCACCGTGCCATCGACAAACGCACAGGCCGTCATGTGGCTGTTAAAGTGCAGCACGCCGATTTGCAAGATTTTGCCAAGATCGATATGGCTACGACCAACTTCGCGATTCACCTTGTCAAATATATCTTTCCCGACTTTGAGTTCTCTTGGCTGGCCGGAGAGATGAACGAGATGTTACCGCTGGAGATGGACTTTCGGCACGAGGCGTACAACTCGGCTCGGTGTAGGAGCGACTTCAGTCACTTGAAGGGCAAGACGAGTCTATATCTGCCAGAGGTCATGTGGGCGGAGCGGCGGTGCATGGTCATGGAGTATATCGAAGGCGCGCGTGTGGACGATCTCGCATACTTGATGCGCCACAAAATCGACCGTAACCAGGTGTCGCAGGAGTTGTCGCGAATCTTCTCGCAGATGGTCTATATCAACGGATACTTTCACGCCGATCCGCATCACGGCAATCTTCTCATTCGACCTCGCACGCGAGGCTCATCGAGCCCCTTCAACTTTGACATCTGTTTACTCGACCATGGACAATACTTCGACATTCCCGATGAGCTGCGGGTAAATTACGCCAGATTCTGGCTTAGCTTGATCAAACGGTCGTCGCCTGCGACTAGCGCTGAGAGGCGCAAATACGCACGGCTGGTAGGCAACATCGACGATGAGATGGTGAGTCGGCTGGCAGGAGCGAGAATGCTGTTGACCGCAGTACCCCATCCTGGAATCGGCGATCACGGGTCGCATTGGAGTCGAAGACGTCATTGCGGACAATGGCGACCATAGACCTTCGTCCCTCCTCGACTCGGCGAAGATGGACGACAATGAGCTGTCCAAGCTTCGAACCGCGGTCATGGAGCGAGAGGGACTGATCGTCTCGATATTCGAGCTGCTGAGAATTGTCCCTCGTCGGTTATTGATGATCTTGAAGCTCTCGGATCTCCAGAGGTTCGTTAGTCTGCGTCCGAGCTCCTGAGCTGATCTCAGATCCCTCGACTTCAGCTTGGCGACGACACATGGTCAGAGCAGGATCTTCCTGATAGTGGCGCAGTATTGCGCAAAGGCAGGCGAGTATCTACAAACATCCCCTGTTCCAAGCTGATTTTCAGTTTGGCAAGATGATCTGATCAAGCTCCGACAATCGTGGCGGTCCACCGGCCTTACACTTTCCTTGATCAGCTCTTTCACCTCTTCCCTATCGGCGTACCTGTACTGGAATCTGGGTTTGGGACTGGTCGAGCGCGCGATGGACGTGCGTGCTCGGTTCGTCAAGATGCAGCTCTGGGCGCATGGCCTGGTGACTGGGGGACTGAAGAAGGCTGAAGCGGAAATGGCTGGGTTGGCAGCCTAGCGCTGTGAAGCAAAACAGCTGTATCGAGGTTGTATCAACAGTATATCCCGCATTAGTACTCGTAGTGTACTGGGTTCAACCGTGTTGTCAAGTGCATTTGGCATGGCTGCATGTATCGTTCGCCTGCGCGGGCTATTTAACTACTTGTGTTCTCCTTGTGGACTTGTTACAAGTAGGGTACCAGGTGTGCCTGGTATGATAAGTGGCATCATACTGGCATGGTGAAAAGAGCGTCACAGCGGCATGGACACGGCGCGCGTCATTCTGCGCAGCTCCGCCTCCCTGACCGAATTGTCTAGTCTGGCTCGGGTTGCAGCCAACCGGGGTCTGGACGGGCCCACTCGGTCGAGACCCAGAGCGTTCGTGGTTGGCGAAGGCGGATAGATCTGACGAGCGGCCCATGTGGCGGGTTTGGGTACCGGTCGGATATCGGGCAGAGGCTTTGGGAAAGGTCGGGCAGGACTATAGGCAGGAGGACGAGTCGAAGGGATCTTCGGCATGGGTGTGGGGCGGTAAAAGGGCGCATGACTAGCATTAGCAGGACCATTGCTCACCACTCACGGTACATCCTCCACATCGTTGACCTCATTCCATACCTCGACCAATTTACGTCTGAGCCTCCGGACCAGCCACCGAGCAATCTTCCACAGATGAGTGTAGAGGATCAAGCCGAGTCCAAGCTATGTTCAGCAGGTACGGATCCTGAGAAAAGAACTCACTCCGCCCGACATGAGGATGACGGTCGCCGTCCACACAACGTGCACGCAATATGCCAGTCCACTTGCCATGTAACCGGCGTAAGGATGGCTGACAGCACGACTTAGACCGAGTGCCGAGAGCAGAGGACCTGGATTCAGCCGAGTGGCGCCTGCTGTATAAAACAGACGAACCGAAAAGCTCTATTACGCCGGTATACCCCCACGCGGACCCCCTTAAGAACTGCTTGCGCCATAGTGAAATCACCTCTACGGTGTCGTTGAGATTGGATTGAGTGATCAGAAGTTGCTCGGCCAGGGACAGCGAAGCACTATTGACGCCCGTTAACACCTTTTCAGTGTCGTGCTGGGTACGTCGAATTTCAGCCGCCTTTGATGCCACGGAGTCGATGAGCTCCCGCATATGCTCGGCACCCTGCTTCAGGCGCTGGAAGTCCTGTATCTCAGCAAGTGGGGACCGTAAGCTCATTGAGTAATCGTACAAGGACTGCGTTGCGTACATCGGTTGATACATCGTCAAAGGATTGCCGCAAGCGGATCTGTTGTAAGCTAAGCTGCAGCGATGCGAGCGCGATGCGCCACTTACAGTGTGGTCCTCGGACAGAACCGCCAGCGCTGACATTGCCTTGCCCGAGCCATGAATGACCGCGTCCACCACCTCGGCCAGCCGATCGTGCTGTAGCTGGATGTTATGGCCGTGCTGTTTGTCAAATCGACAGCGCCCAATCGCGAAGAAGACCGTACGACGCTTGCTTGTTGTGCTAGCTCATCGGACAGCTGCTCGTCAGAATACGACATTCCGTGAGGAGGCCACAGACCTGGGTACTCAAGCTTCGCTTCACTCCCTCAAATCCCTTCTCGATGTCGTCCAGTATCTCCTGAACCTTCCTTTGCACCCGCTCATCCACGTCCCGCAACACCGCCAACCCCATGTTCGTGACTGTCGTGTGGAATTTGGTTAACGCTTCGTCTTGCTGGTGATCTCGGAGCGAGAGGTTGGAAAGCAATTCGTGAGCCATATCAGTGATGACTTGCATGGCCTGGCGTTGAGTGGCGATCTCTGCATGCATTGAACTCACGGTCAAACGATCACTCAGGTAGTCCCCCCTCGAGCGCTCGCGAGCTTCACGATCCCTTTCGTGGCTCTGAAGAAGTGAGAGAAGCTGCAGCTTCTCAACAGTGGCGTTGACATATGTGTCACGTGCTCGGTCTGCAGGGTCAGCATCCGATGAGATGAGGATTAAGAGCTCACCCGCCTGACGGCGACCATCGAGAGCGAGGCACAGCTGTGCTGAATGTTGGCCCGTCCCTTCTATACGGTTTGGAACTCACTCGCATCACGAAGGAAGCCCTGGTAAGTGCTCCAGTCTTGTGGACTTCGATGGAGGACACTGCCCGTCAGGCAATGCAGAGGTTGAGCAGGCATTTTGAGCTCACGACAGACAAGCCCGATGTGCTTCCTCCTGCTCGGTCCCGCCACTTGCCTTGTTCCGGTTCATCGTCGAATTGGCCCAAGGTTGGCACTCTGCGGGGATAGACTGGGCAGCCGAGGACATAGAGCATAGTGTGAAGGAGATGGAAACTATACATCAGCTACGATTCGCGAGCTTAAGACACTCAGGCCGGTCAGGAGGAAGGAAGGTAGTCACACTCACTAGCACTTCTTTCCCATTCTCCCATCTTCCCATTACTCTCCAAACCGCAGCGACCTTGGATGTGGCTTGCGATATTAGTTTGACAGTCTTGATTGGTCGCGAAAGAGATCTCTATGTATCAGCAAATGTCCCTGTCTGACGCACGAGGACCGGGATAGAGGCCCACCGAAAGAGGAGAGACGGGCTTGGAGGCCGAGTATAGCTGCGTCCAAAGCACCTGGGTCGCCTTGGTCGTGAGCTTTGAACTTCCCCGACGATGTAATGCCCCTCACCATGTTCCTCGACGGTAAATGTACTTTCAAGGCCGGGTGTCTGGGAAGAGGGAAAGAAGGAAGCTCGAGCAAAGGTGAGGCGATGTTCGGTTGTGAGTACAAGGAGGGGAATCAGAAGGGAATGAAGCATGCTGGTTCTCGCCCGCAGAACTTTGAGAAGCGAGGATTTCACGGAAGAGTGTCAGCGCGAGAGGAAGAAGGGTGGTGATGAGGAGGAGGAAGAAGGGTCAGTACACGAGTAAATGGGAATATCGGCTGTGCGAATGGCCGGAAGGTGACGAGGATGATGACGATGGTGGTGATGATGATGATGATCCGGTCAGGTGGGTGGGTGGCGATCCGTGCACGCTGTATTTAATCTCCCTTCCCTGCTCGCCCGAGTCTGTTTGTCATAGCCCCTGCTCCTTTGTCCCATAAAGCACGCGTCCCTCATCAAGGTCGTCTCAAAAACCCACACCCTTCAGGCAATCTTCCCAGTGCCCAAAGAAAGCCAAAGGATGCCACAGGACCGAGAGGGCAACTTGACACTGCCCGTATTCGTATCAAAGGAAAGGTTGCAACGCAGACGTACTGTACATGACTGTCCTTTTACAACGGTACACCTCATGCTCGTAGCATTTCTGGCCAATCCTTCTTCTGCAGCCATTCCCCATTCGGCCCGAATCGCGGATTCGATCTGTACTTGATGCCGTCGCCCTTTGGCCGTCCGATAGGAACTGATTTCAGCTTCTCCCCTGCCCTTGGGCCCCTTCGAGTGACTCACAAATCCACCCGATCCAACTGTCTCCCATCTCCTGCCTCCACAACTCGTTAGCCTGCCCCCACTTCCACCTCTCATCCACACTCGTGCCGCCCCATTCCTCCTTCCACTTCTTCCTCACTTTCCGCTTGTCTTGGTTGTGCCAAAGGTATCCATATTCCATCTGCAGGATCCTGTCCTCTTGTTCCACCTGATCCCGGCCACGATACGACTCGACAGTTGTACGGCCGGTGAGGATGAGATGTACGTGGCTGGGGAACATGGCAAGGGTGAAGATCCCGAACAGCGCGGACCTGATATAAGTCAAGAATAGGGGTGATGATAAGAGGTCAGCTCACACCGCGATCAATCCGATGACTTGTCCATCCGTGGAGGTGTCACGCGACGCCGTTATGACGAGGAAGATTAACATGTACATACAGTACATCAAGCCCCAGAAAGTGAAGATGATGAAGAACTAGGCGTCAGTTGTTGAATCATTGCTCATCTTTGCGAGTACTTGCCTTGTGATTGGCCCATCCAACACACTGACCGATCCAAAGGCAATGATCTGGGCGTCAATTGTCCACACGTGATACCTCGTGTGCAGGACTCACGATCGAATTGCATGACGCAAGTGCCGCAATGTCGACAATGATGAGTTCGATCCGGCTTGTTGATTTGACAGAAACGGCACCATCTCGGCCCCAGATCAACTCTCGGTACCGGTCGTTGCACTTCCCGCCAATCCGTCACAGCATTGTTCTTCGCCACATGGTCTTTCTTCCCTGCGGCTCTCATCAGCCCGACATCCTCGGAGGGTCGACCTGTGAGTGTTGTTGCCGAATCCTGTCCCGATGTGGCTTGGTGAAGGGCGACCGACATGAGGTTTGCAACGGGAGCTAGGGTAGAAGGATCCGGGCCCGACGGGTCTGAGACCATTTGCTCGTGCGTTGGATGAGTGATGTGATCCGTTGGGCAGTTGTGTGGGATTTGCGAGGCGGAGGTGGGGGAGAGAGGGAGATTTTCCGGATGCGGCGGAGGTGAAGTGTATAGGATAAAAGCTGTCGGGTCGGCCGAATGAGGTTGGGCGACGTGGGGAACTCGCTGTTGTCAGCCTTGTTTCGCAGGAAACCACAGAGAAAGCACCTCTTTGGCGAAGCCAGGTCCCACAGTGACCATCTACTCGTCAGTGATGGGTCAACCAGTTCCACTCGAAGATGGATCCCACCATGAGATAGCTCCACATGTACAAACAGAACAGGATGATAAAGCCGATCAAGGTGCCAACTATGATCAGCCCATCCTGAGGTGCAGCTTGGATACTTACTGCCGGTGGCGCGACCCATGTCAGCTGTTGACTGACCCCGTATCATGGGTGTACACACACGCCCGATCACCACGTACGCGGACCATACGGACAATGCGAGGAGGATGCTGCGACCTCAGCTCATTGACAGCGCGCCGTGTTTGCTTTGCAAACCTACCCAACGCCAAGCTTCATCTGCCACCAAGGATCCGGCCTAGCCGGGGTATACCGCTCGTTGTAGCGCTGCAGAAAGGGCGGCCGAGACTGATGTATTCTGCCTGATGCATGTGTCGTGACGGTCGCTGCAGGAGGCGGTGGAGTCGTGGGACCGTTGTCCAAGAAGTTGATCATGTCGTCATTGAGCCTTGAGCGGACACGTTCCGCCTCGGGATGCGCGGCGCCTTGGCTTTGGACACCGGTCATGGCGACGATGAGCGTGATGGAGAACTTGGCCGGCTATCTATAAGAGATTCATGATGGGCGGTGATAGCATGATCATCGCGTTGTGCTGTGCCGTGTACGAGTAATGTAGACAACCATGAACCCAAAGTGAGGGATGACGTAACGAGTCGCTGGGGAGAAAGTCTGTTAAATTCGTTTGCCATCTAATCAGCCTCGGTTCATCAACCAACCCTCTTTCCTTGTCCTTCCATACTCTACCCCGTCCAAGACTATTCGCCTCTGTATCATACACAATGTCTCGACGTCTCTATGTTGGCCGCCTCCCGCCTGGCACCGGCAGGAATGAGCTTGAGGACGTAAGTAATTTGTGTCTCGCGCATTGTGAGCGCTGATCCTCAGATATTTGGACGCTTTGGCCGAATGGTTGACTGTCGGCCGATGAACGGCTTTGCCTTTGTCGAGTTCGAGTCCAGCCGTGTGCGTTTGGTCACCCTGAACATCGTCTGAAGCGCTGTGTCTGATGTCAGGACGCCGAGGATGCCGCCCGAGAGTGGAACGGCAAGAACTACAACGGCGACAAGTAAGCCTTCGGACACACCTCCATCCGAACAATATCCTAACCCACTAGCCTCATTGTCGAGCCTTCCAAGGACCCACGACGACGAGAATTCAACAATGATCCGTAGGCCGTGTATTGTTCGTTCGCATGGCCACTGACCGTCAGTTATGCTCGACCGCCTCCACCCCGTGTCACCGTACGATCGGGTATCAGGGTCAACGTTCAAGGTGTCCCGTCGTCAACAAGCTGGCAGGTGCGATAAGATCCTCTCCCGTTGCACAACCACCTTCATCTACCTCTAAAATCCGTGCAGCAGCTGGTCCGGACGTTTGAGTATCGTGTTCGGGACAACGCCGCGGCGCAATCTGCGATACCGCACTAGGCTTCGGGCCCGGGATCGAGGACACGAGGGACCCTGGGCTCGCGCGAGTCCGGCCTGCCTGGACACTGCGATCACGGATGGACCTCCCTTGTTCCTCATCACACTGGCGCACGCGGACGGCGGTCGACCCTATCCCCCCTCCCATAGCTCGTGGTGCAGCGTTTCTTTTCCTCTTGGCCGAACCGACCCATATGGATTCAAGTCTGACGCTCGTCCCTTTTTTGGTGCACACCCTACAGGACTTGAAAGACTATGGCCGAATGGGAAGCGAATCTATCCTCTGGGCGGATGTTGACCGAAACGGGGGTGACGGGTGAGTTCACCCACAACTCGCACTCGGTTCTGACGACAGCGTCATTGCCTTTCCCACGATTAACGATGCTGAAGAAGCTATCGAGAAACTTAAGGGTGTCGACATCAACGGTCAGCCGGTGACATTGTCTCTGGCTCCTGTAAATTGTTCTGCGCAAATATCATCCTTGATTGGTGCTGACAGCCAGGATGCGGGACCTGAGACCTTTGAGTCTCGACGACCTCCCCCTCGAGAGTTCGGTGACCGACCACGATACGATGACCGACGAGGCTATGACGACCGTCGAGGTGGCTATGATGACCGCCGACCGAGGTACGATGACCGCTACGACGACCGACCGCGGTACGACGATCGTCGCCGAGACGACAGACGATTCGACGACCGACCCAGATACGACGATCGCCGACGGGACGACCGGGACTATGACAGACGAGACGACCGAGGCGGACGGGACTATGACAGGCGGGATGACCGTCGGGAGGAACGACGAGACGATCGGTTTGATGACCGTCGTGAGGGCTCTGGGCGAGATGAGCGTGAGCGAAGCCCTGCTCCCAGGTCGCGAACCGAGGACGGCGCAGAGGATGCGAATGGCCGACTCTAAATTGTGCATACAAAAGCAGACTTTTACAGTCGCGATGCGTATCGGAGAAAAAGGAAAACCACACAAAGTAGAGTCGTAGCGAATCTCTCAAAAGAGAGCCATGCAAAGCAATGAATCGGTGCTTGCACGCGTAGATGGCCGACGGCCGAGACGCGAGCGACCCAGACGCGCGACCGTCGACCGAACCAACTCGACCATCAATTTCCCGTACTCGTCGTAGACTTTCCCTGTACCCGCCTGTGCACTTGACAATCTCGCTCGTCTTGGCTCCTTGCTGCGCATAGCGTGCCTTCTAGGGCCTCTCAGCCCAAGCCCGCAACGGCAGCATGCCAGCTCTCGACCCGTTCTCCGCCTCGTCGCGGCCGATGAGGCCGTTCGACTCACTACCCTCCGAACCGCTTCGTTTCGCCGCGACTTTGCGCCCTATTGACCAGAATGCCGATGCAGGCCCCTCCTCCAAGCTGCCAAAGCCAAAGAAGTACAAGGATGACATCCCCGCAGTCTTTCCGCTGCCGGTGTATAGCCATTCGCCCAAGGCGAGCTACGACATGCGATATCTCAGCTCGGCACTGGATCTCTCGACCGGCGTGTATAACAAGCGCGATGAGCAGACGCAAATAGGTGGAGACGCATGGATGCAGGAGAGGGTAGCGCAGTGTGTGGACTCGGCCAAAGGAGTGCTGGATATCAGGTGCGTGATACGGTGTCGCGTCTGAATCACTATCGCTGAAAACCAGCTCTCAAGGACTAGAGATGTTATCGACTCGGATCTCCGACCTGCGCGACCTAGTCACGCTGCCCCCTTCCTTCTCTCCCCGCGCGTCTGTTTCAAGCCCACGCTTCGTCTCGGCCGCTTCGGCTTACCCTTCGTCCCCTTTGCTCGACCAGCCTCGGCCACCAGCTGGATCACCTTCTTCGCTGTTTGGCGCGAATTCGAGGTCTTTTGCACGAGTCAGCTCTGCACCCGCAGCGTCTGCGCCTTTCTTCAAGAGTCTACAGGCCCCAAGATCATCCTCGAGCCGTAATCCGAGCGGTCTTGGGGTGAGATTAGTCGAGCCTGTACCGGATGAAGAGGAACCAAACGAGAGCGGGCCGAGTACGCCCCCAGTCGGCCCAATGACGAGTCCACCGATGTCTCCTTCACCAGGACTGGGAAGGTCACCGAGGACATTTGCAAGGAGCAAGACAGGTGCTGCGGCTTTGGGGAACGGTCAGAATGGGCGGATAAGCAATACGTCGCTGGAGATCATGGCTGGCAGAAACTTACTGACAACGTGAGTGGGGCAAAACGATCCCCCGCGTCTAACAGGCAGCCTTCCGACTGCGCTGTTCGAGATTACAAATCTGACTATGCTCAGTCTTCGTGCGTTCTTGGTAATCACGCTAATCTCCACACACGCGGGCTCACATTGCAGGTGGGAACAAACTGAACGCCTTGCCCGCGGCCGTCGGCGAGCTGAAAAGCTTGAAGGAGCTCAACATCAGTAATAACAACATTGCAAGTCGGACAAGGCGCTACACATGGACCCCGCGCTAACGATACAGAAAGAACTGCCTTCCACCATCATCCACCTCGAACTGACTGGCTTCCACGTCCACCCCAACCCCTTATTCAAACGCAAGACCGACGATCACCCCGATGGCGTGCCAGTCAAAGTGGCATCCACAGGCCGGATCCTTGCGCGGCTGGAACGTCATCTGGATCAGAGTGTACCTCGGCTGTATTCTCTGTGTCTCAACAAGCTCATCTCGCCATCTATGTCCTCGGACCTCCCGCCTTTACTCGACTCATTCGAGTGGGACCCTCCACGTAAAGGCACACTTCATCCCCTACACGACGCTGCAACCTTGCACGAAATTATTCGCGAAATACCAGAGCACGACTTGAGGCGAGTTTTGCAAGCCATCCGCTCATCTGCCTATGCTTTCGACAACAGGCGCTCGGATAAGCGCGCCGGCTTTGCATCACTCGGCCTGGGAGGTTCTGCGCCCAGGACGAACCCGTACCCTCGCACTCACGTCACTCCGTCACCAGATGATGCATCAGAGAACCCATATTACTATCCCTGCCCATCTCGCCGCCACAACAAATACTTCGATTCGGGATCGGACCGACCGAATCGGCATCTATTTATACATTCGGCGGAAGAGCGACTCGAGTGGCGAGAGTTGTTTGGACAGGGCAAGCTACCTATACGGTGGAAAGGGTGTTCGCCGGGATGCCTTGCGTTCTTGGAGGCAGAAGCAGACGAAAACGAGGAGGAGGTGTGGGAGCTTGACGATGACGAGTAGACGATTGTTTATCTTATGAATCTTCAGACACGCCGCGAGGGGCAATCCATGTTGATTTGGAATCGGAAATGGCCGATGAGGAAGCGAGACGTTGAAAAAGCCGAACGGGGACCAATTCCGAGGAAATCGCTCTCCTGCGGCTCTTGACTCGGGTTCTCGCCGTGCTTGCCCCACCGTTGTCCTCATCCTTATCTGTGTATTGCCGCTGGGATCTCGCAGGCCGTCGCATACTCAACCTGTGCAGCAAATTCCTGTCGCTGCTGGCACACTTGTAATCCCGTTCGCGTCTCTGTCAGCCCAACTGGTCTTTACTCCACTGGCAATCGCTCCACCTCGGTCTGTTGCCTCTGAGCTAGCTTGAATGCTGTTCAGCCCATCTGTCACAAGCTCAACATGTCCGCGACGACCGGGGAAACCATCTACAAGGGTCAGCTGCTCGACTCTTGCGCCCTTCCGCTGACCGATAGCCTTTGCGCCGAATCTGAAGATCATGCTATGTGTTGGGCTCGGCTATGTCATTGTAAAGCAAGGCTTGTTCGTCCCGGCATCAGCGAAGGGAGTCTCGCTTCTTGCCATCGTACGTCCCTTGGAGACTCCATGATGATCCTTCACAACTCACAATCAGAATGTCGCTCTCCCAGCGCTTATCTTCTCATCTATCATCACGGCTTTCACGCCCGACAACATATCGGCCTTTGGGTCTTTGGTGCTCGTGGCGGTCTTGTATCAGGCCATCGGAGTCACGCTGGCTTGGCTTGTGCGGGAGATCTTCTTCGTGCCGATGGACTTCCGGTGGGGCATTATAGTTGTCAGTCTTCGGTTCAGACAGACGGCAATGTCCCCCGGCTGACGTTCAGATGGGGGTATCTTCGAATTGGGGTGCGCAGGTCATTGACGAACCAAGTGATGGCTGATGGACAGGGAATCTGCCTATCGCCATTGTCCAGACTCTGGGCAAGTCGTTGCCGTTCAATGGGCAGGCCGACGTCGATCTGGGCATTGCGTATGATACGTGAGTGCTATCCCGTGACAGGGAGATTCAGTATGCTGACGGTACAGCGCTTTCGTCCTCGTCATGAACACCACGTTCTTCCCATTGGGTATCCACAAGGTAGTACCTCTTGTGCTCTCGGATCGCTGGAGCTCACGCTAGCTATGTGCGCTTGACTTCAAGGAGGAAAATCTCGCTCGACCTCTGCCTCCGCCATTCAGGGAACGCTGGACAAACAGATTCGACACCGCCATGAGGCTGTTCGATCGATACCGCTCTCGAACAAGCGAAAGGGAGGACCAGGACCGGACAGTCTCGTCGGATGACACCGCTGTTGTGGAGGCCGATCGACGCGCCGGACTCTACAACTCCGCTACCGAAAGCCCTACCTATGAGAAACGAGAGTCCGCAGCCGGGTCCGAACACGGCGAGGACGGCGAAGAGCCGACAGAGCTCAAACACCGGGCGGTGCGATACGTCGGTGGTTCCATACAACGGAAGACCTCTCGCGCATCGTCCTTCACCTCGATGTTGGAATCCACCCGGCCCATCCCGCCCACCGCGCCTCTTGATGCCGCCGATCTAGGGCCCAGCTGTCGGTCGCCCGACAACGCCCTTCTTCCGGTCTGCTCCAACCACAACCAAGAACCTAGATATCATCATCCGACCACGCCGGCGCCTTCGATACACAAGGTGACAATATGGCGGCGCCTGCTCAAACTCGCCAGCAACTTCCTCATGCCAAACACCATCGCCCTATGTATCGCCCTACCCTGCGCGCTGATCCAGCCCGTCAAAGCGTTGTTTGTCCAGGTCGACGGATGGTCAGAATCGCGGATACCTTTCGCGCCGGATGACAGACCGCCTTTGGCGTTCATCATCGAGACTGCCCAGTTTGTTGGGGCCATCACGGTTCCCGCCAGTTTGATCCTGCTGGGTGCGAGCATGGGCAGGCTTACAGTGAGTCCTATCAATGGGATCGAACTCATGCCAGAAACCGGAAAAGTGGAAGCAGCTCCCCTGTGCCGCCATTATCGTGAGTCTCTGCCTGCGATGAAGAGCTCCGCTTACATTCAGGCCATGACTGTAGCGAAGAGTGAGTATGGTCCGTGGTGTAACGAGACACGCTGACGTTGCAGTGGTCCTGGCTCCTGTCTTTGGCATGTGAGCTGCTCCTCGAGTTCAACACAGGGCGTGGGGCTGATGATACAGTTTCTTTGTACAAGCTCTGCGGGACCATACCAGCTTGTATCCGCCGCAAGACAAGAGTGAGTTGCATCGGAAGCATACCACAAACGGCTCATCGTCAGTGCGAACGTTCGTGGCTATTCTGTGTTCGGGCACGCCAGCAGCCATCAATCAACTTGTCGTCACGCAGCTGTACAACCCAGCCGGATCCGCGCACACTCTCGCCATGTTCTTGCTTGTGCAATGTGAGCCTTGTACTCGGGCGATGACTCGGACGCTGACCGTAGACATGCTGATGCCGATATTGTCTACGTGAGGTCATCGTCTGATCCTTGCTCGCAGTGCACTGACCCCCAGGGCGCTGGCAGCAATCGCGCTGTACATTGTGCGATGAACAGGGTTCAGTGCGACTTGTACGGTGTAGGTACCCCGCACATGTATATTTGATACATCACGATAGTATTACAAGGGTCGTCACTCAAGGAGAGATGACGAAGGGCATCGAGATTGAGAACGCCACGTCATGCGAACGACACCGATTAAGAACGCGCGACGAACGGGTGCTGCATGTGGGGTTCGCAAAGTCACCAAGATCTGGTTTCGCCGTCGTCAGGCTCGATGATCTCTCACGACCGGTTCATGTCCTCAAAATCTCGGCAGTGGCAGAACTGTGATCCCGACCATCCATGTAGTGGTGTTGAGGATCGGTCCTGTCGGATTTGTGCGCTTGGTAGTGCGAGGACGCCGTCATGTGTGTCACCGACATTGGTGTGGTTGAGGGGGGCCCGGGGTTGGCGGATCATATCGGCCGGATGTAGTGGTCCCGCAGTTTTGATTCGAGGTATGGCTCCCTCGTAATCGCGTTTCACCGTCGAAGATGGGGTGGAAGCGTCCAGTCGGACATCGGGGCGTACTGAAAGGTGGCAGTGTTCATTGCGGACCAGGAAGGGTACTGTTCGTTAGCGAGTGAAGACGGGGCTCGCTGGATGCTGGCCGCGGCGGAGTACCACGATTGCGCGTACGACGGGGGGCGCGATTTCCCTGCGACATCGCCGATCGGCCGCGGTGTGATAGGCTGTCGTCGGGCACGTCCGTGGAGAGAATGCGAGGAGGTGCAGGGGTGGAAGAACCCGCCGCATTGTCGCGGGGCATGAAGTGTTCATTGAGTCAAAGGGCTCAACCTTGTAGGCGTAGATCTGTTCGTTGCTTCCGGTTTCGTGTCTGGATTTGGAGCCTGCAAAGATCCATTCATCGTCGTCGTCGTCGTCATCGTCGATTGCCGTATCGTCATAATGTCCGGCAGGCTCCGTGCTCCTGGTCCCGATAAGATCCCAGGGAGAGGATGTCTTTGGCCCATCATAGCCCTCTTCGTAGTCCGTCTCCTTTCGAGCAAGTCGCAGCGCTTCTATTTTGGCAGTGAGAAGGTCCGGTATGATTATTCCCTCTCCTCTCGGCCGATCCGCGCGAGCGATCATGTCAGTGTTGGTCGGCGCCGCGTATCGATCGCTTGACTTGCTGACGCGGCGGCGTGTGACCCGTTAGGGCGCTTAATGTTCACCGGCTCAGCGATCCTGAACGGTTCGTCCGTCTTGAAGGGCGACGTTGATCTCGGCGGCGGATCTTCTTCGTTCTGATCTAAACCGCTCGGCGCCGCGTGGGCAGGCTGTCCCCACGATTCCGCCCGGGACCCCAAAAGATCCTTCTTAGACCGACCGCCGAGGACAGTAGGAAGCATGTCGGCGCGAGCCAATCGGCGTTCGTACCCCGGGGATGAAGCAAGAGGCCTGATGATACATCCCGCTAAGCGTCTATTGAATGGTCGAGACAAGGGGGTCAAAGGCCAGAGTTGGCGGAGAGGAGTGTCCAGGGTCCGTCGGATGCTGAGATGCCGGCCCGATCGATGTATCGGTGCGCCCGTAGAGGATGATTGACAGCAGGGAACGGAGAACAATTTTGAGGGTCAAAGTGAGAGGTGAGATTAGCTCTCTCAGATATGAGCTCCGCCCCAAAGGGGAGGGTGCAACAAGTCGACGCATCGATAGCTCGCCCTGTCCTACGCAACGCGCTCAGTTCGCCAGTCAGTCAAAATCTCGTTCATCCTTAGCGCAGCGGATGCACACCGTCAGGGCGTGACAGGGTCCCATCAGTGCAAATATACAACCATCCTAATCCAATTTCCTCTCCCATCGTTTGCCCAAACCGCCCAGACCGCCAAAGTCGCCGTTGCCCTTAACGTTGCCCAAGCCTTCCATCACACCGTCGTCCGCCGACCTCCTGCGCGCCGAAGATCCGTCCGTATTTTGCCAGTATGCAACCATCTGTGCGGCGAGAACGAGATTGAGCAACGCCGCGCCGAGGAAGCCCCAGAGGACGAGCGGGTCATTGACCTCTTGTTGGGTGGTGAATAGACGAGCGAGACACCCGAGGAGAGCATTGAAAACGGCGAAGGCGGAGAGATTGCCCGTAGATTTGGCGCGGTGGTTGGAGATGATCTGCGGGGCTTTCGACAGGAGCGAGATCGGCAAGGTAGCGGCCTGCAGAAACCCGACTGGTATGAGCATGCTATCGATGCGGAAACCGCGTGAAGCTCACGAAGAGGCAGAGGGCACAACAAGTCGGACCACAGAAAGATGCTCGCCAGCCCGGTCACGACACCCGCTATGACCACCTTCACCACGTTTGATCGCTCTTGGGTGTACACTGGCTTGTTGCTGCCGATACCGCCGGTCAGGGCACCTCGGGGCGTCGAGTAGAAGATGATGAGCAAGGTGATAATGATGTTCTGAGCAGTGAGAAAGAAATTCTCGCCATAGGTCGAAAAGGGGAACTGATTTCGGGACGAGTATGCGAGGTTGACCGCGTAGGATGTCGTTTCGAGAATCTGCGATTAGTTAGAGTTAGAACGGTCGTGTTCAACACTCGCATATGCAGACAGTGAGAGCCCTCTTGCCGAACGTGTGTTGACGATCTTCATGATCTGATAGTTCAGCTTGGCTGCGTGAAGCTATGAAGCGGCAGTCCTCACCTGAGGGATCTTGACGATACCACCGCCGACGACGATGCCCAACCCGAGCCCCTTGGACAGAGCGTACTTGAGACAGTCGCCGTCCGTGATATTCACATCGTATATCAGGGTGTCATAGCAGTGTTTGCCGATGATGGCTTCAGCTGGCTGACGCAGGAAGAAAGGGATGTGGTGGGTGATCGGCGTGAGCTGATGCGTGAGCGAGTGTTCAGGCAGGTGTAGGATAGCTGTGTGTGGCGTACCAGCGTCTGCAATGCATTCCGACTGTGCTCTTCCGGTATGAACTCCATTGCACTGTCGTGGAAAGTGTCTACGGGGGGCAGCGTGGGCAAAGTTGGCGGAAGGTGGGGGCTGGATGGTCGAGCTACTATAGTCTACGACGTGGACCAAAGTCGATAACAACAGGGAGGGGGATCTGGCGATATTGGAGATCTTTAAATGTTCCCTCCACGTATCATGTTTGGCCACTCTCCCACCCCCCGCACCGCACTCGGCTCGGGTCCAACTTTTCCACCGTCATCGATACATTCCTACACTTCTCTTTCAAACACATTTCACCCGCTCACATCTACATACGCAATCACCATGGTTCTCGTTGAAGAAGTCCCAGAAGAGGTCCTCCTCCGAGAGGGCGAGCACGACTCGGACTTCGAGACCGATTCGAACGCCTCGGACGCTTCCTCCATCTTTTCCGACGACGACGACTACATCAAGGATGAGTCGCTGTACGATCGAGTCGTCGCCCTAAAGGACATCGTTCCGCCCAACACCCGATCTTCATTCGTCTCCAAGTACAACGCGACGAAAGCATGGGCGACCTGGGGATTCCAATCGGCTGGGTCAATCGCGTGGTGGGTCAGCACGAGCGCCCTGCTCGTGGGACTGCCGATGGCGCTGGTCATCGAGGACGAGATGAAGGTGGTGCAGCAGGAGAGGGAGATGCAGATGCAGAGCTCTGGACAACAGCAGGTGGGTTCGGTGCCAGCGGACCAGGCGGACAGTGTTGGTGTGCATCGCTGACCACCAGCTTATTGGAGGCCAACCCGGCCAAGCGCAGGGTGTTACCCCGCCAGGTTTCTAGGCAAAGCGTTGGTGTGATGGAAGGCAGCGAGAAGCGAGAATGATGGGATCGGCGCGCGACCATTACGACAGCCACTCAGGCGATGTATCTATTTCCCAGCTCCCGCACTATATCACGGAGACAGGTAAACTTAACGTGAGCCTATGACTTCACCCATCTTTCGCCCAAGCCGGCCGTCGTGTTGGACCGACAAGTGCGCCACTTCGTTCGTGGCTATGGGCTGGATGAAGACCGGTGTTCGAGGAATGACCTCATACGGAGTAATGATCCTGGCACCACTGTCGCTGGCAACTTCGCTAGGCGGGGATAGAGATCACGAAGGCCGGCTTTCGCGCTTCACCGTACGACCTGATGCCCGACAGTACCATCTTGGGGTAACGACGGTCTGATAGGTGCCACTGGCGTAGCGTACCGAAACGTCAATCTAGGGCTCTGACACGTGTTGGCGATTGAACATTTTTGCCTCATCCCTCCTTTGCTGAGTGGAGCCGACGTCGAAGGCGCCAGCGAGACCATACAAGATGAGCCCTTCACCTGCTTCTACCTCACTCATACACCTTCAACAGCCTCTGAAGCACACACAAGCGGAATCTTTTTGTGCGTGAAGGCCCCATCGTTACGCCTGCAATGTCGTCCGCTACTGTTTCCGGAACAGACGTCGGCGACATCGCCAGCCAGAACAACACTGCTGCTGTACGCCCCTATTCCGTTGAGACAGAACCTCCATACCTCTCTTTCCTCTCATCTGAGGCACTCGCGACATACCGCGAGGTCAAACAACGCGTCCTTCACTCGAAAGGTGACGACGTCCCTACGTACGGTGAGCGCTACATGCGACTCAGCAACAGGAAGTGTTCACTCCATCTGTGCTCTTCTCTGCGTGAAGCGGCGCCCGATGGGAC
>Ga0308169_10002345_pt1 | contig 19807 bp, 17 predicted proteins | sample PhyBR1_2_FD_202139 | JGI IMG/M metagenome (GOLD analysis project Ga0308169, IMG submission 202139) | Phyllosphere microbial communities from UC Gill Tract Community Farm, Albany, California, United States - DLSLSB.R1 | ecosystem: Host-associated > Plants > Phyllosphere > Unclassified | place...
GGCCTGGCGCGCTCGCGCGACTCTGGTCCCTCGAGCGAGCCGAGGCCGCCCGGGCCCTCGTTCGCCTCCTCCACGACCGTACCCTGACCTGCGTCTCCTCCTCTCGCTCGCCTCCTGCACCAGAGCTGTCGCACTGCGATTTGAGGGCTATCCTCCGGCTGAAGAGCCCTCTTTCCGCCTGCACGAGCGATCCTCCCAGTCCCTTCCCTCGGCGCAAAGTCGTTCGCTCGGTCTCTGCAGCTCGTCATCGAACGGTGCTCCTCTCCTCGAGTGCACCTCGTGATACGTCAATCGAGCGCTCGGCGGGTCCAGGAAGAGCAGCAGTGCGAGCTCGAGCGCGACCCTCTCCTCGCCATCTCGCCCACCTTCTCGGCTCGAACCGCGCGGCGAAGCTCTCTAGCTCGTCGCCAAAAGGGGCGTACCCTCGAGCACACGTCTCGGAACGAACGTCGAGCGCTTTGCGAGCCCCGAACGAGCAGGACTGCGAGCGCAGGGGCGAACCAGGCGCGGCGCCCGCACGGTCGGACCGCCTCCGAGCGGATGGCTGCAGGCTGCATCGATCATTGCTCTCGCGCGCGCTCGCAATGCTCCGAGGAGGTAGAACCGCGAGGATGGCACGGTGAGAGGCGCGCTAGAGGTTGCAGCTGAGCGCTCCTGGATCGTATTGACGACCGGCAGCTCGCCCCACCTCGTCCGGCACGGACCCCCTCCTCAACGAGCCGCGCGCTACCGTGTAGCTCGAACGCTGCCCAGATACAGATCGAGCAGCGGGACTGCTTTGGGAGCAAGCCGTCGAACTCGGCGCGACTCTCTCGCACGGGCCCTCCGGCTCGCGTTCGACCAGCTCTCGCAGGACCATCGTCACAGAAAGCGAGCCAGGCAACGAGAGAAAACAACGCTTTTGGATTGCTCCGCCATCCTCCTTCGGCACATACGGACAAGCTCGAAAGAGAACCACCAACTAGCCGTCGCTCGAGCACCTCGTTCGGGACGACGACTCGCACGGTCTAAGGTCACCCGGTGAACGGGTTGCTTTACGCCGAGACGTACGACGAGACGTGCCTGCGAGAGAGGACAAGAGTTGCGTCAGGGGTCGGTCGACGGCGAGGAGGACGAGAAGAGAAAGTCGGACGCACTCCTGGACGATGCGCTTGAGGTCAGCCTCGAGCTCCTTGGTCATGGTTCCCTTGCCGACCTCGGCGAGGACGCCCTGCTGCGACGACGTGAGGTGCTCCTTGACTGTGGGCAGGGCGTGTTCGGGTCAGTGAGACGCCCGAGTCGAGGAGGGAAAGCGCGGGAGGGAGGGGGGAGGAGACAACGCACAGGACTTCTCCCACGCGCCGATCTGGTCGACGGGGACGCGGTCGAGGAGACCGTTGACACCGGCGCTGCGAGAGGAGGAGACGCAGGTCAGGGTACGGTCGTGGAGGAGGCGAACGAGGGCCCGGGCGGCCTCGGCTCGCTCGAGGGACCAGAGTCGCGCGAGCGCGCCAGGCCGCCCTCTGACAGGGAAAGAGCGACTGACTAAATGATGGGCACTTGGATCTCGATGGGGAGAGGCTGGCTGTAGTCGAGAAGGCGCGGCGAAGGCGAGCGCGAGGGCGAGGCGAGGCGAGGCGAAGGGCGAGTCGGCGAAGGCGGGCGGCGAGGTCGGCGACGGCGACGATGGCGGCGAGGTGAGCGAGCGAGGCGCAAAGGCGAGCGCAGAGAGGGCGAGGAGGAGACGAGGCGACGAGGAGGGCGAAAGCGGGGAGAAAGGGAAGGAGGGCGAGATGGTCAGCTCGTGCTCCTGCCTCAACCCGCTCCACAGGCAGCTGCACTGGACGAAGAGGAACACGACGACGCACTACTGGCCCTGCTTGAGGAGCTCGGTGAGACGCGAGCCACGGTTGAGCAGGAAGCGGGTCGACGCGTCGAGGTCCGAGCCGAACTGGGCGAACGCGGCGACGTCGCGGTACTGGGCGAGGTACAGCTTGAGCGAACCGGCGACGGCCTTCATGACCTGTGAGCGTGCAAGAGAGGGGGGCAGGCGAGATGGTCAGGAAGCGCTGGGGAGAGAGAGAGGGAGAGGGAGAGCGGGGGAGGGACGCACCTTGGTCTGGGCCGACGAGCCGACACGCGAGACCGAGAGACCGACGTTGATGGCCGGGCGGACACCCTTGAAGAAGAGCTCGGCCTCGAGGAAGATCTGGCCGTCGCTGCGCGCGAGGAAAGGGCGAGAGTCAGCTCGAGCCTCGGTCGCTCGCTCGCTCGGGCCGCTCCTCGCCGCCATCTCGCCGCCGCCGCCGCTCGATCGGCACGGCACATCGAGCAGAACAAAGAGGAGAACGAGACGTACGTGATGGAGATGACGTTGGTCGGGATGTAGGCCGAGACGTCACCGCCCTGGGTCTCGATGACCGGGAGGGCCGTGAGCGAGCCGCCGCCGTGCTTGTCCGAGAGCTTGGCCGAGCGCTCGAGGAGACGCGAGTGCAGGTAGAAGACGTCACCGGGGTAGGCCTCGCGACCGGGCGGGCGACGGAGGAGGAGCGACATCTGGCGGTACGCGACGGCCTGCTTCGAGAGGTCGTCGTAGATGATGAGGGCGTGCTTGCCGTTGTCGCGGAACCACTCGCCGATGGCCGTGCCGGCGAAGGGCGCGAGGTACTGGAGCGGCGCGGCCTCCGAGGCGGTGGCGGCGACGATGACCGAGTACTTGAGCGCGTCGTTCTCCTCGAGCGTCTGCACGAGCTGCGCGACGGTCGAGCGCTTCTGGCCGACAGCGACGTAGATGCAGTAGAGCTTCTTCTTCTCGTCGTTGCCGTCGTTCCAGCTGCAGGGGGAGCGAGAAGGCGAGTCAGTCTCGGCTCGCGCTCGCTCGACGTCGCGCACGCTCAGAGAGGGAGCAAAGGGACGCACCGCTTCTGGTTGAGGATGGTGTCGATGGCGACGGCGGTCTTGCCGGTCTGACGGTCGCCGATGATGAGCTCACGCTGGCCACGGCCGATGGGGACCATGGCGTCGACCGGCTTGAGGCCGGTCAACATGGGCTCGCGGACCGAGGCGCGCGGGAGGACACCCGGGGCCTTGACCTGGGCGCGGCGGCGCTCGGCGGCCTTGATCGGGCCCTTGCCGTCGATGGGGTTGCCGAGCGCGTCGACGACGCGGCCGAGCATGTCGGGGCCGACGGGGATGTCGACGATCGAGCCGGTGCGCTTGACCGTGTCGCCCTCCTTGCTGTGAGCGAGGTAGAGAGAGGGGAGGAGTCAGTCGAGCCCGAGGGTGGGGCGGCAGGAGAGGGAGAGAGAGGGAGAGAGAGCGAGGACGCACATGGCGCGGTCGTTACCGAAGATGGTGACACCGACGTTGTCTGCGAGGAGGGCGCGCGTCAGCTCGAGAAGCACAGGGAGAGCAGCAGAGCGAGAGAAGAGGGGACGCGCCGGCCTCGAGGTTGAGGCACATGCCGCGGACGCCCGACGAGAACTCGACCATCTCTTCGGCTGCAGGGGCGAGGGCAGGGTCAGTGCACGATCTCGGGGGAGGGTCTGGGTGCGAGAGAGGGACGCACCCTGGACGTTGCGGAGGCCGTAGACACTGTGGAGGAGACGACGACGACGGGTTGCGGTCGAGGGGAGGTGCGAGAGACGGACGAGGGAGGAGGAGGAGGGGGGGACGGGTGGGCTCGGCGTCAGCGGGCCCTCGACCGCGCACGAGCATCGGGCGAGCGAGAGGGGACGCACCGGGCGATACCGTCACCGATGGTGAGGACGCGGCCAGTCTCCTGGACATCCGCGCCGGCGGTCGAGCCCGAGATGCGCGACTCGAGGATGGAGGCCACCTCGGACGCGGCTGCGAGGTCGACCAAGGAGACGGCTGGCGGGTCAGCTCGAGCGCTCCTGCGTCGGGAAAAGACGGCGTGGACGCACCGGGCTTGGCAGTCGCGTACGAGCGCGCGAGCGCCGGGCGCTGTGGGAGCAGAGGGTGGGAGGAGCTCGTCAGCTGGGTTGGTCCCCCCTCGTCTCGACGCCGCCGCGTCGGGGGCCGGTGCTGAGGGGACGAGACGCACGGCAGCAGCCTTGGTGAGCTGGGCGAGGCGGAGGGAGCGGTGCATGGCTGCGACTGCGGTGAGGGGGAAGAGGGGAGGGAGGCGAGGAGGAGGGCGAGGGCAGCTCAAACGAGGGCGAGCCTCAGAGCGGCGCGGGCCCCTCCGGCTCGCGCTCTCGGCTACCTCTCGCGCGCGCGCGCCAGCCCTTACTTTTTCCGCTCGCCCTTTGCCCATCGCTAATCCCCCGCTGGTAATGACCTCCTCGCTCACCTCTCTCTCGCTCGCTCTCGCCTCGCCCAGCTCTGCTGAGCTCACTCGGCTCGTGTACCGAGCCCAGCTCTACTTCACACAGCCAGCTCGAGCCTCGCCGCAGCCCGTCCCGTCGGCACCACTCGGGCTCGCTCGTCTCGTGGTCGACGTCGCCCGCGGCCTTATCTCGCTCCGCTCGAGCTACATAGCTCGCTCTCGCTCTCCTGCTGCAGCATCGAGCACGACCAAGGACAGGAGACAACATCGATACTTCCCAAGTGCTTCTACTCGTCGCCCCGCTCGACGGTCTAGCTCCAGCTCTCGGTCCCTCGCACGTGCGGCCGCGCCCAGCTGCAGCTCTCACGCCTCGCTCCCCGCGCGCCGCTCGTCGTCGCTCTCGTCGGCCGCATCCTCGACGAGCCGGACCCTGCCGCCCTCCTCTGCAAGCCCCCACGCGTCGTCGACCTGCTCCTTGGCGCCGTACACGAGCCTCGGCTTGTCCATGACGGCGAGCTCGTCGTCGCCCTCGGCGCCCGGCTTGGCCGTCAGGACGAACGGGCTCGGGTAGTACGTCGAGTAGGCGACGAGGGCCGACAGCGAGCCGAGGAAGGCGCCCGTGAGGACGTCGGTCGGGTGGTGGTAGTGGTCCTCGAGGCGGGTGACGCAGATCCACCCGGCGAGGAATAGGGGTGCGATGACGAGCGACAGGCGCAGGAGGCGTGACTGGAGGACGCCCGACCGAGGGAACGGCGCGGCGAACGCAAAGGCGCCTGCACGAAGAGAGGGAGGAGCGTCAGGGACGTCCTCTCGAGAGACCGAGAGAGATGGACAGGGACGCACCGTTCTTGCCGGCGAGGTACAGCGCGAGGACGAGGAGGCCCTGCCACGCCGTCGACGAGTGGCCCGAGGGGAACGAGCGCCTGCCGTCCTTGACGAGGCCGATCGGGCCCGTGCAGGCGTGCGCCGTCGCGTCCCAAGCGCAGCGCGAGAAGAAGTCGGGTCGCAGTCGGCCGACCTGTGTGCGAGAGGGACTGGGTCAGCACGGTGCGTCCAGGAGGGAGAGAGAACGAGGGAAAGGAGGACGGACGCGGTTCTTGAGCGACTCGACGACGAGGCGCATGACGGCGCGCGACCACGAGAGGACGAGGAGGCCGTGGTGGACGTCGTGGAGAGAGCGCTTGACGAGGCCACCGACGACGAGGATGACGGCGAGGGGCAGGTACCACGTGAGCTGGTCGAGGAGGCCGCCTGGGTTGGCCGGGACGCGCTCCTGGTACAGGTGCTCAAAGCGGAGCGAAGGGTCTGCGAGGTACTTTTCCGGGTCGCGCAGGTACGGATACTGGCGCTCGACCCAGTGCGACAGGAGGCCGAGGAGTGCGACGACGAGCCAGTCGACGAGGATGGCGGGCGAGAGCCAGCGCAGCTGAGGGTGGGCGCGGATGCGACGTGCGAGCGGGTGTCTGTGCCAGGCGGTCATGGCGTCGACTGCGACTGCGGTGGTGGTGGGAGAGAGAGAGAGCGACGTGACGAGGATCGGCGACGAGGACGAGATGAGAATTGGCGGAGGTGGAGGCAAGCAGCCAGCTCCGAGGTCGCTCAACCGGCTGCAGCGCTCTCCTCCGGCCCGCCCATGCTCATGCTCGGCGATGCCATAGCTGCAGCCGCACTCGACACCTACGCCCGCCTCGCCGCCAACGGCAAGCCTCGCCGTCGCTCTAACCGCCAGCCAGAGTGGACCGTCCTCGCCGCCGTCTGCCTCTTCCGCCAGCTCGACGACACCAGTTACGATGTGCGCTGCGTGTCCCTAGGGTGCGTCTCCTCTCCCTGCGAGTCGCACCCTGCCTCGCCCCGCTGACCTCGCCCTTGCCTCGCAGGACCGGCCTCAAAGCCCTCCCGCACGCCCGTCTCCCCGTCCACGGTGACGTCCTGCACGACTCGCACGCCGAGGTCATCGCCCGACGGGGCTTCAAGCTGTGGCTGTACGGCCAGATCGATCGGGCGGCGCGAGGCGAGGGCGAGGGCGAGCACGGCGAGACGGACCTCCTCGTCGAGCCGGTCGGCGGCGGTGAGTGGAGCCTCAAGCCGGGCTGGAAGGCCGGTTTCTACGTCAGCACCTTGCCCTGTGCGTCCCATGCTCTCCTGCACCGGCGTTACACCGGCTGAAGCTGACCCTCTTGTCCTGCGCGCAGGCGGCGACGCGTCGACCTACTTCCTCTCGCTCTCTGCGCCGGCCGACAACGGCGCCCCGCCCTCGACGACGTCGTCTACTCGTTCTACATCGTCATCTGAGCTCGGCGCAGACGATGTAGCACCGGCGCAGCACCCGTCCCTCGCCGTTGCCGCTTCCCTCGGCATGCACACCTCGCAAGACCCTCTCTCGCCCTCGCCCGCCTCCTCATCCTCGTCAATCTCTCCAGCGACGTCCTCGGCATCCAACGCCCTCACCCTTGCCCCCGCCGCCGTCCACCGCGGCCGCGCGTCCTACTCGACCTTCTCGATCCTGCGCACCAAGCCCGGCCGCGCCGACTCGCCGCCGACGACGTCGCACTCGTGCAGCGACAAGCTCGCCCTGTGGGCGCTCGTCGGGCTCCAGGGCGCGCTGCTCGCCCGGGCGGGCATGCGGCGCGTCCCGCTCGAGGTGCTCGCCGTCGGGGGGTTCGAGCGCGACGGCGAAGACGAGGCCGGCGTCGCGAGGAGGGAGCGAATCCGGGACGAGTGCGTGCGAGCGGTTGGTGGGAGGGTCGAAAGCTGGGCGAGAAGGATCGGGCTGAGCGAGGACGAGTACGGCGTGCCGCAGGTCGAGTTCGCGCCGAGGGCGTTCGAGGGCGCGAGGGAGGTCGTCGCCGAGCGTGAGGGCGTCGACGTCGCCGAGGTAGCCGGGTGTGCAGAAAGTACGTCTCTCTTCCCCTCTTCTTGTGAGCGCGGAGCGAGCTTGCTCACGGCGAAGCGCTGACTGCCCCTTTCCTCCTCGTCCGCAGCGCTCAGCTACGTAACCGAACTCGGCCCGGCGTCGACGACCGAGGTCATCACGAACGGCATCAGGCAAGGAGCCTCGGCCAAGCGCAAGCCTTTACAGCCGCTCGGCCCCAAGAACCGGTGCGTGCGGCTCCCCCACACTCCGTTCCCCTCGCGCTCGAGCTCGAGGGCGCACAGTGCTGCGGCGCGACATCCACTGACTCTCTTACTTTCGCAGGTCACGTCTTTGCAAGCTGTCGCTTTACCAGACGCACCTGTGCCTCGTTGACAAGCTCAGCAATCTGTGCGTCCTCGCCGCATTCCGACCTTCTCAAGCTTCTTCGACTCACCGCGTCGCGCCTTTTTCTCCCTCTTCTCTCCCGGCCCTACCTTAACCATGCGCTCACCTATATCGTGCAGCTCGGCCGACGGCGCTGCGTCCTCGCCTTCGACCTCGACCTCGACAGCAGCGAGCGCTGCTCACGGACCCTCCCCGCCGGCACCTCCTCTTCCTCCATCGCGCTCGACCTACTACACGGCCAAGCATCCTTCTCCCTCCCCAACTCCCACCCTTCTCCTCTCTCCTTCGACGCTCGCCTCGCTCTCGCCCCTCGACCGGTACCGCCTACTCAAGAGGCTCGTGCGGCATCCGCTCGACGGTCCGTTCGCCGGCTGGCTGGTCAGTGGGCGCGCGTGGGAGTCGTTCGACGGCGAGGGGCGTGTCGAGCAAGGCGCTGCGGGTGCATTGCAGGAGCAGGCCGAGCGCGGCGGCGAGAAGGAGGCGCGCGACGAGACGACGAGCGGGGCGACGACGTAGACATCGAGCTTCTCGCTCGCGACTCGCTTTCTCTCGAGCTCTCTGTCACCGCGAGAGCGTGCTAGAGACAACTCGAGCTTTGTTACGACGTCAGGGTACAAGGAAGAGACGCTGCTTGAACACGAGAGGGCGAGAGAGCGAGAGGAGGAGGAACAACACGGCCGCGCACGACGGAGGGTATGACGATGTGTATCCAGGACAGAGAGCAGGCGCGAGGGCAAGGTCGTCGAGCCGAAGGGAGAGAGACGCTCAGGGCTGCGGCTGAACGAGGTCTGCGAGAGGGAAAAGAGCCGAGTCAGCTACCTCTGCTTCGCCGAGGCATCGCCGCCGAGCGAGGAGAGAAAGAGAGCGAGGACGCACTGTTGCCGCCGCTCAGCCCGGCCCACTCCCAGAACCCGCCGTCCGTCTCGCCGAAGAGCGGCTCAAAGTCGTTGAGCACGCTGCCGAGCGCGTCGTCCATGCCCGGGATCATGACCGGCGGCGGCGGGTACGCCGCGCCGGGCGAATGCTCGGGCGGCGCCTGCCCGCCCGCGCGCGTCGACGCCGTGTACATGGACTGTCCGATGCCAGCGCCGGCGCCGGTCGAAGCGGGCGTGAAGGACGGCGGCGCCCAGTTCGGCCGGCCGTCGGCGCCCGTCGTCGCCGGGAAGGGCAAGCCGCCGCCCTGCTGCTGCTGCTGCTGCTGCACAGGCGGGTACGGAATGCCGCCCTGCGGATAGCCCGGCTGGCCCTGGTCGACGGGCGCGAGCGGCTGCGGCAGCGACTGCGGGCTCGGGCTCATGACGGTCGCGGCGTGGCTCGGGCCGGTCCCGCCGGGGCTCGGCGCGTCGAGCCCGCCGCCGTCGAGGAGGCCGAGCGAGGGCCCGAGCGCCCTCGGGCCCGTGAGAGGCGTCGGGAGCCGGCCCTTGATGCCCGTCTCGAGGAGGGTGCGGACAACGTGCGCTTGGGCGCGCGACGGGTGGTGCGGCGACGTGCCGACGGCGTCGAGGAAGGCGGCGCCGAGCTCGAGAAGGCGAGGGAGCTTCTGGGTGTAGTGCCACGCCGGCTGCGAGGCGGGCGTGCGGAGGAGGGTGAGGTTGGTCGTGAGGAGGCCCTCGTTGACGAGTTTGCTGAGGAAGACGAGCGGGAAGATGTAGGCGACGCAGGTCTGTAGCAGTAGGTAGGAGAGGACGACGGAAGAGGGGAGAGAGGGCGAGAGAGCGAGTCAGTCGGGCGTCTCGACGGCGGGAGGGCGGAACGACGACGACGACGAGGAGAAAGAGAGGGAGAGAGTCACGCACGATCGCATCCATGCCCCACCGGCTCTGCTCGACCATCTGGTCGTCGAGGATGAGCTTCCTCCAGCCGTCGGCGCGCTCGGCCTCCTCCCACTGGACGACCCTCCACGCGCCTGGGACCCGACTCTCCTCGCTGAGCGAGAAGACGAGGAACTCGGCGCTCCTGACGCACTTGGCGAGCCCGTCGTACTCCCAGTCGTTGAGCCCTCGCGGGCCCTCGGTCCTGAGCCGCTTGGCCCGGCCTTCGGGCCCGCCGCTGCTCGTCGGCCGTCCGCCGCCTCCTCCTCCTCCCTCGTTGCCGCTCCCACTCCCGCCGCCGTCCGACGACGAGGCGTACAGCCTCGTGCTCTTGTACGAGACGTAGCACGTCGCGTTGAACTGGAGCGTGATGAACTCGCGGAAGGGCGAGATGACGGTCATGGCGAGCGGGTCGACGGCGAGTTGACGCAGGAGGACCGGGATCCACGTCTCGTCGAACGAGCGCATGCCGGCGTTGTACCGCTCGAGGTCGGGCTTGGGGATGCGCCGCGTGCGCTCGTAGCTGTAGCTACGCAGGATCGGGCGCGCGACCTCGAACATCTCGACCGAGGCGGCGAGGCTGTGACGACGAGGCGAGGGCAGAGTCAGCATCGCGTTCGAGAGGGTGCGAACGGAAGCAGAGATTGAGAGAGTGGGACGCACCGAACGTCGAACGGCTGGAGCTGGAGCGACGAGAAAAGCCGAGTGGTCGTGAGCGCCTGCGAGCCCTCCATGTTGCACCGCCGCCCGCTCTGCACGTTGCCGTGCACGTCGTTCGACAGGAGCCAGTAGTAGAGCCTGCAGGCGTGAGGACGACAGAGGGAGAGGGCGAGTCAGTGTCGGCTCGGCGGGCTCGAGCGAGCGAGAGTCGAGTCGGGGCGCGAGGTGGAACGAGGGAGACGAGGAGCCAGGCGAGAGAAGACGCACCTCAAGTCCCGCAGCAGCTCCTTGGGCACCGGCGCCCCACTTGCGCTCGCCGAGTAGGCCCTCGCAAACTTGCTGACCGTCTCCTTGAGCTCGAGGCGCTCGGCGGTGCGGGCGAGGATGCCCTGGAGCATCCAGCTCGCGAGGCCGTTGACCTTGCTGACGCGCATCGCCTCGGTGTCGTCGTGGCCCTCGGCCCGCCTGGCGCCGAACTGGACGGGCTTGTAGATGTTGAGGAGGTCGAGCGCGCGCAGGAAGTCGGTCGTGAGCTCGTGCGGCTGCGGGTTGAGAAGCTGGGGCGCCAGGATGTTGTTGAGGAACGTGACGAGGGTGAGGTGGAGCTGGGACGGGAACGGTGTCGAGTAGGCGGTCGAGAGGAGGAGGATCGTGTGGAACAGGAGGGGTGACTTGTCGCGCACGGCCATGGCGTCCCGGTCGTCGTCGAGCGAGAGCATCATGATCCAGGGGTGGAGCGAGGCGAAGAAGCTGCGCGCGAGTCGACCCAAAGTCAGCACCGTGCGCGTGTGAGAGCCAGAGGAAGGAGAGGGAGGGGACGCACAAGTCGAACAGCTGCTGGCACTCGACCGGTGTGAGGACGCCTCGCCGTAGGACGTCTGGTGCGCCATAGTCGTTCATCTCCATGATGCTCTGCCGCGGGCCCGACTTGAAGCCGGCGAGCGAGTCGACCGTAGCGTTGATCTCGCCGATCGGGTTGGCCGTCGCCGCGGCCGCTTTGCCCGCCGTGCTGCCGTCGCCGTCGTCGTCAGCGTCCTGCCCGTCGTCGGACGAGTGCGCCGAGGGCGAGCGCGGCGGGTGCGAGTGCGTGTCGGACGACTGGAGCGCGGGCGACGGTGCCGAGGCGATGTGCAGCGCCGACTCGATCGTCTGCAGGCGCGTCGCGATCTCGTACAGCCTGCGCGCAAGCAAAGGTACCGTCAGGACGTGCAGAGGAGAGAGACGCAGGCGAGAGGTAGGCGAGCGCACTTGGCAGTGACGGCGCTCGAGGGCTCTCCTCCTGCTGCAGCTGGACCCGACGCCGCCGCCTCGACCGGCCTCGGGACCGTCTTGGTGCCCGGCGGGAACTTGCACTCGAGCTTGTACAGCTCGCACCGTCGACAGGGCACTGCGTGGGGGCGGTACGCGAGTCAGCGGGCTTCGAGGAGCGGCGAGAGAGCGGAGGAGAGAGTGGACGCACCGTACGGCGGGCCCTCGCACTTCTGCTTGACGGCCTTGCACTGGCTGCACGCCGCCTTGCTCCTCGTCTTCTTCTCCTTGTCCTTGCCGTTCGAGTCGGGCGCGCCACGCTTGGTGCCCTTCTTGGCCGGTGCCGCCGAACCCGAGCCCGCGCCCGCGCCCGCACCGCCACCGCCGCCGCCGCCGAGGGGAGTGCCGCTGCCGCTCGCGTAGTTCATGAGGTGCTGCGGCGGCTGCATGTGCTGGGCCGAACCGTGCGCGAGGAGGGGAGGCGCGCCGGAGCTGCTCCCCGGGCGGGACGAGGGGTGGTGCTGCTGCTGGGGGGCGAGCGGCGGGAGGTGGGCCTGCTGCTGCTGCTGCTGCTGCTGCTGGAGCGGGTGGCCGATGTGGGCCGGGTACATGCTGTCGTGCGCCGTGAGCTGGACCGGGTGGGTGGGCTGGCCGGGGAGGACGACGGCGCTGGCGCTGGGGAGGTGCGGCGTCGGGTGCGGCGGCTGGAACTGCTGGAGGGTCGGGAGGGGCCCGGTGCTGCCCTGCTGGAGGGGCTGCATGCGCTGTGCGCCCGTGGATCGGGCGGGCGGGCGAGGCACTTGCGCGTGAAGGGCGAAAGCGGGGAACGGCGACGGCGATGAGGGAGAGAGTCGGTCGGCGGGGGGTGGCTTCGCAGGCGGGCGGTGGGGGTAGCTGGGCGGGTGCAGGCCCGAGTGTGAGTCGTCTTGGTCGGACCCAAGGAGAGGAGCTGAGCGAGGAGACCAACAGCCGATCGCGCCTCTCCTCCTCGTCGTCGTCGTCGTCGTCGGCACGTCAACCACGAGACACGCTTCTCGACAGCAGCACCGAGAAAGCGAGAACTAGTAGATTGTCGTCAAGTAGAGGAGAGAGAGAGAGAAAGGCACAGCTACAAACACATCGAACAGAAGCGCCCTCAAGCCCTCCTCCGGGTATCCCTCGCTCGCCGTGCCCCTCCCTGCTCAAGCCGCCGCCACCGTCGTCGTGCGATGACGACCTACATGAAGTCGCCGCGGATGCGCCGGACGAGCTGCATGTCGCGCTGCATGATGGTGACGCGCTTGGCGTGCAGCGCGCACAGGTTCGAGTCCTCGAACAGGTGGACGAGGTACCTGCGGGCGAGCGAGCGAGCGAGGGGACGAGGCTTGGAGTCAGTCGGCGTTGTCCACGTCGAGAGGGGCCTGTAAGGGAGAGAGAGAGAGGGACGCACGCCTCGGTCGCCTCCTGCAACGCGAGCAGCGCCGAGCTCTGCCACCTGAGGCCGACGCCCTCGCCGTCCTCGTCCTCGAAGAACTCGGTCGCGATCTCGCGCACGAGGCGCGCAAACGGCAGGCGGCGCACGAGGAGGTCGGTCGTCTTCTGGTAGTGCCGGATCTCCTTGAGCGCGGCGGCGCCGGGGCGGTACCGGAACGGCTTCTTGGCCGGGTTGGCGGCTGCGGGCGGGCGGGTTTCTCACAGGGTCAGTACAAGGAGCTGATGAGCGGGTCTGGGTGCCTGTCGAAGCTGCACGACGGCCGGATCACGCCGGGCTGGAGCACCACCTCGCGCGCTCGCTCGCTGCTTCGTCGGGACCGAGGAGCGCGATCCGACAAGCTCGCCAGCAGTGCCGAGAGAGAAGGAGGGGACGTACGCTGCGCGCGCTTGGCCCTGGGCGGGGGCTTTGCGGTCTTGACGGCGGGCTTCTTGCGGGGAGCCTTGCCGCCGGGTCCTGGTGCTGGTCCCGGGCCGCCGAGGGGCTGCTGAGCGACAGCCTTTACGGCGGTGGTCTTCTTGATGACGGTGGTGGTCTTGCGAGGGGTCTGCGCCATGGTCGAGGGGCCGATCACAGATGAGAGGGGGACGAGGTTGCGCGAGGTGATGAGGCGCGAGAGGGGGGGGGGGGCGAGGGAGCGGGTGCGGCGGGGGTGGCGCGAGTCGAGGTGGTGGAAGAGAGGGAGAAGAGTGCAGGCGAGCACTGCTCAGCTCGACGAGGGCGTGAGGACGGCGAGGACAAGCAGGCGCCGACCACCACCGAGCGAGACCCGCTGAGCGCTGAGCCCTTGTCCTCGCTCCACCGCTCCCCCTCGCACTCGTGCGACCGAGCCACCCACTCAGCCACACTCGCAGTCCCTTTTCAGCCGCACCGCCGCAACGGCAACCCGCCCCGAGGCCTGAGCACCTCGCCTCGACTCGCTTCCGCCCGCGCTTCTCGCCCGAGCAACAGCCTCGCTCACCAGCCAGCCTAGCCCTACAAGGTGCGTCCGGGCAGCTTCCTCGAGTCGCTTGGAAAGCGTCAGACACGTACCGGTGACTCGTCAGGCTGACAAGGACGCACACCTCCTTCCAGCCCGCCAACCCGCTCGCCGACCTTGACTCGCTCGTCCCTCAACTCGCGCTCGACGCTCGACGACCGACCGACAAACGGCCATGGTCCGCCACGACTCCCTCCCCGTCGAGCTCGACGTCGTCTCGCCCGCCCCGCCCTCGCCCGCCCTCTCCCTCTCGCGCTCGCAGTCGGGCAACCCGTTCGACACCCCCTCGTCCGCCCTCGCCAAGTCGCCCGCCTCGTCTGTCCACCAGCGCGACCCGAGCCCGGGCCCGAGCGCGTCGGGCGTCCGCCTGCGCAGCCTCAACCTCGAGACGGGCGGCGAGCAGCTCGCGCAGGACCAGCTCGCGCCCGTCGACGGCGGCCGCGGCGCGTGGGCGTTCGTCGTCGCCGCCTTCATCCTCGAGACCGTCATCTGGGGCTTCTCGTTCTCGTTCGCCACCATCCTCGTCTACCTTCAGCGCACCGAGCCCTGGAGCGACAACTCGATCGGCATCCTGTCGGCCATCGGCGCCGTCAACTTGGGCGTGCAGTACCTCCTTCCGTGCGTCTTCCCTCTTCTCCTCCTTCACGGTCTCGTGCGGCGCCGACGAGCGCGAGCGAGGCGGGCAGCGTCGGCGCAGGACTTGCTCGCTCGCGCTCGCCTCCTTCTCAAGTCGAGCTTCTCTCGCTGACGCCGCCCATCTTCGCGCGCAGACTGCCGACGACGATCCTCTTCCGGCGGTACCCCGACTACGTCAAGACCGCGCTCTGGATCAGCACGGCCCTCTACACGGGCAGCATGCTCCTCTCGAGCTGGGCGACCCAGGTGCGCTCTTGCTCTCTCGCCCTCTCCCCGCCCCCTCTCTCTCTTCCTCGCGCCGCCCGCTGCAAGCAGACCCGCTCATCTAGCCGCAAATGTTGACTCGAACCCGCTCGGGCTCTCCTCACGCGCAGGCATGGCAGCTCGTCGTCCTGCAGGGCATCGTCTGCGGCGCGACCGGCAGCATCATGTACACGCCCGTCCTCATGTGGCTCAACGATTGGTGGGTCGCCAAGAAAGGTCTCGCAGGCGGCATCATCTTTGCGGGTGCGTCCCTTGTTTCGCGCGCGCGCTCGAGCCTCGGGCAGAGCTGGACTGACGTTGCTCGTCCTCCTCGCGCGCAGGTGCTGGCATCGGCGGCCTCATCTTCCCCTTCATCATCTCGTCGCTCCTGTCTTGGCGCGGCTTCCCCTGGATGGTGCGCGTCTGGGCCGTCCTCGCCGGTGTCACGCTCGCCCTCTCGGTCTACCTCATCAAGCCTCGAGTCCCGCCGCGCAGGATGCGCAGCCACGAGCGCGGGCCGTGGCTCGCGACCGACGGCGCCTTCCTGCGCGACCCGATCATGCTGCTCACGCTCGGCACGTCGTTCGTCTCGTCCCTGTCGACCTTCCCCGTCTCGCTCTACCTCGCCACCTACGCGTCCAACCTGACGCCGTCGGCGTTCGAGGCCGAGGTCGTCGTCGGCATCTACAACGTCGCGTCGTCGTTCGGGTGCGCCTTCACCGGTTGGCTCGCCGACATCGACTACCCGCTCGCGACAACCTTTTGCGGCGTCGCCGGCGCCATCGCCGCGTTCGCCTCGTGGGGGCTCGCCGACTCGCTCGCCAAGGCGTACGGGTTCGCCGTCCTCGCCGGTTTCACGTCGCAGATCATCGCGGCCTGGTCGGGGTGCGCGCGCGACGTGTCGGGCGGCAACCCTTACGTCGGGTCCCTCGTCTTCGGCGTCCTCGCCGGCTCGAGGGGCCTCGCGAGCATCGCCATGCCCTTCATCTCCGAGGAGCTGTACCGTCCGGGCGACGAGAAGGAGTCTTGGGGCCGCTTCGGCTTCTACAGGATGATGCTCTTCGGTTCGTCCCTCTCTCGCTCGGACCTTCTCTCGCCGCCGCCGCCGACGACGACGAGCTCACGCGTCTCCCCCTCTGCATCGCAGTTGGCGTCACGGCGACCATCTCGGCGTTCGGCGGCGTCGCGCTCAAGGTCGTGCGCACGAGGATGGTCAAGTCGGGCAAGCTGCGAGCGTGACGAGGGACGGGTCCTTTGGTGCGTCTCGCTCTCTCGCTCTCTCGCCGAGCTACTCGTGCGCACTCGTGCTGACTCCTCTTCACTCCTGCAGGTAGATCGTAGACTTATAGACGCTGTAAAACTCGCCGTTCGCCTCTCCGTTCGACCTTCTCAAGTTCCCCCGCTCGACTCGAGGAGGTCCGTGCGTCAGGAAAGGAGACCTCGAACGTCCGTCCGTCCTCTCGGCGACGCTGTCAGGATCTTTGCTCCTGTCCGTCCGAGGATCGACGAGCTTCGACTCGTCGTCACCGGCCGGCCAGGCACGGACCCGGCGTTCCTCCTCCTCTCGACCTTTACTCTCGCCCTCGACCGGCTCATCCTCGCTCGCTACCACCACACACGACCTCGCAGGCGTTCAATGCGCGGCACGGGCAGAGGCAGGGGTGGGGCTTCAGCTCGAGGATCCGCCGGGCAGCAGGAGCAGCAGGAGCAGCAGCAGCGGTGCGTCCTCATCTCGTCCAGCTCCAGCTACAGCAGAGCCGAGCCGAGCTGACTCTGATTGACTGCCTAGCTTCCGAGGTTCGCACCGGGGCGCGTTTCGAGGGAGGCCCAACGGCGGCTCGTCGTTTCACACCCACGTCGACCCGTCCCTCGCTCAACTCCGGCTCCTCCTCGAGGAAGGTCTCGTCGACGATGCCTACCGTATCCTCTCCATCCTCGCACCAGCAAAGCCGCCCGCCACCTCCGCCTCAGCCGCCCGCCACTCGAACGTCCTCGCGCTGTGCGGCACGGTCAGCACGGTCGAGCTCTCGCTCAAGGAGAAGCGCTGGCTCGACGCGCTCGAGGGCATCAAGGCCGTCGAGCCGCACTGGGCGACGGCCGACGTATTGGCGGAGCGCGAGGGGCGGCAGCCCGAGGAGAAGGGCTTGCGCAAGGAGAGGAGGCGCGAGTGGACCTGCCGTGCGCTCGAGGGGTTGCAGCGGTGGGAGGAGCTCGTCGACTTCACGCAGTGCGTCTTCGTCCTCTCCTTTCCCTCCTCTTTCTTCAGGACGTCTCCGTCGTCCCTTTGAGAAGGCGAAACCCCTGCGTGCGCTCGGCTGACCTCGGCCCTCCCCTCGCAGACAAGCCGACAAGTTCGTTCCGCCCTTCCAGTCGGCGATATCCTACCTCGCCGTCGCACTTTACAAGCTCGGTCGGCTGCACGAGTCGTACGAGGCCGTGAGCCGCACTCGACCGAGCGACGTCGTCCAAGGGCACAAGTGCGTCCGCTCTCCTCCTTGCGCGTCTACGTCGGCCGCCATCTGACTCTGCCATCTTCCTCCTTGCAGATCCTGCCTCGCCAGGATCCGCCTCGCCGGTCACCTCGACGCCGTCAGCAGCAAGGCCGCCGCCGACAAGAAGTTCGACCTCGCCATCGAGTACTTGAACGAGGCCCTCGAGGTCGACAGCGGGCACCAAGCGCTAAAGACCCGCTTTCTGGATGCTCGCGCTTCAGCCTACCTCCAGGTGCGTGCTCGCCGTGCTCGTCGTCCTCGCCTGCACGTCGTCGAGCGCATCTGACGCCAGCTCCGACTTCTACTCGCTCGCAGTCCGGCAATCCGCTCCCGGCGCTCTCGGACGTCGCCTCGATCCTCGAACTGCGCCCGAGTGACGCAGCCGCGTTCGTCACTCGAGCGCGAGCGCATCTCGTCCTCAACAAAGCTCGCGAGGCGCTCGCCGCCTGCCTCGAGGCCGGCCGCCTCGGCGGCGACGAGCTCGTCTCGGCCGAGCGTCGCGACGCCGAGGAGATGCTACGCGACCCCGAGGAGTTCAAGCGCAAGCGCGACGCCGAGGCGGCGGAGCGAGCGCAGCGTGCGCGCGAGGAGGAGGAGGCGGAACGTGCCAGGGCGAGAGCGAGGGAGGAGGAGGAGGCCTACCGCGCACAGCGCGAGGCCGAGGAGAAGAAGCGGCTGGAGGAGGAGCAGGCGAGGCGCGAGGCCGAGGAGGAGAAGCGTCGGGAGGAAGAAGAGCGGCGCGCGAGGGAGGACCGTGCGCGGGAGAGGGCGGAGGAGGCCCTGCGGCAGTCGAGGCAGGACGCCGACGCGAACCGGAAGGAGAAGGAGCGGCGCAGGAAGGAGCGGGAGGAGGAAGCGGCGAGGCAGGCCAAGCGGGAGGCGGAGGAGAGGGCCCGCAGCCCTGGGTCGGGCGCCGGAACGGACGGGCGGCCAGGCGGGGCGCAGCCCGGCGGCGCAGCTGGGAGCGGGAGTGGATCTGGCTCGAAGGCAGGAGGAGGAGGGAGGGGTGGACAGCCAGGGGCTCGACCTGGAGGAGTTGACCCGCGCGAGTTTGGGAAGGTGCGTTTGTTCTTCTCAGCCGCTCCCCCTTCTCAGCCGCTCCCTTCGCTTTCGATCCGCCTCAAGCTCACTATATCCCCTTGTGCGCAGGGCCACTACGCGACTCTCGAGCTTCGCAGCACGGCGACGCCCGCCGAGATCCGCTCCGCCTACCTTCGGCTCTCGAGGTTGGCGCACCCCGACAAGGGTGGCTCTCACGTGCTCTTCGTCCGCGTGCGTCCTCGTTCTCCTCATTTGCTTTCTTCTATGCTCGACGAGGTAGGCGCTGATGATGGACCCTCGCAGCTCAAGGCCGCCTACGACATCCTCGTCGACCCGCTCTCTCGTCGCAGGTACGACTTGGGCACGCTGTAGCGCCGCGACGCTCCTGCTCGCCTGTCCAGTACTCAGTTGGATCTACTCGCTCTCCGGACGCGCAAGAGAGGTGCACGAGAGCTCGTTCGCCCCTTTTTGCGAGCGGCGACAGCGAGGCGGAAGATGCGCATGTCTCGCGCAAGCTCGCTTCTCTGTGCTCGCGCGCCTGTTCGGCGGGCTGCATAGCTCGCTCTGAAGCCGCCGATTCAGCTCATCGACGCTCTCCTGGACTCGAGTCGAGGAGGAGAAGAACCTTCGGCCGCGCACGCGCCTCTGCTCGGTTCCGGCTCGCCAGCGGAAAGCATCCTAGCTCGCTCTTTCTCAGCTCCTACGTCTGCGCGGCGGCTTGTTCTTGAGGTATATCATGCCAGAGAAGATCAGGAGCCAAGCGCAAGACTTGCAGAGCGAGCAACTCGACGAAAGATGCGCGAGCGAAGGGAGCGAGGCGGGTCACAGAGCGTTGCCAGGTTGCTGTAGTCTGATACCAAGCTCTTCGTATCAAGTGCACCGTTCGCCTAGTCGCTCGAGCGCAGGAGAGCCGAGTCGAGGCGAGCTGGCTCGTCGTCGTCGCCGCTCCGCCTCCCTCCCTCCTCCCCCTCGCTCGCTCCGCCTCGTCTCGCTCAGACGGTCTCGCGCTCCAGTCATGGTCAAGAAGAATGGTCGTCGCAACCCGGAGCAGCCCAAGCCCAAGCCGTGCGTCCCTCTCATCTCGCGCCACCGCCGCCGGCTCCCCTCATCTCCACCCCGAGCTGACTCGTCTCTCCCTCCACCGCGCAGGCCGCTAGAGCCCGCCCTCAAGTACACGCCCGATAGCAACCCCTTCTCCGTCCTCGCCACCCCCTCGCCGCCTCAGCGCACCGCCAAACACCGTCCGCCCAAGCGCTCCGGTGCACCGCCTCCTCCCCGAGCCCCTGTCGTCCCCGCCGCCGGCACCGCTTCCAAGGACAAGCCGGCGGCCTCCTCGCCGAGCACGAACGGAGCTCCGGCCGAGGACCCTCGTCTCGCCGAGGTGCGCGCCCTCCTCGACAAGGGCCTCGTCGCTCAGGCCTACTCGGCCCTCTCGCCGCACGACAAGCCGCCGCCCTCGCTCGCGCAGCTCTCGCGCATCGAGCGTCTCAGCGGGCACGTCTCGCGCTTCAAGGCGTCGCTCAAGGGCAAGGAGTACGACGCTGCCCTGCGCGAGTGGGACGGCGCGAGGGAGGCGTGGCTCGAGCGGGACAAGGGCGGCGGCGTCGAGCCGGGCGTGCCGTGGGAGGCCAAGCTGTGGAGGTGCGAGGCGCTCGAGGGCGGCAACAAGTGGAACGAGCTCGAAAACTACACGTCGT
>Ga0308169_10002346_pt1 | contig 19805 bp, 16 predicted proteins | sample PhyBR1_2_FD_202139 | JGI IMG/M metagenome (GOLD analysis project Ga0308169, IMG submission 202139) | Phyllosphere microbial communities from UC Gill Tract Community Farm, Albany, California, United States - DLSLSB.R1 | ecosystem: Host-associated > Plants > Phyllosphere > Unclassified | place...
CCTGCAAGCCGATGCGAATACCAATCGGCGAATAGGCCCAGCAAAGAATCACGAACAACGTCACCAGAATAATCTTTACCTTGAACCTACTGGGGTTGCTCAAGCGTTCCAGCGTCTCACAGCGGTTATTCATTCGGGCTCCGGCGCGTTGACCCTCTGTCGATGCCCGAAGTATCGAAACCACCCATCATCAATACAAGTGACTTAAACTCAGCCAACCATTCACTTTGGATGAGCCATGGAACTGTCCCAACTGCGCATGCTCAAGACCGTCTGCGACACCGGCAGCATCGCCCGCGCCGCCGAAGTGCTGCATTGCGTGCCTTCCAACATTACCGCACGGCTCAAATCCCTGGAGCGGGAACTCGGCGCACCATTGTTTTTCCGCGAAGGTCGCGGTTTGCGGGTGAGCCCTGCGGGTGAGGTGCTTCTGGGATACGCGACAAAAATCCTCGGCCTGACGGAGGAAGCCCGCCGTGCGGTAAGCCCAGCCGGCACGCCGAGCGGGCCACTGCGCATCGGCGCCATCGAATCCAGCGCCACGGGGCGCCTGCCCCAGCTGCTGGCCAAATACCACGCGCAGTACCCGCAAGTGTCATTGGAACTGAGCACCGGAACGTGGGCACAGTTACTGGACGATACCCAGCATCACCGGCTCGATGGTGTGATCGTAGCGGTGGACGTGGAACGCCCCGGACTCAAGCGCGCCGTGATGTACCGCGAAGAGCTGGTGCTCATCGCTTCCGAATCCCACGGCCCCTTGCGCAACGCGGCAGACCTGCAAGGCAAGGCGATCTTCATGTGGCCCACGGGCTGCCCATACCGCTTGGCATTGGAACAGTGGTTGTTACGCCATGACCAAGCCCAACCGATCATCAGCATCGCCAGCTATGGCGCCATAGTCGGCTGCGTCAGTGCTGGTGCAGGCGTTTCGCTGGTGCCCCGTGGGATCTATTAGCAATACCGTCAGGGAGCTGGCTGGAAAGGCTACGACTTCCCTGGGCTGACGGGCATAGACAACTTATTCTATTGGCATGAAAACGCTGGCCGGCACGCCGCCAGAGAGGCATTTCTAGCAATGTTGCAGGCGCAATTCGAAGGATAATTGCATCCCGTGGCGAGGGAGCTTGCTCCCGCTGGACTGCGAAGCAGTCCCAGCTGGCACTCGCTGAAAAATGCCACACCGCTAAAGCAATGGTCCTCAACGCACCAGGACACGGAGTCTGCCTTGGAACTACCACCACAATTCATTCTCCACGAAACCAGCCATTGGACTGTCAACCATCATTTGGCCTGCGCGTAGGCCACCTTCAAGAGAGTGGACACAGACCTGGCGATCCTTGGTGCATCCTTCGATGCGCTTCGAGGAGTACGAACCAAGATGGAATCCACAGTGCTGGAATGGCTGTCATTCGGGAGGTGGCGTAGGCAGTTTGATTTCGCCTTGCAACAACGCCAAGGCCTGATCAAAGTCGAAGCTCTCGAGCTGCTGCGCTACCCGGCTCAAACGCTGGGCCAATGCATAATCGAGAGGCAACCGACGTACTTCATCAAGCGCCTCAAAGGCTGCGGTGTCATTCTCAGCCAATAATCGCCTCAGCCGACTGAGCGGGTCATCGAGTTCCACCTCGGGCCGCGGTGAGTGCCCGCCTAAAGCCATTTTTTCCTCGGGCAAAAGCGACAGCCCACTCAGCACAGGTACCAAGCACCGTCTGACCTCGGCCAGATGAGCCTGCACTCCATCACTCGACTCGCCCTCTCGGCATCCTTGCTCCAACTGCGCAGCAGCTTGTGCCAGCGCCTTGGCGCCAATGTTCCCGGCGTTGCCGTGCAACGTGTGCGCCATTCGAAGAGCCGCCGTCGGATCGGCGTCGCTGATTGCCGCTTGGAACTGTTCGACGAAGCGCCTCTGGGTCGCATGGAATGTGCGCAACAGTCGCAGGTAAAGGGCACTCTTGCCCGAGCAGGCAGCCAGCCCCGCAACCTGATCGATACCCGCGAGTTCGGTGAGCAACTGTCCGGATGCCTCGGCAATGGTCACGTCCCGCGTAAGTCCTGCACGTCTGGGTCGTGGTTTGATCCACCTGGCAAGCGTGGCGAACATGCTGGCTACGTCCAATGGCTTGGACAAGTGATCATTCATGCCACAGAGCAGCGCACGCTCACGATCCCCAGCCATGGCGTCAGCAGTCATGGCGATGATCGGCAATGTTTCGAAGTTCGGCTGCTGGCGAATTTTGCGGGCCGCTGTATAGCCGTCCATCACTGGCATCTGGCAATCCATCAGCACACCGTCGAAACCGCTGTCACGCGCCAGCAGATCCAGTGCCTGTTGACCATCGTATGCCAGCTCAAGCTCAATACCGGCCTCTAGCAATAAATCGCAGGCCAGCTCCCTGTTCAGTTCATTGTCCTCCACCAACAGCAGTCGCGCCCCCTTCAGACGCGCCATGTTGTCAGTGCTCTGCTCGTTGCGCTCATTGGCGCGGGTGCCGGTGTGGGGACGTTTGCCGAACAAAGTGCCTATAGCTTCCAGCAAGGTGGACGGAGTGACCGGTTTGGTCAGCACCACCGGCAGTTGCACCTGTTGGCGCTTGGCCTGCTCAAGCAATTCCTCGCGATCAAGGGCGGTGACCATAATGACTGACGGCGTGCGCGCCAGATTGGCGGAGCGCATTTGGCGGACCGTCTCCACCCCATCCATGCCCGGCATGCGCCAGTCCATCAGGACCAAGTCAAAAGGCAAGGCGTTTTGCTCGGCTTGCGCCAGCATGCGCAGGGCCATGCGACCGCTTTCGGCTACCTCCACTTCGACGCCGAAGCTTTGCGCCATGCCCGAGAGAATTTCACGGGCGCTGGCATTGTCATCGACCACCAGCACCCGGATGCCTAGCAGCTCATCGGCTGTGAACATGCGCCGCAGCGGCGCCTCTGCCTGCATGCCCAGCCGAACGTTAAAGTGAAAGGTAGAACCGCTGCCCGGTAAACTTTCGACCCAGATACGTCCTCCCATCAGCTCCACCAAACGCTTGGAAATTGCCAGGCCCAGCCCGGTCCCTCCGTACTTGCGAGTCGTCGAATTATCGGCCTGGATAAAGGACTGGAAGATCTTCTGGCATTGTCCTTCGCTCATACCGATACCCGTGTCGCGCACCCAGAAGTGCAACTCGACCGTACCCTCATCCCCGCCAAGGCGTTCAATGCCCAGCACAACCTCACCTTGTTCGGTGAACTTCGTCGCATTACTGCCCAGGTTGGCCAGGATCTGGCCTAGTCGCAGTGGGTCGCCAATGAGTGCGGTCGGTAAATCGGCAGCCGCGCTATAGAGCAGTTCCAGGCCTTTATCCTCAGCCTTCATACCCACAACATTGGTGAAGTTTTCCAACACGTCCTCCAGCCGGAATGGAATAAGCTCCAGGTCCATCCTGCCGGCCTCAATCTTGGAGAAATCGAGGATATCGTTAATGATCCCCAGCAGGTTTTCCGCCGAGCGATGCACCTTCACAATGTAGTTGCGTTGCCGGTTGTCGAGCTCGGTGCGCAGCGCTAAATGACTCATACCGATAATGGCGTTCATCGGCGTGCGAATTTCATGGCTCATGTTGGCGAGGAATTCACTCTTGGCCCGTGTTGCCTCTTCGGCGATTTCCCGGGCGTTCTGCACTTGTGCCTCGGCGGCCTTGCGGTCGGTGATATCGTAATACCAACTGGCGCTGATGCTGCGCTCACCTAGCGTCAACGGTACCGTGGAAAGCAAGACCTCGAAATGTTCTCCTCCATCGCGCTGCAGACTGGCCTCAAAGTTTAAAACCGGGCCATTGGCGGCAGCCACTAAAAAGCGGCCACGAGCTTGTGCATCGACCCAGAAGAGCCTTTCGTCCATCTCACGGAGCTGCTCCAGGCCAACGCCGAATAGACTTTCGAGCTCCGGGTTGCAATAACTCAGGCGGCCATCATCGTCATGGATCAGCATGGCTACCGGACTACTGTCCAATACCGCACGCAACTGAGTTTCGCTGGACTTGAGCGCCGCTTGCATTTGCCGCCGCTCGCTGACATCGCGAACCGATGCGCAGACGCAGGTGCCCCGCCCCTCCAGCAGTGGCAAGTGAGACAGGCCAATCTCTACGGAAAACAGGCTGCCATCCTTGCGGAGACCTTTGAGATCATCCAGTTTCGCGCCCATCTGCCGGGTACTGCCATGGGCAATGAAACCATCGCGCAACGCCACATGCCGCCCGCGCGCCGTCTCGGGTACCAGCCGCTCGATGGACTCGCCCACCAACTCACCCGGGGCATAACCGAACAGCGAGTCCAGTTGCGGGTTGGTCATCAGAATCACGCCTTCGGCATTGATGACAATGATGCCATCTGGCGCTGCCTCAAGGATCGCCTGATACCAGGCTTGGGTGGCACGCAAGGCGCCCTGCTGCGTTTCCAGTTCCGTCGATTGCAGCTCCAAACGCAGAGCCTGTTCGCCCATTTCATCGGCCTGACGACGAGTTTCAACCAACAAGGATTGCACCGCCAGGTGACGTTCCATCACCGCCATGGCACCGGCCAGGCGAGGCATGGCCTCCTGCAACAGCGATTGTTCGCGGGCCCCCAGCGATTGATAGCCTGCCAGTTCGAGCACGCCAAGCAGACGTTCACCGCGCAAAACCGGCTGTACCAATAGATAGCTGGCTGGCACTTCACCCAGCTGCGAATGCAGCCGCCCGAACGACTGCGTCAGACCCTGCAATTCACGCGGCGTGCGATCCAGCGCGCACTGTCCAAGAAGACCAGCTCCCAAAGCCACCGTCGGCGCCGGCGGGCAGTCCGGATCGGTCGCATAACTGCCAATCAGTTGCAGGCATTCATCCTGCTCTTGCACGCTATAGAGTACGCCCCGGCAGATGCCGAGCATGCCCGCCATATGCCGTAAAAAAACCTGGGCCAATTCCCATGGCGTTTCCGCTTGTGGCAATTGCGCCTGGAGTTGCTCGGCTTGTGCCTTGACCCAGCGCTGACGTTCCAATTGTTGCGACTCGGTCTGAAGCGTCGCGATTGCGCGAGCCAGATCACCGGTTTCATTTTGCAGATCGGTATGGGGAATCGTCCCGTCCAGTCGGCCAGCGGTCAGATCGTCAATGGCAGCGCGTACCCGATCGAGAGGCAGGCGAATCGACCGGCTGACCAACCCGCCCATCAACAACGCCAGTACCAGGCCGCCCAGCAGCAACTCATACGTGAGCCGGGTGCTGCGCCCCGCAAAATCGGCGATCTGTTTGGCCGTGTCATGGATGGAGGCTTGCTTGATTTGCGCCGCTTCTTTAAGCAGCTCGTCCCCACGCTCATCCAGGCCTTGGAACACGACGCTGTTGATCATCCGCGAGGCTTGCGCTTGGTCCCCGGCATCGGCCAGTTGCAATGCTGCATCACCGTCGTCCAGCAAACGCTTCAAGAGATTCTCGAACGTGGCAAACCGCTCCTGGTTCTCCTGGCGCCAAAGGGTGGGTCGGATTTGCAGCAACGCCTCTTGCAGATGTTGTCTGACTTCCTGAAATTGCCTGGCACCCTTGCGACGAATCTCTTCACTGCTGCCGTCAACGGCATACTGCAATCCTTGTATAAGGTGCGGCATCAGCACCCTCGCCTCCTGTAACGGCTCGATGCCCGCCAGCTCCTGCCCGTACAGCCTCTGCATGTCTGCTTTCAACAAGTCCTGGGTGCGCAGGCTCTGCACGCCGAGTATCAGGACCAGCGCCCCTGACGTCGCGAAACCGAGGATCAACTTGATGCGAAGCGGCAATCGTTCCAGCAGGGCGAACACTCTGATCATTGCAGTTCCCCATTGGTCTCAACCGGCGTGTTGGGCGTTCAGGTTTTTTCGGGGCCGCCGTGGTGACTGGCCAAATGCCTGGCCATGTCTTGGTCGCTGTCTGCAAAACGCTCGGCGATGGCGTGGAACTGCTCGGCACTGCCCAGGAAAGCATCACAAATATCCGGATCGAAGTGGGTCCCATGCCCCTGCCGAATGATCTCCACGGCCTGTTCATGGGGCATTCCAGCCTTGTACACCCGCCGACTGATCAGCGCGTCGTAGACATCCGCCACCGCCATCAATCGGGCACTCAACGGAATGTCGTCGCCGGCCAGTCCTTGCGGGTAGCCGCTGCCGTCCCACTTTTCCTGATGGCTATAGGCGATCTCCTTGGCTATACGAAGAAAGTCCACCGAAAGCCCCAACTGATCCTCGGCACGCTGAATGGCGTCGCGCCCCAGGGTGGTGTGGGTTTTCATGATTTCGAATTCTTCCGGAGTGAAACGCCCCGGTTTCAGTAGGATGTGATCAGGGATGCCAATCTTGCCGATGTCGTGCAGCGGTGCCGACCTGAACAGTTGGCGGATGCTTTCATCGTTCAGGAATGGATTGAAACGCGGATGATTGCGCAAGAGTTCCGCCAGCAGCCTGACATAGTGCTGGGTGCGTCGGATGTGGTTGCCCGTCTCGTTGTCGCGTGTCTCGGCCAGCGACGCCATGGCCTGGATAGTGACGTCTTGGATTGCTATCACCTCGCGGGTGCGGCGTTGGACCTCCTGCTCAAGAAAGTCGTTCTGATCACGAAGAAAATCAGCCGCTGCCTTGATCTTCAATTGAGTCTGCACCCGAGCCATGACCAGTGGCGGGCTGATGGGCTTGGTAATGTAGTCAACCGCGCCCAACTCCAGGCCCTGCAGCTCATTTTCCATCGATGCCAGTGCGGTCAGGAAGATAATCGGGACCTCACGGGTGCGCGATTCTTGTTGCAGCCGCCGGGCGACCTCATGCCCGGAGAGCCCTGGCATCATGACGTCGAGCAGAATCAAATCTGGCAATGGCTCGCCCTTCAGCACGCGCAGCGCCGCTTCGCCGCTGTTAGCGGCCTTGACTCGATACTTGTCCCTGAGCAGGTCGGCCAACAACATCAGATTGTCTGGCGTGTCATCGACCACCAGAACGGTCGCCGCAGGATAGACGTCCTGTTCATTACCCATGTCTTTTGGCTCCGCTGCCCAAGAAGGACCGCGAAAAGTCCCTCCGTTGCACACAAGCGTAGCTCCATTCATCGCAATTGCTGATGGGAAAGAAGACGTTCAGTGCTGCCAGGCGTCGTACACATCTCGCTGCTGCCTTACTGTCGCGCCATGGCTATTATCAGCAGGCCTAATCCAACACCCGCCTCCTCAAAGGCGCCAGTCCTGGAGAGTTTCCTGGCGCGCGGGCGCATCCATACGACCGCACTTTATTTCGATGCCTTCGAGCAACGGGCACGGGGCAATCTTGCGGGTGCCATTTATCGCCTTGTTTGAGGGCGGCTGGTGAATCAGAATGAACCGCTATTCTGGTTTTATCGCTGATGTTCACTTCTTGCCTATAAGGTGACACTTCATGCGCGGCCAGTTACATGACCAAGCGCATCGCTTAAATGGACCTTTGATTGACTCGTTTGGAAAGCGCTTCAGCGCTTTCCTTGCGTTCGGAGTAACGATCCACCAAATAGTCTTCCCTGCCCCGCACCAATAACGTGAACTTCATCAGTTCCTCCATCACATCGACAACCCGGTCGTAATAGGGCGAAGGTTTCATGCGCCCGGCTTCGTCGAACTCAAGAAACGCTTTTGGCACGGATGACTGATTGGGTATCGTGACCATGCGCATCCAGCGCCCAAGCACACGAAGCTGGTTGACCGTGTTGAATGATTGCGAGCCGCCACAGACTTGCATCACCGCCAAGGTCTTGCCCTGGGAAGGACGAACCGCTCCAAGCGCCAGGGGAATCCAATCGATCTGCGCCTTGAACACTGCCGACATGGCGCCATGGCGTTCCGGCGAGCACCAGACCTGCCCCTCTGACCACATCACCAAGTCACGCAGTTCCTGCACCTTGGGATGATCGATAGGCGCGTCATCTGGCAGCGGCAGTCCACTAGGATCGAAGATCGCCGTTTCGGCACCCATGAGCTCCAGGAGGCACGCAGCCTCTCGCGTCAGCAACTGGCTGAAGGAGCGTTCACGGGTGGATCCATAAAGCAAAAGTATGCGGGGTTTATGCGCCGGCACTTCTCGCCCGGAAAGCTTCTCGAGGGTCGGGACATCCAGCAGGGCCATATCGAGGTTTGGAAAATCATTAAGCTCGTCGCTATTGGACTCGTTCATCACATGCCTCCTATCCGGTCCAACGCCTGCTTGAGTTCAATCGCGCTCAGGGAGCTTGGATCGAGCGAAAAAAACGCGGCGAATCGTTGGCGGATCTTGGCGACCGTAGCGTCAAATGCCGCTTGTATTTCCTCGTCGCTACCGTTCACTTCGGAGGGATCGGATAAGCCCCAGTGAGTCTTTATTGCAGATCCGAAGTACACAGGGCACGGTTCGCCTCCGGCCTTGTCACAGACCGTAATCACGATGTCCGGTGGGTTATCGGTGAAACTTTCGGAGCCTTTGCTGTAGAGCACCGAAGTGTCCACGCCTAGGCATTGCAAGGTGCTGATCGCCCGTGGATTGAGGCGCCCGCTCGGGAAGCTTCCCGAACTTATCGCCGTCATTTCCTTGGGCGCCACATGGTTGAACAATCCTTCAGAGAGTACGCTCCGGCAGCTGTTGGCCGTACACATGAACAGGACTCGCATGGGGAGTACTCCAGCCGCTTTTTTGCGGGCATCAAGATCGGATTTCAGTAGCAGGCTGCTTCGCGGACAGGTCGTCCTTCCATGTCCTGCAGGTGAGCGGCGTTGGTATATGTGTATCCGCCTATCCAGCGCAAGCATAAATTCAATGAATAGGGTTACGCCAACAAGCGCGATTGCGGTCCAACATCGCGTGCCGTCAGTTGACACTCTCGCTGACCGATATCTGTATGGGCAACATCACCCTCGCGACAAGGTTTGGGTCCGAGACCGCTGCAACCAGGGTTTGCATCGCCTGCTCCGCCACTTCTACCACCGGGTGAGAGAGCACAGCCTGCACCAGGTCGGTTTTCAGCGCGTCCCGGGTCAGGGGCGTCAAGTCATGACACACCACCACCGGCAGCCTGATAGCCTGTTGCTTGAGCTCCCGCAAGGCGCGCAGCACGCCGGCGACGCCGCCGCCCGCCACGTACAGGGCTGAGAGATCCGGCTCGCCACTCAATAAATCCAGCGCATTGCCATAAGCAAAATCATCGTCCTCAAGCGTCAGGCGCGAAGCGAGCAATTCCCAATCGCTGGAGTGCTTCGACAGATAACTGCGAAAGCTCAGCTCGCACAGCTCCTGGCATTGGAAACGCTGGCTGCTGACCATCACCGCTGCCGAACCGGGCGCCCTGACCAATCGACTGACAAACCACCCTGCCGTGCGCCCCATCAGCCGACTATCAACGCCAACGTACGAGCCGTCGGCGGGCCCTGCCAGCTCGGAAATCAGGGCAACCACCGGAACGCCGGCACCTCGCAAGCGGCCGATGGCGTCACGCACCAACGGATGATCGACCGCGACCATGCCGATACCGTCGACTTGATCCCCCAGCGCCAGCACGCGCTGAGCCACCGTCGCCGGGTCAAGATCGTCCAGATAACCGATTACCACACGGATCCGCGCCTGCGTGAACGTCGTCGCGGCGTTCGACAATGCTTGAGCAAGCCCCTGATAAAACGCCACCCCGCTCTTTTGCAGCAAAAAGCCCAAGCGCACCGTCGGCTTGTCGTTGAGCACCCGTTGCTCGATCACGCCTTTGGCATGAAAACCCAAGCGCGCCGCAGCCGTTGCGATGCGATGCGCCGTGTCCGTGCGCACGTCTGCTCGCAGGTTCAGCACGCGATCCACCGTGGAGAGGCTCACACCCGCTTCGCGAGCGACATCAGCCATGGTTGGACGGAGTTTTCGGCGTGGCGCTTTTGACATGTTTTGACATTCCTTTTTTTGATAATGAAGGGTTTTGACACAGTTAGCCATCCCCCCGTAGCCGTGATCCTTACGACTGAAATAGCATCGAGGCAGCGCTAAACACTCATCCATAACAACAAAGCCGGAGTGCGTTCATGCCGATTCATATCTCCACAGCGCCCTGCTGCTGGGGCGTCGACGATGTCGACAACCCTGACCTGCCGCCCTGGCGCAACGTGCTCGGCGAAGCCGCAGAGGCTGGGTATCAAGGCATCGAGTTGGGCCCCTATGGTTACTTGCCGCTTGACGCCGACGTCGTCAACGCTGCCCTTGCCGATAACTGCCTGCGCGTTGTCGCGGGAACAATTTTCGATGATCTGACGACACCCGCAAAGCTGCCTTCCTTGCTCCGCCAAGCACACGATATCTGCGCACTGCTCAAGCAATTGCCCGCTATTGAAAAGGAACCCGGTCAGCGCTTCGCCGGCCCCTACCTGGTGATCATTGATTGGGGCCATGAGCATCGCGACTACGCAGCGGGCCACTCGGAACAGGCGCAACGCCTCGATGATGCGGCGTGGCAAACGATGATGGAGCACATACGCGCCATCTGTGACATCGCTTGGAATGATTACGGCATTCGCCCCGTGATTCACCCCCACGCAGGCGGTCATATCGAGTTTGCGGACGAACTGGCGCGGCTGGTCGAGGATATCCCGGACGAAGTCGCCGGGCTGTGCCTGGACACCGGCCATCTCTATTACGCCGGTATGGACCCCGCGGCCTCGTTACAGGCTTATGCCCATCGACTCGATTACATCCATTTCAAAGACATCGACCAAGCCGTGTTCGACCAGGTCATGAATGAACGCATCACGTTCTTCGACGCCTGTGGCAAAGGTGTGATGTGCCCGATCGGGCGAGGCGTGATCGATTACCCCCACTTGTCTCGCCTGGTTCGAAGCCTGGATTACCAGGGTTACATCACCGTCGAACAAGAACGCGACCCTCGCAACGCCAACGGCAGCCTGGAAGATGTCAGGTCCAGTCGCACCTACCTGGCAGACATCGGGTTCTGACCGACAGGAAGCAAACCTATGATCAACGGCAGCAAACGTATCCCGCGACCGATCCGCTGGGCCATGGTGGGCGGCGGAAGCCAGAGCCAGATCGGCTACATCCACCGTTGCGCAGCACTGCGTGACAACACATTCGTCCTGGTGGCGGGCGCGTTCGACATCGACCCTGCGCGTGGCAGTGAATTTGGCGAACAGCTGGGGGTCGACCGTGAGCGCTGCTACGCCGATTACCTGAGCATGTTCGAACAGGAAGCCCTGCGTGCGGACGGCATCCAAGCGGTGTCCATCGCCACGCCCAATGGCACGCATTACACCATTACCAAGGCGGCGCTGGAGGCCGGGTTGCATGTGGTGTGTGAAAAGCCATTGTGTTTCACCGTCGAGCAGGCCGAAACCCTGCGTGAGCTGGCCATGCAAAAGAACCGCATCGTCGGTGTGACCTACGGTTATGCAGGCCATCAACTGATCGAACAGGCTCGCGAAATGATCGCTGCCGGTGAGTTGGGTGACATCCGCATGGTGCATATGCAGTTTGCCCACGGCTTTCATAGTGCTCCGGTGGAAGCGCAGAACCCGGCTACGCAATGGCGCGTCGATCCGCGGCAGGCTGGGCCCAGCTACGTATTGGGCGATCTCGGCACGCACCCGCTGTACTTGTCAGAGGTGATGCTGCCTGACCTTAAGATCAAACGGCTGATGTGCAGCCGGCAAAGTTTCGTCGCCAGTCGTGCGCCGCTGGAAGATAACGCTTACACGCTGATGGAATACGACGGCGGCGTGATGGGCATGGTGTGGTCGAGTGCCGTCAATGCAGGTTCGATGCACGGTCAGAAAATCCGCGTCATCGGTTCTCGCGCGAGCATCGAATGGTGGGATGAGCGCCCCAACCAGCTGAGTTTCGAAGTCCAAGGCCAACCCACGCAAATATTGGAGCGCGGCATGGGTTACTTGCACCCGAATGCGTTGGTCGATGATCGCATCGGCGGTGGCCATCCCGAAGGCCTGTTCGAAGCGTGGGCAAATCTCTATTACCGGTTTGCCTTGGCCATGGATGCTTCCGATAGAGGGGACACGAAAGCGCTCGACGCAATCCGCTATCCCGGCATAGATGCCGGGGTCGAAGGCGTGCGCTGGGTCGAGCGCTGTGTGCAATCGGCCAATAACGATGCCGCCTGGGTGGCCTATTGAGGCCCTGCCCTGCTCATTACTCAAGCTTTGCCGCGAATCGAACAGCCAACGGAGAACAACAATGAAAATCGCCCTCGACCCTTACATGCACCGCCACTTGAGCCTGCCAGAGCTGTGCCGCAAGACGGCCGAACTCGGCTTCGAATACATCGAGCTGTCGCCCAGGGATGACTTTTTGCCTTGGTGGGTTCGTCCACGGGCCCATAAAGAACGCATCAGCGAATTCAAGAAGGCGCTGCGCGATCACAATGTGCAGCTCGCCTCATTACTGCCCATGTACCGCTGGGCCAGCCCCCATGAGGACGAACGCCGCGCCGCGGTGAATTACTGGAAAGAAGCGATTCAGATTGCCGTGGAGATGGGCTGCACCACGATGAATTCGGAGTTCGGTCGTGGCCCATCGCCTGATCGCGGACACAAGGTGAGTTGCTGTGGCGGCGTCCACAGCCATGAATCCAGCGAAGCTGCCTGGTGGCGCTCGATGGAAGAGCTTGTGCCTGTGTTTGAAAAAGAAGGCGTGACGCTCAACGTTGAACCTCACCCCGAAGATTGGTGCGAGACGCTGCACCCAGCCTTGGACATGCTCAAAACCATCGGCTCGGACAACGTGAAATTCTTGTACTGCACGCCGCACACCTTCTACTTCGGTGATGACATGGCGCAAATGATCGCCGACGCGGGCTCGATGATCACCCACGTCCACATCGCCGACACCTATAACCACAAGGCTTCGTCGGGACTGCGCTACATCGTCAATCCGCCTGGCGCGAAAGTGACGGTACATCAGCACATGGACATGCATCAGGGCGAAATCGACTGGGACCTGTTTTTCCAATCCCTCGCCAAGACCGGTTTCGATGGCATCGTCACCGCGTGCGTATTCGGATGGGAGGAACGGGCTGACGACTCCGGACGGTTCATGCGCAAGGAGATCCAGCGCTACGTCGACAGGTACTTCAAGTAGCAGGATCTAGACAGAGCAATGGGGCGGTACTGGATGAGTCCGCCCCCTTCTCCTTAGCATGTTAGGGCCGCTGCGCGACCCAGCGGGAGCAAGCTCCCTCGCCACGGGAGTTGTGCTTGGCGCAAATTATGGGGCGTCTCCACCCCTATCAGCCGCCAATAAACTTCCTGGCTGCGGCGGATGCTTTTGTGGCGAGGGCGCTTGCTCCCGCTGGGCTGCGAAGCGGCCCCCCCAAGGACCGCTCGATCAGCCTGATGTACCGGACCGCCAGGTTTTCAACCCTCGGCAACAGCCTCGCGCACGAAGTCTTCATAGCTGCGCAGCGGGTGTCCGATAAGGGTCTGGAGCCGTTCCACTGCCCCTTGCGCCGCTTGCATGCCGAACGTCTGGATCCCCGACATCATCAAGCGCATGTCATAGGCCAGCCAGGTCGGGCCGTACGAAGCCAGTTGCCCCTCGAACGCGGCGACGTCATCACCGGCGTAGGCGATCTCGCGTCCCAGGGCTGTGCTCCAGGTCTTCGCCACCGAGGCACCGGTCAGCGCGTGCGGCCCAACCAGCTCCAGCGTCACACGCTCCAGCGCGGATGGGGCCTTGTCGCGGCGCAGCAACTCGGCAACGGCGACGTCGGCGATGTCACGCGCATCGATCATCGAGACGCCCGCCGAGCCGATGGGCATCGGGTACACCGAGTAGTTCTGAATCGTCTGCTGGACCATGCGATCGTTTTGCATGAAGTAAGCCGGGCGCAGGATGGTCGCCGGCATGTCGAGGCTCTCGATCATGCGCTCGACCGTATGCTTGCCGGTGAAGTGCGGGACATTGGTGAACTTGTCGGCATGAATTACCGACAGGTAGACGATGCGCTCGATGCCCGCCTCACGAGCGAGGTTCAGCGCGATGAGGGCTTGGGTGACCTCGTCCGGCGTCACTGCATTGAGCAGGAACAGCGTACGCACCGACGACAGCGCAGCGCGCAGCGAGGCCACATCGGTCAAGTCGCCGACCACTTCGGTGACGCCCGCCGGGAAGGCCCGCTTACCGGCCTGGCGGACCAGGGCCTTGACCTCGGCGCCTGCATCAGCAAGGCCTTGGGTGACGAGTGAACCAATAGTGCCCGTGGCGCCAATAACGAGAATGCTCATGTTTGAAACTCCTGCATCGAATAAATGGGATGGATCAACGTGGAAGTCCGCAACGGCCTTGCCAGTGCGTGAGATGGCATACCGAGCTGCGATGCCGAGACAATATTCCGTTGCACTTACAAAACGAAGACCACAAAATCCAGACACCTCGTTTCAAAAACGGAACACCCCATGAACCTCAACGCCCTGATCGATTTCATCCTCGTCGCCACCAATGAGGGGCTGGGAAAGGCCAGCCGTGCGAGCGGCATTTCCAAGGCCACCCTGTCGCGCCGCATTGCCGATCTCGAAGAACAACTGGGCGTGAGGCTGATCGAACGCAGCGCGCGCGGTTTGAAACTTACCGAAGCCGGCGAGCTGTTGATGTCTCGAACGGAGGGCCCGCTGAGCGAGGTCACCGAAGCCATGACGGCGGCCCGCGAAGGCGTTTCGACGCCGCGTGGTCGCTTACGAGTCGCCGCGCCGGTGCTGTTTTCCCAACTCGCGATGGGCCGTATCGGCGCCGAATTTTGCGCGGCCTACCCGCAAGTTGAAATTGAAGTGGTGGCGGAAGATCGCCTGGTGGATCTCGTCGAGGAACAGTTCGACATCGCCATTCGCATCAGCCCCAGCCCGGACAGCAATCTGGTCGGCCGGTGCTTCGCCAAGGATCGACTGGTCGTCGTCGCTGCGCCTGAAATAGCCAAGCCGATGCCCGGCGCAATCAGACCGGTTGCCAGCATCGTGACGTCGAGTTTCCAGCCCACCCAATGGAGCCTCGATGGCGGGCAGCTGGTCTTGGAGCCGGTTCCGAAAATGCGATTCTCTTCACTGCTGATGGTCCGCGATGCGGCTATCGCCGGCGGCGGTGTTGCCCTCATTCCACAGTCGATTGCCTGGAACCACCTTGCCCGTGGCGAACTGGTTCAGTGGGGCACGGTGTCAGGCATCGAGCCAGCGCTTTGGGTTTTGCACACGTCCAGGCGCCTTGCTGCGCCGAAGGTTCGCGCGTTTGTCGACTTCATTTGCACTAGATATCCGGACATGTCGCTGGTTCTGAGGGGGTAGAAACGCCCTTCTTTACGCACTGGTTGAAGTGCCTATCGCTTGACGGATCTGCCGCACATCGAGGGCAGGCGATGCGCCGAATTGCCGTAGGTATTCGCGACTGAACTGGGAGGCGCTTTCGTAGCCGACGACAAACGCCACCTCAGACGCACGATGCGTACCGGCAAGCAACAGCTGTCGAGCTTCCTGCAATCGCAGCTGTTTTTGATACTGGATAGGGCTCAGGCCAGTCATCGACAGGAAGTGGCGATGCAGGCTCGCCCGGCTCATCCCGCTCGCTTGGCATAAGGCTTCGATGCGCAATCGGCTCGTGTAATGATCCCTGATCCAGGCAACGGCCTGTCGGATACGGTTCAACGCGCCGTCGGGCTTGGCGATCTGACGCAGCAGTCGACCCTGAGGCCCCTGCAAGAGACGGTAAAGCAGTTCCCGCTCGAACATGGGGCCAAGCACCGGGATATCGGCAGGCGTGTCGAGCAAGGACAATAAACGCAACAACGTGTCGCGAAGCGAAGCGGTCATCGGGTTAATCATGATGCCAATTCCCTTCTGCTCGCTCTCGCGAACCGGCGGCATGACCGCCGCCAAATCCGCCAGGAGAGCCGGATCCAGCACGAGCGATACCGCAACGTAGGGTTGCCCTTCCCCGGCATCAAGAATCTGTCCGCTCAAAGGCAAGTCCAGGGCGCTGATAAGATACTGCTCTGTGCCATAGCTCAGTAGTTCGTCGTTGATCGCAACGCGCTTGGAGCCTTGCAGAATGAAGCAGATCATCGAGCGATACAGGCAGGGAGCCTTGTCTGTAGAACTTTGTCCGACGCAAACATCTACATGCGGGATCCGCGTAGTCGTCAAACCCGGTGGCGCATGGCGCAGGGCAATTTCAAGATGAGGCGCAAGGTCGTTGGTCATGGGCCGATTATGACGATGACCCGCCACCGTGCAAGATGGTTGAGACAATCAGGCAATCAATTGAGCGTATTGGGCGTGGGTTACAAACCGGTCGTTGCCTATCTTGAGCAGGTCAAGCAGGCACCCGACGGTGCTCCTCACCTAGCAGAGACAACAATGACCCACCCAATCGCACTCATCACCGGCGCCAGCCGTGGCCTGGGCCGCAACATGGCGCTTCATCTCGCCAAGCGTGGCGTTCACATCATCGGCACCTATCGCAGCGGCGCCGCAGAAGCCGAGACACTGAAGAAGGAGATCGAAGCACAGGGCGGCAAGGCCGCGATGCTTGCCCTCGACATCACCGATACCGCCAGCTACCAGGCTTTTGCAAGTGCAGTCACCGCCACCCTGTTGAGCGAATTCGGCCGTGAGCGCTTCGACTTTCTCGTCAACAATGCCGGCAATGGCCTCTTCGCGAACTTCGTTGACGCGACCGAGGACCAGTTTGGCTCGCTGGTTGCCACGCATCTTCATGGGCCCATTTTTCTGAGCCAGAAGCTGCTGCCATTCATCAATGACGGTGGACGTATCCTCAACGTTTCATCCGGTTTCGTGCGCTTTACGCTGCCGGGGTACAGCCTCTACGCAGCAGTGAAGGCTGCCGTCGAGGTGCTCACCCGTTACATGGCCGTAGAGCTGGGCTCGCGGCAAATTCGGGTCAATGCGATCGCCCCTGGCGCCATCGAAACCGATTTCGGAGGCGGCGCGGTGCGCGACAATATGGAGGTCAACGCCTATGTTGCACAAGGCATCGCGTTGGGCCGCGTCGGGCTACCGGACGATATAGGCGGCGCAGTTGCTGCGATCCTGTCCGATGACATGGCCTGGGCTAACGGGACGACGTTTGACGTTTCGGGCGGGCAGTTGCTCTAGCCATACACACGCGTCTGCGCTCTCTCTCGGATTTGAAACGGCCCCCACGCTGTGGGGGCCGGCATAGGCTCAGATAGGCGCGGCAATCGGCGCCAGGGTTGGGCCGTGTTCAACGCGCTCAGGCGCCTTGTGCACCATGGTGTAGGCGTAGTCGACACCCATGCCATAGGCGCCGGAGTGTTCCTTGACCAGGTTCATGACCGCATCGTAGGTGTCGCGATTTTTCCAGTCACGCTGCCACTCCAAGAGCACCTGCTGCCAGGTGACCGGCACCACGCCAGCCTGGATCATGCGCTGCATGGCGTAGTCGTGGGCATCCTTCGTGGTGCCACCTGAAGCATCGGCGACCATGTAGATCTCGTACCCGGCATCGTGCATCGCGCTGAGTGCGAAGGTGGTGTTGCACACCTCGGTCCACAGGCCCGAGACGATGATCTTGTTGCGGCCGTTCTTCTTCAGCGCATCGCGTACCTTCTGGTCGTCCCAGGAGTTCATCGAGGTGCGCTCCAGCAGCGGAGCATCAGGGAATACGGCGAGCAGCTCGGGGTACGTGTGGCCGGAGAAGCTTTCGGTTTCCACCGTGGTGATGGTGGTCGGCACGTTGAAGATCTTGGCCGCCTTGGCGAGACCCACAGTGTTGTTCTTCAGCGTTTGCCGGTCGATGCTCTGTACGCCAAAGGCCATTTGCGGCTGTTGGTCGATGAAGATCACTTGGCTGTTCAGAGGTGTCAGCACTTCGTTTTTTGGATTGTTCATTGTGGTTCCCTTTAAATGAATGATGGTTGGTGTGCGGATCGCGACGGTGACATCAGTTTCGTTTTCGTCATGGAGGCCGCAGCGCTTTACACAAGGGGCTGCGGCCCGGACTGGAAACAAGTTAACCGATAGCCAGCATCTTTTGGGGCGCATTAATGCGCTTTCATGGGCGCAAAAATGCGCTCTTTTGCACGCTTCCCCAGTGCTAGCCTTTGCCTTCCAACCACACGAATCGCCGTTTCGAGCGACCCGTCACGCACCAGGAGAATGCAATGGCAGCCTCACAACCGTTCAATAACAAAACCGCTTACTGGGGTGTTCCATGGGAACAGAGCTATGGCTATCCGCAGGTAAGGCAGGTGGGAAACGAGATTTATGTATCCGGCCAGTTCAGCCACGATGAAGACGGCAACCTGGTAGCGCCCGCACCACTGGACAGCGAGGGCAAACCCAGCGATTTCTCCTCGATGGGCGAACAGATGCGCACGTCTTACGACAACATCTCCAAGTTGCTGGCGCTCTATGGCGCAACACTTGAAGACGTCGTTGAAGAAACGCTTTATGTATTGGATATGGACGCGGCCTTTGCCGTGGTGGGCAATATTCGCAAGGCCGCCTATGACGCTGAACGCCCCCAGTGCGCCAGCAACATCATCGGCGTGTCGAGACTGGCCCAGCGTTCGCAGCTGATTGAAATCGTCTGCAAGGCAGTGATCGGTGCACGAGCCGACTAAGCCACACTCCCGGTTTCGATTAGCGCGGCCGGGAGCGCTCGCTGCCCTTCGATCAAGGACTTCTGGTCCGCGACGGCCGCTGCGCAAAACGTCATGAACGCTTTGACGCGCCATGACTTGCGAATGTCCTGGTGGGTCAGCAACCAAAGCTCGTCCTGAAGCTCAGGCATCACCGGCCCCACGCGCACCAACCCCGGCGTGATGTCGCCCACCATGCACGGCAGAAACCCAACACCCAGTCCCGCCGCGATTGCCACACTCGCTGCGGCGACCGAATCGGTGCGATACGAAATGCAGCTGGCATCGACTCGGCTGTCGACGTAGCTCGTCGCCTTGAGACCGCTCAATGCTGCGGAGTAAGACACCCATGCCTGACCTTGCGCGAAGGGGTCGGAAGTCGATGTACTTTTGCTGCTGCCATAGGGCGCCCAAGCGATGGTCGCCAGTTTGCGCCCCACCAGGCTTTCCGCTGGTTTGCTGGTCGCTCTCACCGCGATGTCTGATTCATCCCGCGCAAGGCTCAATGTCTGGTTGCCCACCAGAACCTCTATCGCTATCCCTTCGTTAAGGGTCTTGAAGTCCGCGATGATGGGAGTGAGAAAGTACAGCAGCAACGAGTCGCTGGTGGTGATGCGAAGTTTCCCGAGCAGGCCCTGGCCCGAGCGCGAAACACGCCGCGCGACGCTGACGATATCGAGCTCGACGCGCTCCGCCAGCGCCCGCAACTCCGCGCCTTCCGCCGTGAGCATATAGCCAGAGCGGCGGTGATCAAACAGAGCCACCCCAAGCGTTTTCTCAACCTGAGCCACTCGACGCGATACGGTGGACACGTTGATCCCCAGCTTCTTGGCCGTGGCGGCGCGATTGCCGCATTCGCTGAGGGACTTGATGATGCGCAAATCGTCCCAGGACAGCTGGTTCACAGCTTCGCTCAGATCCCACTTGACGCCACCCTGCACAGCCGGGCCTGTTGAAGCACTTTTAGGTGACGATTTCACGCCGCTGCATCCAGTTGAAGTGTTGGGGGATCATACGAAAAAAGCGTTGGGAGGACCAAGGTGATGCTCAACACTGGGGGTGGGTCGTTAGCGGCCAAGGCAAACGCCTGTTGCCTTCTGCGGAAATCAGCCAGATCAGAATGTTCCTACGGAAGCTGAAACCGTCGGTTCGTTTCCATGGCGA
>Ga0308169_10002350_pt1 | contig 19793 bp, 11 predicted proteins | sample PhyBR1_2_FD_202139 | JGI IMG/M metagenome (GOLD analysis project Ga0308169, IMG submission 202139) | Phyllosphere microbial communities from UC Gill Tract Community Farm, Albany, California, United States - DLSLSB.R1 | ecosystem: Host-associated > Plants > Phyllosphere > Unclassified | place...
ATCAATTTGCCCTTTCCGATACCCGGAACCCTGAGCTGACGTCGCGACAGGTAATCAGTGCACGTCCAGCGCGCCCCTTGGGAATCCGTCAAACCAGCGACCGAGTCCCGTCCATGCCTGTGAGAGAGGCCAAGCAGCTTCAGGCCGATCATGAAAAGCTGCGCCGCCTTGCTAAGACCGCTCAAGCTGAGTTCAATGCTCAGTTAATCATCATTCAGGAAAACTAGTACGGTTCTGACCATGCCATGTAAACAGAATGAACTTTCGCAAAGGGATATATAAGCCCTGCATTACCAAAACTTCGCTTGTAAATGTCTGACCGGTGGTCGGGATGGTATTTCCGACGGTAAGGTTCGCCTCTTGCCTTACCAAACTTACACGCGGACTGCAAAGCTTCCTCTAATGTTAATCCATCTGCGCGTCCGAGTCGATCCGCTAAAATTACCATGTGCTCAAAAGTAGCACGGTAATAAGTCCCAGACATTCGCCCAGAGGTAGACTGAGCGGTAAACCCTACCAGAAAGTGCTCGCAGTAGCGTGACGACGCGATTGCCCAAACCGTATTTAAGCATCGATCTACCGTTTGCTGTCTGACCATAAAAACCCCACTAGGCGATAACGATTTTCCCGCCCTTGATTTCACCCTTGCCACGACTGAAGTAGCCGCCGCAATCAGTCGCATACAGGTTAACAATCACACTCAGATCGCTACCGATCAAGATACCTTTCGGGCTGACAAAACGAGGAACGAACTTGCCTAAACTCAACCGTAAGCAGATTCAGGACGAGGTCATCGCATTGTTGGAGAGGACTTCTGGCGGGATGCGTTGGAGTGAGATTCTGAAAGCGTTGGTCGCCGCCAACCCCGACACACCGTCGAACAGCATCCATGGCGCAACCCATCATCTACTTAAGACGGACGCTCGGATCGAGAAGATTGCGCGCGGCACTTACCGTCTTGCCTCTTTGGACGATGCAGACGACCAGGCAGCAATGGCTAAGGACGATGCGGCAGCTCAGATTCCTGTCGAAGTCGAAACGGCTGATCATACGCGCGTCACCTACGTGGAAGCCGATTTCTACGAGAGCTTTGCGGAGTGGCTCGTGGAGGTCGCCGAGGAGGTTAATGCCGCGGTTGCCTTGGGCGGCAGCATCTTACGCGGCAAGTGGGGAACGCCCGACGTGATTGGCGTGCTGAAACCTCGAACGCACGACATGCTGAAGTTCGAACCGCAAATCGTCTCAGCCGAGATCAAGATTGATCCTAGCCAGCCGGTTGTCGCGTTCGGCCAGGCCGTGGCCTACCGGCTGTTTAGCCACAAAAGCTATATCGTGGTGCCGATTACCACGGGCGCCGACGATATGGGCAGACTGAAGGCTCTCTGCTCGATTCACGGGGTTGGGCTGGTGACGTTCACACTGGACAAATTGATGCCAGACTACACGACCGTCGTGCTCCCCTTTCAGGCAAGTCCGGACATGTTTTACGCGAACCAAATGCTCCGTCGATTGCTTGCGGCAGACCCGACGGCGTTCGAACGCCTGTTCTAGGAGCGGGAGCTAGCCGGACAGAGGAAATCACGCTGAGGCGGGCTTACAGCTTACGAGAATGGACCGTGACGGCGGCGGACCTGAAAGAAGTCGCCCCCCCCCACTTCTGCGGATAGCCGGACAAAGAAATCGTAAGCTAGAACGTCCATGGACGCGGACGCGGGCTTTCCGATTGATCAAAACAGGCTACCTGCTAGTCGCCACCTCTCTTCTCTGTCATTTTGTAAAGTGCAATAATAGACTAGATCGACAACCGCGTCATATTCCGCAACCCTATAATCAAACCCATGACAGTCTAATAGATGCTTTTAGCAAGCCCGATATCACCGCATCAGTAGCATCTCACGCCGCTGAAGTTGGCATCCTCAAATCTAAGAAACTGTCCGTGGATGCCCGAGTATTTTACAACTAATACGACATGATCCTCATCCGCACGGACCCTTCCACTAAAGGACGAGGAGTCCGAAACTTGATTTACTTGACCATACGAATCACGAGAATAGAACCATATTTCTGAACTTCCGTATATTGTTCGCCCTCTACTTTTTGGCTCGACCTCGGCCTCAAATATTAGGCTGGCGGATCCGTAGGGCTCTGGGCGAATTGCTCTGAGTTCCGGATCGCCCGAAATGCAGCTTTGCGCGCGGGCATCAGCTGCCATAACAACAAAGGGTATCGCCGCCGCAATGAAAGCATGTCTATAACCCATGATAATCTCCAATAAGACGGCCATCGTGGCTACCCCTGAAGCAATACAGCCATACCGATTTCTGACTGCCACTGTCGGCCGATTGCGACTCGCTATTACATTGTATAGCTTACAGGCCTTAATCGCCCGCAGTAAACAGCATTTGATACAAAACTATAAAGGTTAAAACTATATAACGTGATCGTGCGCGTGATTACATCAATGAGGTTTTAGTTTACAACAAGCCATCTCAGGGGAATACAGTGACAGGCTTGCGAGATACGACTCGCCGCCGTCGAGAGGAATGATTATGCATATCAGCCGTAGAGGAGTAATCCGATCTTTGTCGGCTGGACTAGTTTCACATGGAATGCCATTTCTTACAAAGGGGGCCTGGGGTCAGGATCTTGAGATTCCCATTGAAGGGATGGAGCAATTCGAGCCGCTACCGGACGGCTTTAGTGATGGAATATCAAGCAACGAGACAAGTGATGTAAATTTCGGATCGATCAATCCGCCAGCGCCTTATAGATCGATCGCAGGCGCTATAATGCGCGGCGCGCCAGTCAATTGCAGGCCAATCGATGTCGCCTATTATTTTGTTAATCTAAGGGCCGGCAGAATCGATCCAGCAGTTAAGGCAGAAATCGATGCAATTGCAGATCAGGTAGGTGATCCAGACCTCAAGAGCGAGCTGTTTCTAAGGCTTTTTGCGTACGACTGGGAAAGGAATAATTATTACAATCCGGTAGTTGTCGGTTTTTTCCGGGGCGTCGGATTAGTACCGTATGCGGGAGACCAAACGCCTTGGTGTGCGACTTTTGCGAATTGGTGCATCAGTAGATCGAAAGCACGATCGAAAGGTGAGGTCATTTTCTCGCGAACTTTACGCTCGTTCGGGACGCGCAGCGCCTCATCCGGGTCATTTCGATGCTGGGGCGAAGATGCAACGGCTAGCCCGAAAGAAGGCGATATTATCGTGTGGGCGCGCAACAGCAGTCTAGGTGCTCACTGCCCTACATCGGGACAAGGCCATGTAGCGTTTCTCCACAGCGTTGTGACTGACCCTGCAGGCGTAAAGCGCTTCGTCGTCGTGGGCGGAAATCAAGGGTTTATCGGTAAACCGCGTCAGCAGGGTACCCAAGGAAGTGTCCGTGCAAAGGACGTAGCTCAAGCGGTGTCCCGCCGTACGATCGGTAGGACTTTCGGCGACAGATCGCTCCATTCGATTCGCACAGCTAACTTTCTGAGAGTTTGACGCGCCATGCTTATCCAAAAGGTCACGGAAAGGTTCGCTCGCGTCATATTCGTTATCCATCTAACGCTAGCCCTGCTTCCCGTGGGACCCGCAAGCGCTCAGGATACTAGCTGGACACTTACTCAGAAAGATAAGGATCTCGTCGGAATTGTTCAGGTTTTTACAGGAGTGGCAGGTCTAGATCCAACCGCCGGGTCTCCCGCTGAAAGCGGAACAGGTGTCCTCATATCAGCGAGCGGACATGTCCTGACGGCGGCGCATTTGTTTTCGAATGCTGATTGGTCCCTCTGCACGGAACGCGCTGAAGCTGACAGAGCTCGCGTTTGCCGCATATATTTTCTATGGCATGGCGACCCAGAGCAGAAGTTTCAGCTTTCGATCGCGAGCGCTCGTCAACCAGGACACGACTACGTGATTCTTAAGTTGGCGCCGCCGCCCGAGAGAATAGGTAAGTCCACTTGGCCACGCGCCACTCTGGGTAAGCAAGTTGCGGACGGAGAGGCGATTTTCGCGACAGGGTATACCGGTTCGGACGCTCCGATCTTGGGCGGTGCGAACGCCATTGACACCAGCGCTGGAAGGCTTCGAGCCGATATGGCTCCAGCCTGTTCAAATTCGTTCGGAATAGCACGCAACACAACTGCAGTGACCTCACCCGGTTACAGTGGGGGCCCTGTATTTAACAGGTCGCATCGAGTAGTTGGAATTGTTCTTGGGCAGGCATGTGCAGTCGGAGGAGAGGGTGACCTTAGAGACGCTCCGCGATCGCGAGTGCTTCTCATTCAAGACATGCCGCAGCTTTGCGTCAGCATTATCCTGCCATGTTTCTTCGGTTATGACGGCGACACGGAGACATTTAATAGTACGAATGGATCCGCGTGGTTCGATAGGCTGATCAGCGGGTCGGGCACGGCGGAGCGGTACGTGTTCGGTTGGAAGATGCGTGAAATCTCTAGACTTACGAATTATTACTCCATCTGCGCACACCTGCTGACCGATACTGAGTTGGTCGAAGAAATCGAAACTCGCGCGGTCGACGGAGCCCAACTTGCGATTGTATATTACGCGCTATGGCAGCGCTGCAGACCTGGGGCTCTGCCCAGCGAGATTGCGGCTGCGCGAGAACGGGTCGATCAGTTGGCGGAAGCCGGGTACGAGCCAGCGCAATACTTCGAAGCAGCGATGATTCAAAGCGAGCTGGCGCCGAAGCTGGTAGGGCGAAAATCCCCTGATGATCCCGTTCCTATTAACGACAGCGATCGCAAGATGCTGTTTAAAGCGGAACGTTACCTCCGTCACGCCGCAACACACAGATGGTCAGCAGCCTCGTTGGTGATGTTTGATCTTTGCCGAATGCGCGTAATTGAATGTTCCAGGGGCGAAGCTGAGGCATTTTTGACAGCTGCGGTCGCCGATGGTCAACGAGATGCTCTAAGAACCGAGGCCATCGCGAGGATTGTCGGAGAGACTGATTCCGCTCGCAGGAAGATGGGTTTCACCCGACCGCAAGATTTTACTCGCGCCATTGCATTCCTAAAGCAGGCGGCAACACCCGCGACAGGCGTTAGTAAGAATCCGCTATTCACATCCTATGACAATGGAGCCGCTGGGTTCCTCGCATATTTCTATTGGGGCGGTAAATATGCAGGCCAGACCGTTGTCGACGCTAACGTTGTCTTAGCCCAAGCATACGGTCAGGGATGCTTGGGCGGGATGTCCGGACCAAGCCCCGCTGTGGAATTTTGTGGGATGATTGACGCCATTGGTCGATTCAACCAAAGTACTGATGTCAATGTACGTCGGGGTGCGTGGCTATACATACAAACCTTTTCTGGTTGGGCGCCTATCGCCGGCGAGCTGGCACGGAACTTATTGACTTGGTCGCAAGATGGTTCGGACATAAGCAAAATCTTGTGCGACTTGAACGAGGACCTAGCTTTCGCTCCGAGCGGAAGGCGCCTGCCCGACGTCAAGGGTATAGCCTCATGTTATCACGCCGCGGCCCACTCGAGGTGACGAGCAACATTGCTTTGGGTTGGGCTCGTGACGTTCGCCGTGGGCCGATCGATGCCGTACTTTACGACAGTGCCCGTCCCCCTCCAGGCAAGCCCAGGAATGCTCTTCGCGAACCAAATGCTCCGCCGCTTGCTTGCGGCAGACCCGGCGGCGTTCGAACGGCCGTTCTAGGCGGCGGGACTAGCTAAACAGAGAAAATCGCGCTGAGGCGGGCTTACAGCTTACGAGAATGAACCGTAACGGCGGCGGTGAACCCGAAATAAATCGCCCCTCCTACCTCTGCGTCTAGCCGGACAAGGAATTCGTAAGCTCGAACGTCCACGGGCGAGAGTGCGGGCTCTGCCGTTGATCGTGCCGTTTGCACGACCGCGCAGGTATTAAGGTCCCAGTCGATCAGAAACGGCGAATTGACGCTGTAGCGCACTCCTGGCTTATCAGAATTGAACGACGGGCCGACCCGAACACCCCGCCGATTACGGTAGGGGTTCGGATCGGCGGTTTGTTTAGGTATCCGGATTTAAGCTGTACTTTTCATCGTCGTTGCAGTCCCAGAGGCGATCGCGACCCCGCTCGTGCCACAGGACCCACAAAATATCTGACGTCTTTAGGGGTAGGTCGTAGCTAACCTGCGTAATCCATGTTTCCGTCGTGTAGCCTGCCTCAAGGCATTCGACGATGACGATCCAAGCAACTTCGAGCATCGGCGCTTTCCGACCGAAACTCGTCACGAGCGCATGTAGGTTTTTGCGAATGGCCGCAGATTCGCCTGCAGCGCCATCTGACGTACGATGCGATCGGAGGCACAGATCAAGCGAAGTCATAGCCACGACTTCCTACCCAAAGCGCCCCACCTAGGACCCAAACGAATACCCTAGCTAGACTGCCTCCCGTAGGAGGCGTACCGCTGACCAACGTTATGTAACTTAAAGAAGGGTGGTGCCGCTTACAGGACTCGAACCTGTGACCCCCGCATTACGAATGCGATGCTCTACCAGCTGAGCTAAAGCGGCCCGATGACGGATGTATCCGGTCGAGGGGGCGGCAACTACCAGCGGTTTTGCGGGCTGACAAGCGGTTTGCGAGTTTACTCTGTGTTTACCAAGCGCGGTGCACAAGCGGGGCGACGATACGGGGATCTTTGGGCATGACGACGGCGCGCAGCGTAGAGGATGGACGCGTAGCGGGCGCGGATGGCGTGGCGATTACGGAGGCTCCGCCACGGGCGGCTGCGCATACCGGCGCGTCCGATTCGACCGATGCGGGCGTCAACGACGTGATGTTCGACCTCGGCGGTGACGAACGGCGGATGCACGTGCGCGCGTACAATCACTGGGTGTCGCTGCTGAAGGACCGCCCTTACCCCTCGATCGCCGATCTCGAGCCGGAGACGATCACCGATTTCGGACCGCACAGCGTGCTGCTCGATTTCAGCCACGGCATGGGCGATCCTAAGATCGCGTATCTCGGCCGGGCGCTGCGCGAGGAATGCGGGCTGGATGGGCCGATCGCGACGATCGCCGACGTGCCGAGCCGGTCGCTGCTGTCGCGGCTGACCGATCATTACCTGCAGATCATTGCCAATCGTGCGCCGATCGGCTTCGAGGCGGAATTCGTCAGCAGCCGGGGGCGGACGACGCTGTACCGCGGGATCCTGATGCCGTTCGCGTCTGGCGGGGTGACGATCGATTTCATTTACGGCGTCATCAATTGGAAGGAGCTCGCGGACGCTGATTTGCAGGCTGCACTGTCGGCCGAGCTAGATGCCGCCGTTCACGCAACCTCGTATGGCTCGGGCGCGACCGCGCAGGTGTGGGCGGATGGACCGAGCGGTGGCTTTGACGTCCTGCCTGACGAGCCGACGCCTGCTGCCTTGCAGGAACTGGTGCTGGATGACCCCTTGCCCGCCGACTATGTGCTTGTCGGAAGGCTCGGCGAGCAACTGGCGATGGCGCGTGAGAGCGCGGCGCAGGTCCGCGCGGCTGAAGCGCGCAGTCGGATGGCGCTCCACAGGACGTTGGGTCGGGCGCATGATCTCGCGGTGTCTGCCGAGCAGGATAGCGATAATTTCACGGCGATTCTCTCTGCTGCCTGCATGCCGGGGAAGACCGACGCGATGATGCAGATCGTTGCGCTTGTCTTTGGCGCGAATTTCGAGGCCGCCAGGTTGGAGACGTTCGCGACGGTGCTGCGACACGCCCAGCGGCATCAGGTGCCGGCAGGCGGTTTCGCAAGCTTTCTGAGTGGCTTCGACAGCGACCTGGCGGCGATCGAAGCCGTGGAGCGATCCGCGTTTTAGGTGCGCTGCAGCATTGTTCTTCGCATCTGCCACAAGGGTTGAGATAGGCGAACGGGGGGCGCATAGGCCCTGACCTATGGCGAACCAATCGTTGAACACGCTTACCGAGACCCTTGCGGGCCGGTTGACCGAACGGGCCCTTCCGGGCGAACTGAGGGACTTCGGGGCGAGCGAGGTCGCGCAGGCCGCGGCGTTCGTCGCCGCGACCGCCGCGCACCGCGACGACGGTGCACCGGCGATCGCGATCGAACCGATCAGCGGCGACGACACGCGGCGGCGGATGCGGCTCGCGATCGTCAACGACGACATGCCGTTCCTGGTCGATTCGATCGCGGCTGCGATCGGTGCGCAGGACATCGCGGTCGACCGGATCATCCACCCCGTCGTCCGCACGACTCGCGCGCCCGACGGCACGCTGCATGCTATCGACGCCGATGGCCAGGGTGCAGGCCGCCCCGAATCGATGATCTATCTGGAGATGGAGCGCGCCGATGCGCGTGACCGTCGTGGGCTGATTGAGGACCTCACTGCGGTGCTGGCCGACGTCCGTGCGGCGGTGACCGACTGGCGCGCGATGCAGGCGGCGCTCGACGACGATATCGCGATGTTGCCCGAGGGTGAAGGTGCCGCTCTGCTGCAGTGGTTCCTCAATGGACATCTGACGCTGCTCGGGCATCAGATCTGGCATCGTGACGGGAGCGGTCACGCGGCTCTCGGTATTGCGCGCAACGAACACCGCGTACCGATTCTTGCCGAAGCCTCGCGCGCGCTGGCGATCAAGTGGTTCGAGGCGGGCAACGATGCGCCGTTGTTGCTGAAGTCGAACCTGATCTCGACCGTGCACCGCGCCGTGCCGCTCGACCTCGTCGTGGTGCCGGTGATGGAGGGCGCGACGGTCGCCGGGCTGTCGATCTACAGCGGCCTGTGGACGAGCGCTGCGCTCGCCGCGATGCCGCGCGACGTGCCAGTGTTGCGCACGCGACTTGCGGCGATGAAGGCGAAGTTCGGCTTCGATCCGCGCGGTCATGCCGGCAAGGCGTTGACCCATGCGTTCACTGCGTTGCCGCACGACCTGGTGATCGCGTTCGCACCGGACGCGCTGGAGGATCTGGCGCTGACCGCGATGAGCATCGCTGATCGGCCGCGGCCGGCGCTCGTGCTGGTGGAGTCCGCGCTCGGGCGGCATCTGTTCGGGTTCGTGTGGTTGCCGCGCGACGATGTCACCACCGGCCGACGGGTCGCGATCGGCGACATGCTGGCCGAGGCGGCGAATGCGAGCGTGCTCAACTGGTCGATCGCGCTGGAGGACGGCGAGGTCGCGATGATTCGCTACACGCTCGATCTGCGCGGCGATGGCCGGATGCCCGACGTCGCACCGCTCGCGCTCCGGTTGCAGCGGATGGTGCGTGGCTGGGTGTCGGACGTCGAGGCTGCCCTGGTCGAGACGTTGCCGCCGCCGCGCGCCGCGCGCCTGGCGCTCAAATGGGCGGCTGCGTTCCCGCAGAATTATCGCAACCTCAGCACGCCTGCGGAGGCTGCCGAGGATATCCAGCGGATCGCCGCGCTGGCCGATACGGACGCGCGTGGCGTGCGCCTCGTTCCGGGTGAAGCCGGCGCCGATCCGCAGCTGAAGATATACAAGCTGGGTGGCGCCCTCCCCCTGTCGGACGCGGTCCCGGTGCTGGAGAATTTCGGCTTCCGCGTGATCGGCGAACTGCCGACGCGGTTGCGCGACGACAGCGTGCCGTTCGTGCATGACTTCGTGCTGGAGGCGAACGACGCGGCGCAGCAGAGCGACGCCCCCGTACTCGAAGGCGCGATCGCGGCGGTGCTGGAAGGCGCAGCCGAGAACGATGCGTTCAACCGGCTGATCGTCGAACTCGGGATGCGTCCCGAAGCGATCGTGCTGTTTCGCGCGTGGTTCCGGTATCTGCGCCAGGCGGGGCTTCCGTATGGCCTGACCACCGTCGTCGATGCGTTGCGACGTGCCCCGAAGGTCGCTGCGGCATTGATCGCGCGGTTCACTGCGGTCCATCATCCGGAGCACCCGGGCAACGCGATCGAGGCGGACCAAGCGATCGAAGCCGGGCTCGACGCGGTCACGGCGATCGACGACGACCGCATCCTGCGCGCGTATCGCAACCTGATCGCGGCGACGTTGCGGACCAACGCGTTCACGCCGGCCGCGTCGGAAGCGCTCGCGTTCAAGCTCGACAGCCATCTGATTCCCGGCCTGCCCGCCCCCGTGCCGTGGCGCGAAATCTGGGTCTATTCGCCTCGCGTCGAAGGCATCCACCTCCGCGCCGGCCCGGTCGCGCGTGGCGGCCTGCGCTGGTCCGACCGTCGCGACGATTTCCGCACCGAGATCCTCGGCCTGATGAAGGCGCAGCGCGTCAAGAACGCGGTGATCGTGCCGACCGGCGCGAAGGGTGGCTTCTATCCCAAGCAACTCCCTGCACCGTCGAACCGCGACGCGTGGCTGGCCGAGGGCACCGAGAGCTACCGAATCTTCATTCGCACCTTGTTGTCGATCACGGACAACATCGTCGAGGGCAAGGTCGTGCATCCGGACGGCGTGACGATCCTCGATGGCGAGGACCCGTATTTCGTGGTCGCCGCCGACAAGGGCACCGCGACGTTCAGCGACGTGGCGAACGCGCTCGCGCTCGAACGCGGCTATTGGCTGGGCGATGCGTTCGCCTCCGGTGGCTCGGTCGGGTACGACCACAAGGCGATGGGGATCACCGCCAAGGGGGCATGGCTGAGCGTCCAGCGGCATTTCGCCGAACGCGGGCTCGACGTGCAGAGCGAGAGCATCACCGTCGTCGGCTGCGGCGACATGTCGGGCGACGTGTTCGGCAACGGCATGTTGTTGTCGAAGACGCTGAAGGTCATCGCGGCGTTCGATCACCGCCACATCTTCCTCGACCCCGATCCCGATCCGGCGAGCAGCTGGGACGAGCGCAACCGCATGTTCGCGCTGCCGCGGTCCAGCTGGGCGGATTACGACGCCAGCCTGATCTCGAAGGGCGGCGGCGTGTTCGCGCGCACGGCCAAGGTCGTGAAGCTGTCGCCTGAGGTGCAGGCTGCGCTCGGCGTGACCGCAAGCGAGATGGAGCCGGGGGCGCTGATCTCGGCGATCCTCAAGGCGCCGGCCGACCTGCTCTGGTTCGGCGGCATCGGCACCTATGTTAAGGCCGCATCGGAGGCGAACGTCGCGGTCGGCGATCCGGCGAACGACCGGTTGCGCGTCAACGCCGAGGACCTGCGCGTCATCGCGATCGGCGAGGGTGCGAACCTGGGCGTCACGCAGGCGGCGCGCATCGCGTTCTCGGCGCGGGGCGGGCGGATCAACACCGACTTCATCGACAATTCGGCGGGCGTCGACTGCTCGGATAACGAGGTCAACATCAAGATCGCGCTTAACCGCGAGATGATCGAGGGACGGCTGGAGTACGAGGACCGCAACACGCTGCTCGCGAGCATGACCGACGACGTCGCGCACCTGGTGCTGGAGGACAACCGGCTCCAGACGTTGGCACTGTCGATCGCCGAGGCGGACGGCGCGGTCGCGATGCCGAGCTATGTCCGCGTGATCGAGATCTTCGAGGGCGGCGGGCGGCTCGATCGTGCGGTCGAGGGGCTGGCGTCGAACGACATTCTGCTCCGTCGCGGTCAGGATGGTCTGGGGCTCACGCGGCCTGAGCTCGCCGTGCTGCTGGCGACCGCCAAGCTCGGGTTGCAGGATGCGATCGAGCATGGCGACATCGCCAAGGACGATGCGCTCAAGCCCGACCTGCACGCTGCCTTCCCTGCGGCGATGCGCGAGCGGTTCGGGACGGCGATCGACGAGCATCGGCTGCGGCCCGAGATCGTCGCAACCAAGCTCGCCAACCGGATCGTCAACCGATTGGGCATCCTCTACCCGTTCGAACTGGCGGAAGAGGAAGGCGCGGCGATGGGCGATATCGCGGCGATGTTCGTCGTTGCCGAACGCCTGTTCGACCTGCCGGCCCTGTGGGCGGAAATCGAGACCGCGGTGATGCCCGAGGCGGCGCGGATCGCGCTGTTCGACGAGGTGGCCGTGGCGACCCGTTCGCAGATCGCCGATCTGTTGCGCGTGTCTGCACCGGGCACGGCACCGGGCGATGTGCTGGCGCGGTTGGCGAAGGGCATCACGCAACTCGATCACCAGACCGCGGCGTTGCTGCTTGAAGAGGCTAGTGCGCAGAGTGGCCGCATCGCGGGGCAGCTCGAGGCGGTCGGCGCGCCGGGCGATCTTGTGCGCAAGGTCGTTCGCCTGTTCGAGATGGACGGTGCGGTCGGGCTGGCGGATCTCGGCGAGCGGATGGCGCTCGACGAGGCGGTGGTGACGCGGGCCTTCACGCATCTCGGGCAGGCGCTGGGGCTCGACTGGGCGCAGGCGAATGCGGCGCGGATCAGCCCGACCGATCCGTGGGAGCGGTTGCTGGTCGCCGGACTGGCGCGCGATTTCCAGCAGTTGCGGCTGGAGTTCCTCGCGCGGTGCGATGCGCAGGATCCGCAGGGTGCGGTGGAGAAATGGCTGCTGACGAATGCGGCGCGGGTGGCGCAGTTCAAGGCGGTGATCGACCGCGCGCGCCATGCGGCGGTGCCGAACGCGGCGATGCTGGCGCAGATCGCCGGCCAGGCACGGGTATTGTTAGGGCGGTAACTTAATCCCTCTCCCCAGCGGGGAGAGGGAGGGGCCCGCGTGCACTTGCGCGTGGGAGGGTGAGGGGCATTGGGCTCGGGACCTAAATCCCAACTCCCCCTCACCCTTCCGTCGCCAAGAGGCTCCTCCTTCCCTCTCCCCGAAGGGGCGAGGGAGACTGCCTAGGTCGCCCGCCGCGCCGCCAGTTCCGCCTTCCACTTGCGTGCGCGCACCCACATGATCACGCCGGTCACCGCCAGCGCGGCCGGCAATATCCCGCCTAAGAAGATGATCACCTGCCACAGAGCACCCATGTCGGTGCCATCGTGGATCCGCCGCATCCACCGCGCCACGCCGCCCTGAGACCGCGCCGGTGCCGCGGTCGCGCCGCCGGTGTCGTCCGCCACCTTCACCCCGATCGGCGCGCCGCCGCCCTGGCCCCTGCCCTGGAACGTTACCGTCCAGTCCGCGCTCAGGTCGGTCGGCCAAGTGACGCTCCGCAACGGCGCATTGTCGACGATACCGCGCGCCTTGCCGATCGCCACCGCGAGTGGCTGCGCGGGCGACGCCAGCGGTTTTGCGCGCATCATCGCACCGCGATCGGGACCGCCTCTCGGCCGCGACGTCTCGCCGGTGAGCTTTCCGAAAAACTGCGGGAACGAGATCCAGGCGCCGGTCAGCGACAGCACGAACAACGGCAGCGCGATCCAGAAGCCGAACAGGTGATGCAGGTTGGTCTCGACGTCGCGGTGCCGTCGGAACCGCAATCCGCGCGTCCACTTCCCGACCGTAGGCCACCACAGCCACAGCCCGGTAAAGCACGACACCATCATCGCCACGCCGATCCAGCCGACGATCGAACGCCCGACGCCGGGCAGTTGGAGGCTTCCGTGAAGGACATGCAGGAACCGCACGAGCCCGCCGTTCGACGGCGACACCTCGAGTACGCGGGCGGTCGGCGGATCGAGATACACCATTGTCCGCTGCGGCGGACCGGGCCGGGCCGGCATACTCGCGGCACTCGCCGCGACGACGACCGGACCGCCATCGTCGGGCATCGTCAGCGTGGCAATTCGCTCGCCATGCTTCAACGCCGCGCGCGCCGCGGCGACGTAGCTGTCGGGGCCGAGCACCGTCTTGCCGGTGACCGCATAGCGCGCCGGATCGACGATCCGATCGAGCGCGTCATGCCACACCAAAGCCGCGCCGCTCAGCGACAGCGGGATGATGAGGATCGCCAGTACCAGCCCGATCCACTTGTGGACCTGGAACCACGCGCGTCGCATCGCCAGCTTGCTCATTATCTACTCCCTGTGCGGTGAGCGTCGCATGGGGGGGCGGCTCAAGTCCACATTAGAGACGGCGCTCACCAATGCTCCCCTCCCTGGAAGTGAGGGGTTGGGGGTGGGTCGGCCTCCTTTGGTCGCGACGTCTGGAGATACGGAAACCGACCCACCCCCTGCCCCTCCCTTTCAGGGAGGGGAGCAGAAGTCAGGCGTCCGCCCAGCGGCGAAGGAGGTTGTGGTACACGCCGGTCAGCCGCACCGTTGCCGGATCGCCCTGCCCTTGTGCCGCCGCGACCGCCTGCACGCCCTGGTCGAGATCGAACAGGATCCGTCGCGCGCCGTCATCACGCACCATCGACTGCAACCAGAAGAACGACGCGGTACGTACCCCGCGCGTGACTGGTGTCACCCGGTGCAGGCTGGAGGCGGGGTAGAGAACCATATGCCCGGCGGGAAGCTTGACCGATTGCAGCCCGAACTGGTCCTCGATCACCAGCTCGCCGCCGTCATAGGTCGCGGGGTCGTCGAGGAAGAGCGTTGCGGACAGGTCGCTGCGGATGCGGAAATCGGTGCCGCGCTTCATCCGGATCGCGTTGTCGACATGCAGCCCGAAATCCTGTCCGCCGGCGTAGCGGTTAAACAGCGGCGGGAACACTTTCAGCGGGAGCGCCGCCGCGACGAACAGCGCGGACCCGCCGAGCGCATCGAGGACCATCCCGCCAGCCTCGCGCGCGGCGACCGAGTCCTCGGGCAATTGCTCGTTCCGCTTGGCGAGCGCACTCTGCGGACCCGACGTCGCGTTGCCGTCGATCCACTCGGCGTGGTCGATCAGCGCGCGGACACGGGCGACGCCGGCAGCATCGAGGACATCGGGGATCGCGATCAACATGGCATCACTCTAGAATGCGGCGGCGACACCGGCAAACTGCCCGCATCGCCGCCAAGCCTCACAAGCTGTAGAAGAGCGTCAGCCGCACCGAGCGCGCCTCGCCCGGCGTCGCCCAGCCATTGTTACGGATGCCGGTGTAGTATTTCTCGTTGGTGAAGTTCTGCACGTTGAGCTGCGCGGTCAGGCCGTTGCCGACGGTGTACGACAGGAATGCGCGATGCGTCAGGTAATCCGCCGAGTGGAATACCGGCGTCACCACGGTGGTCGGCGCGAGCGGGGTGGCCAGCGCGCTGTTGTTGAGCGCGAACGCCCCCTGATAGGTCAGGCCGTAGCCGAGCTGGAGACCGAACGGCAGCGTGTAGGTAGTGAACAGGCTGCCCGAATGCTTCGGCGTGTTGGTGAGCTGCTGGTCCTTCTGCGGATCGAGCACCGCTGCGGAGTTGCCGCACGGATTGGTGATCGTCGTCGTGATCGTCGTCGGAGTGGTGACCGTCGTGCTTCGCGTACCCGGATTGTCGAGACAGAAGTTCGACACGCTCTGCAACACCTTGCCATCGAGATAGGTGTAGTTGGCGAAGATCGACCAGGCCTTCGACACGCTGCCGCTGGCACCCAGCGCGATGCCGTCAACGCGCGACCGGCCATCGGTGACGCCAAGCGTCGTCACGATCGGGTCGTTGGTGGCGACGCGGTAGTTGGTGCGTTCGTTGCGGAACAGTGCGGCAGTCAGCTGCAGCTTGCGCCCGAACAGGTCGGCCTTCGCGCCGATCTCGTAGTTGACCGCCTTTTCAGGCTGCACGTCGCACGGATCGACCGTACCCGCCCCCGCGCCGCCGATAGCTGGCGTCCCGATCAGCGTCCCGCAACCGAGCCGCACCGTCGCCGAGGTTGGCGTGGTGGAATTGCCGTAGGACGCATACAGGCTGACCGTCTCGATCGGCTTGAAATTGATGCCGCCGCGGTACGAGAACAGCGTTTCGTCGCTCGTCTGGTTCAGGCCGCGGGTATAGGTGCCGAGAGTCGCGGGGATCGTTACCGCCGTCGAAAAAGTATCCGCACGGAAGGTCCCCTTGGCGTGTTCGTAGCGCAGGCCAAAATTCGCCTCGATCTGCGGAATGATCTTGATAGTATCGAACGCGTACACGGCGGCGTTGCTGGTCGTACCCTGCGACCGGCCCGATTCGATGAAGTTGAACGCCCCGGTATAGTCGGTGTTCGGATTGGCGAGATTGATCGGCTGCTGGGCGACCGTCGTACCGTCCGCGGTACGCAGCGTGTTGCCCGTGACGATCGTGTAATCTTCTTGCGAGACCGACGCGCCGAGCACCAGCGTATGCTCAAGCCCGGCGGTATCAAACACCGCCCGGAAATCGGTCTGGTTGTAGAGGATCTGGTTTTCCTGGTTCCGCACGAACCCGCGCGGGCCGCTTGGGATGTAGGATCCAAGCTGCTGCGCGGGCGTGCAGGCTAACGGTGTCGTGGACACGTTGGACGTGGCGATCGGCTGGAACCCGGTCGAAAGGCAGAACCCGTTCGGGTTCGGGGCCTGCGGTGCACTGGTCAACGAGTCCTGCTGGACGCGCTGCCATCGGCTGAGGTTGCGGATCGAGACCTTGTCGGAGAAGCTGTGGCTGACCGTGGCGGTTGCCTGGTCGACGGTGATGTCCTGCTTGTCCAGGTTCCGGATGCCGTAATAGGCCGAGTTGTCGGCACCGGGCAGCGGTCCATTGTTCACCGCATTGCGGAAGTACGGCACGCCGTAGACCGGGATGTTCTCGTCTTCCTGATGCAGATATTGCAGCGTCAGGCTGGTCGGGCCGGTGACGCCGACGATCAGCGATGGCGCAACCGCCCAACGCTTGTTGTTCTCCACATCGCGACCAGGAATGTCGTTCTTGTGTGCGACTGCATTCAGCCGGACCGCGACGAGGTCACTGACGCGGACGTTCGAGTCGAGTGTCGTGCGGTAATAATCGTCGGTGCCGACACCGCCGGAGACGACCATCAGCGTCTCCGCCTGCGGACGCTTGGTGACGAGGTTGATCGTGCCGCCGACCGATCCACCACCGCCGAACACGCTGTTCGCGCCGTTATAGACCTCGACCTGTTGCAGGTTGAACGTCTCGCTGCGGCTATACTGCGCGCTGTCGCGGACGCCGTCGATCGTGATGTCGTTGTTAGCGGAATAGCCACGCAGGTTGATGCTGTCGCCGTATCCGCCGCCGCCTTCGCCTGCACCGAAGGTGATGCCTGGAATCGTCTGCAACACGTCGCGCAAGGTGAGCAGGTTCTGCTTGCGGATCGTCTGGTCGCCGATGATCGTAACCGTCTGCGTCGTGTCGAGCAGGCTGCGCGTCGCCTTCGGGCTCTCCAGCGTGGTCGCGGGAACGGTCTTGCCGTTTACGACGATTTCGTCGCGGTTGAGCTGTTTTTCCTGGTCGTCGGCCGCGTGGACCTTTGCCGATTCAGCCGGGCGGTCAGCGGCATAGGCTGGTGCGCTGGCAATGAACCCTACGCACGAAAGCGCGAGAAATGCAGGCGCGGCGGACGAGCGCGACGAGAGACCAGACATGCGAAACCCCTTATTGTTGCGGGTTCGCTATTGAGAGTCGTTCTCACTGTCAACGCTATTGCGACTAATTCTCATGCTGTGTTCGAGAACAGCCATGATCTCAAGGCGCTAGCGAGATTGGGCGGATCGTTGGCCAAGATGCGTATCGCGTCGATCTCTGCGACCAGCGCAGACAAGGGCAAGGCAAGACGCACCGCTGCCGCCTCCAGCGCTTGCCAGAAGATGGGTTCGAGACTGATGGAAGTCTGGTGGCCGGCGATCGTGATCGAGCGTTTGACGGGTCCGTGGAACCCGCCCGCGGGCGCCGCAATGTCGCCGCCCGCGGTCACCGACGGATCATTCAGTGTCGAACAGCGAGGCCAACTGCTCGATGATCGTCCCGCCAAGCTGTTCGACGTCCATGATCGTGACGGCGCGCGCGTAATAGCGGGTGACATCGTGGCCGATGCCGATCGCGACCAGCTCGACCGGCGACTTGCTTTCGATCCAGCCGATCACCTGACGCAGATGCCGTTCCAGATACGAGCCGGAGTTTACGCTGAGCGTCGAATCGTCGACTGGCGCGCCATCGCTGATCACCATCAGGATGCGGCGCTCCTCGGGCCGTGCGACCAGCCGGGCGTGCGCCCACATCAGCGCCTCGCCGTCGATATTCTCCTTCAGCAACCCCTCGCGCATCATCAGGCCCAGCGAGTTGCGCGCGCGCCGCCAAGGCTCGTCGGCGCGCTTGTAGACGATGTGGCGGATGTCGTTGAGGCGCCCCGGTTGCGGCGGACGTCCGGCGGCCAGCCACGTCTCGCGACTCTGCCCTCCCTTCCAGGCACGCGTGGTAAAGCCGAGGATCTCGGTCTTCACGCCGCAACGCTCGAGTGTCCGCGCGAGAATGTCCGCGCTGATCGCCGCGATCGAGATCGGGCGACCGCGCATCGAGCCGGAATTGTCGATCAGCAGCGTCACGACCGTGTCGCGGAAATCGGTCTCGCGCTCGGCCTTGTAGCTGAGCGACAGCGTCGGGTTGACGATCACGCGTGCGAGCCGCGCCGCGTCGAGGATGCCCTCCTCCTGGTCGAAATCCCACGACCGCGACTGCTGCGCCATCAGCCTTCGCTGGAGCCGATTGGCGAGCTTCGACACGGTCGATTGCAGATGCACGAGCTGCTGGTCGAGATAGCCGCGCAACCGCGCCAGCTCGTCGGCGTCGCACAGCTCGGTGGCGGCGATCACCTCGTCGAACTGCGTCGTCCACGGCTTGTAGTCGAACGCGCCGCCCATGTCCGCGAACGGACGGTTCGGGCGGACCGGCTGCATGCCTTCCTCGCCGTCGTCACCGGGCTCGCCGTCGATGTCGTCCATCGACTCGTCGCTCTGCTCCTGGCCGTCGCTTTCCTCGTTCTGCTGCTCGGACTGTTCGCCCCGCGCCTCGACTTCGCCCTGGCCGTCCTCGCCCTGATCGTCGCCTTCGTCGCCCTCGTCCTGCTGCTGCTCGTCGGTGCCCTCGTCCTCGGAGCCGCCTTCATCGCTCTCCTCGGGGACCTGATCGCCTTCGACGAGCTCCAGTTCTTGCAGCATCTTCCGCGCGAGACCCTGGAAGGCCTTCTGGTCGTCGAGCGCGAACGCCAGCGCGTCGAGATCGGTCTTGCTCTCGATCCACTCACGCACCAGCGCGAGCCCCAGCGCGGCGATCGCGGGGGATTCCTGCCCGGTCAGCCGTTCGCGCACCATCAGGCCTAGCGCGGTCGACAACGGCACTTCGTCACGGTTGCGCGCACGCGTGATCGGATCCGCCCGCAGCCGTACGTCGAGCGCACGTTCGAGGTTCTCGGTGATGCCGGCATAGCCGCGCGACCCAAGTGCCTCGACCCGCGCAGTCTCGACGGAATCGAACACCGCACGCGCAACCGCCTCGACCGGCGCCGCACGATTGTGCAGCGCGATGTCGTGATGCTTCAACCTGAGCGCGAAGCCGTCCGCGAACCCACGCGCCTCCGCGACCTGCTCCAGCGGCAAGGCGCGAGCGGGCATCGGCACCTTGATGTGCTTGCCGGACTGCGTCGGTGCGTCCGCGGTGAAGGCGAGTTCGACCTCCGGCTCCTCCGAGATCGCACGCGCGGTGCCGGCGAGAACCGCCTTGAAGCGATCGAGAGGGGTTTCGTTGGCCAAAGGCTCAGGCCTTACCCACCACGCTCTCGGGCAGATCCTTGCCGAACACGCGCTGGTAATATTCGGCGACCAGCGGACGCTCCGCCTCGTCGCACTTGTTCAGGAACGACAGGCGGAACGCGAAGCCGACGTCGCCGAAGATCAGCGCGTTCTGCGCCCAGGTGATCACCGTGCGCGGGCTCATTACGGTCGAGATGTCGCCGTTGACGAACCCCTTGCGCGTCATGTCGGCGACGCGGACCATGTTCTCGACGGTCTTCTTGCCCTCGGGCTTGTCGTATTCGCCCGACTTGGCGAGCACGATCTGCGCCTCGACCTTGGCGGGCAGATAGTTGAGCGTGACGACGATGTTCCAGCGGTCCATCTGGCCCTGGTTGATCTGCTGCGTGCCGTGATACAGCCCGC